>Ga0193751_1000057_pt1 | contig 96784 bp, 86 predicted proteins | sample L1c2metaG_FD_143050 | JGI IMG/M metagenome (GOLD analysis project Ga0193751, IMG submission 143050) | Soil microbial communities from a riparian zone of the East river system, Colorado, United States - L1c2 | ecosystem: Environmental > Terrestrial > Soil > Riparian zone | place: USA: East River... | reverse complement strand
GCAAATGAACTTTGTCACTGGCAGTGACAGTGGCAGAACTTGGTATTGGAGATCGGCGGACCTCCCTCAACAGACGTTATGCAATGGTCATCGAAGAACACGCCGGGGTCGCAAACACTGCCTTCGTTCGCGCAGATGTCGCCGAGACATGTCCCGCCGTCCGGGCTCGGACATCCGGTGGGGCACTGCTTTACGGCGCAGATGCCTCCTTTGCGCCCGGCGAAGACGGCGCGGAAGGCCGCCATGTCGGCTTTGGGATCAATCGCCTCGCACACTGAAATGAGGGCCTTCGCGCCCGCTTCACAGGTGTCGCGTCCAAGACCCGTTTGCCTGCCGCAAGCCTCCAGTTTGGCTTTCTGCGCGGCCAAACATCGATCACGCGGCGATTCCGAACCTAACGGCTTTGCCGGTACGGAACTTCGGTTAATCTCCTGGTGTTTGGTAATCCCCTGTGAGAACGCAGGCAGCACGAACACCATCAAGAGCACAATGATCAAGAAAAAACGAACGGGTTGTGTCCACATGTACCGGATCCTGCCCCCGGAGTTCTACACATTACAAAAATAGATTGCAATTTCGTGATTATGTTACGCTCGACTGAGTCCAAGTCAAGGGAAAAACTGGATCGAGAAGCCCGAGAGCTTGGAAGTCCCAAGCGATCTCAACGCGTCTTGCCGAACGCCTTCTCGTATTGCCCCGGCTTGAATCCGACGAGAAGATTGCCGCCGACGTCGAGCACCGGCCGCTTGATCATGGAGGGCTGCGCGGCCATCAGCGCAATCGCCTTCTTCTCGCTCAGCCCCTGCTGCTCCTTGGGCGGCAAGGCGCGGAACGTGCGGCCGGCGCGGTTGAGCAAGGTCTCCCAGCCGACGGCGCGCGACCAATGCTCGAGCGCGCCGCGCTCGATCCCGGCGCTCTTGTAATCGTGGAATACATAGGCGACGCCGTGCGCGTCGAGCCACGCGCGCGCCTTCTTCATCGTGTCGCAATTCTTGATGCCGTAGATGGTGACGTTTTTCGCCATCCCGCCCTACGCCCGCGCCCGCTCGCCGCGGCGGGCGCCGAGCTCGACCGCGCGGTCCGGGATGGTGAGGCGGAAGGTCGCCCCGATGGTGCCGTCGACGAGGCGGATGTCGCCGCCATGGGCGCGCACCAGCTCGGCTGCGATGGCGAGGCCGAGGCCGCTGCCGCCGGTGCGGGTCGAGCCCTGGAACGCCTCGAACAGGTGGGCGCGCGCCTTGGCGGGCACGCCCGGCCCGGTGTCGGACACCTCGATCACCACCACGGCGCCCTCGCGCCGGCCGGTTAGGCGGATGTGGTCGCGCACCGGATCGGTGGGCGCGCGGCTCTCGAGCGCCTGCACCGCGTTGCGCGCCAGGTTGAGCAGCACGCGGAACAGCTGATCCGGATCGGCGTCGACCTTGAGCCCGCGCTCGACCGCGCCGACCCAGCGGATGCGCGAGTCGGGGCCGAGCCCGAGGTTCTCCCGCACGTCCTCGACCAGCGCCTCCAGACCCACCGTGCGGCGGTCGGGCGGCGGCTCCTGGACCTGGCCGTACGACAAGGTCGACTGGCAGAACGCGATGGCGCGCTCGAGCGCGGCCATCAGCTTGGGGGCGAAGCGCTGCACCGTCGGATCGGTGAGGCTCGACAGCCGGTCGGAGAACAGCTGCGCCGAGGACAACAGGTTGCGCAGGTCGTGATTGATCTTCGACACCGCGAGGCCGAGCGCCGCCAGGTGGTTCTTCTGGTGCAGCATCGAGGCGATCTCGGCCTGGGTGGCGGCGAGCCCGCGCTCGGCAAGGCCGATCTCGTCGCGGCGGGTCGACGTCCAGGTGATGCGGTTGCCGCCCTCGGGATCGGCGCGAAACGCGATCATGGCGGCGCCGATCCGGCGCATCGGCCGGACGAACAGATAATGCAGGGAGAGATACACCAGCGCGGCGGTGATCGCCGAGATGATGATCGACAGCAGCAGGATGTTGGCGGAGAACCGCAGCATGGCCAGCCGCAGCGGCGCCTCTTCCATCACGATCTCGACGAAGTCGCCGCCCATGGGGGCGGAGCCGACCACGCGCATGAGGTCGCCCTGCCGGCACAGCAGCGTGCCGAACGCGTCGATGATGGCGTGGTACGACGACATGTCGCGCATGTCGAAGTCGTGCGCCACCGCCGGCAGCGCGTCGGAGATGGCGAGCAGATGGCGCGTGTTGTCCATCTTCAGGGCGACCGCCTTGGCGCCGATCTCGGCGAGAATCTCCTGCTTGAGACCCTGCGGCACCATGTCCTTGGGGGCGGCCTGCAGCACCATGGCGGCGACATGGGCGGCGGCGAGGCGATCCTTGAGCCAGTTCAGGCGGAAATTGGCGATCGACGGCACATAGATCAGCACTTCCGCAATCATCACGAACAGCAGGGTGAGCACGAGCAGCTTGCCCGACAGGCCGAAGGAGGGCCTGCGGGTCGGCTCGGGCGCGGGGACGTTGGCGGCGTTCTCGTTCATTTCATGCGGATCCTGCGGCGCGCTCATCCGAAGCGGCGCAACCAGGTTATGATGCGCCGCACAAACGGACTCGTCAAACTGCCGGCGAAATAGCTCAGCGCGGCGCGCTTGCCGATCTCGGCGAAGGTCGGATACGGCACCACCATGCCGGCGAATGCCCGGATGTTGAGGCCCTGCGAGATCGCCAAGGTCCACGCGGCGATCAGCTCGCCCGCGTGCGCGCCCACGATGGTGGCGCCGAGAATGCGTCCGCGCTTCGTCGTTATGACCTTGATGTGACCGCGGGTTTCGCGCTCGGCCTGGGCGCGGTCGTTCTCGTGGTAGGGCCAGCGCAGCACCCGGATGGACATGCGCCGCGCGCTCGCCCGCGCTTCGGTGGTGCCGACGTGGGCCAGCTCCGGCTCGGTGAAGGTCACCCACGGGATGACGTTGTCGTCGACGCGCGCGCGCAGGCGGAACAGCACGTTGCGGATGACGAGGCCGGCGTGATAATTCGCCGCATGGGTGAACTGCGGCCCGCCGGCGACGTCGCCCACCGCGTACACCCGCTTGTTCGACGTGCGCAGCCGTTTGTTGACGACGATGCCGCGCGGACCGGCCTTGATACGGCCGGCGGCAAGATCGAGATCGTCGACGTTGGGCCGGCGGCCGGTCGCCACCAGCAGGTGGCTCGCCTCGATCGTCTGTTCGCCGTCCGCCGTCGCCACCACGACGCGTGGTTTTGCGCCCGGCTCGACGCGCACCACCTCGGCGCCGGCGCGGATCGCGATCCCCTCGCGCGCCAATTGATCGAGCACGATGGCGGCGCATTCCGCGTCGTCCTTGGCGAGCGGCACCGCCGCCTCCAGCACGGTGACGGCGGCGCCGAGGCGGCGAAAGGCCTGCGCCATTTCCAGCCCGACCGGCCCGGCGCCGATGATCACCAGATGCTCCGGGCACTGGGTGAGATCGAAGATCGTCTCGTTGGTGAAATAGGAAATCTGGTCGAGCCCGGGGATCGGCGGCGCCGCCGGGGTGGAACCGGTGGCGATCACGAACCGCCGCGCCTTGACGACGATGCCGTCGCCGACCACGACCGTTTGCTTGTCCTTGAACCGCGCCGCGCCTTCGATCACCCGCACGCCGAGCCCGGTGAAGCGTTCCTTCGAGTCGTTCGGGGCGATCGCCGCGATGACGCCGTGCACGTGGGCGTGCACCTTGGCGAAGTCGATGCCCGGCCGCTGCGACGCCACGCCGAACGGCGCGCCGGCGCGCATGGCCTGCGCGCGCCGGGCGGCGGCGAGCAAAGCCTTGGACGGCACGCAGCCGAAGTTGAGGCAGTCGCCGCCCATCTTGCCCTTCTCGATCAGCACCACCGGCACGCCGAAGGCGGCGGCCGCCGCCGCGACCGACAGGCCGCCCGAGCCCGCCCCGATGACGCAGATGTCCGGGGTCAGCGTTTCAGCCATGCGCCGCCCCCGCCCTCATCCCGGCATCCCGACGCCGGGGCGCGCGCGCCACTTGCGCACCGCGACCGGGATCAGCGCGACCACGCCGAGCGCCGCCAAGGCCGCCAGCAATTGCGGCGTCGCCACCGCGGACAATGAAAAATCGAGCCGGCAACCGCCATGGCCGGCCGCGAGGCAATGCCGGTAGGCGGATTCCTGCGCGGCGATGATGCTGTCGAGCCCGGCGCCCACCAGCGCGTAGGCGAAGGTGCCGGGGATGATGCCGATCACGGTCGCCAGCACGAAAGTGCCGAGGCCGACGCCGACCAGGGCCGGGGCGAGGTTGACCAGCCAGAACGGAAACACCGGCACCAGCCGCAGGAACAACAGATAATTGAAGGCGTCGTCCCGGAATCCCTGCGCCACCTTGGCGGCGAGCGGTCCGGCGCGACGCAGCAGATATTCGCCGCACGCGGTGCGGGCGATCAGGAACACGATCGTGGCCCCGACGGTGGCGCCGACGATGGCCGCAAGCCCGCCGACCAGCCACCCGAACAGGGCGCCGCCCGCCACCGTCAGGATCGCGGCCCCGGGAATCGACAGGGCGACGACCGCGACATAGGCGGCGATGAACGTCGCCACCGCCACGGCGCCATGCAGGCGGACGAACGCGTCGATGGCGGCACGATGGCCCACCAGGGTCTCCAGCGACAGGAACCGGTGCCAGCCCATGCCGAATACCAGCGCCATGATGAGCACGACGGCCGCAACCGGAACGAGCCGGCGCAACCGTCGATGGCGGCCGGGCGCGGCGGTTTCCGTCATGGACGCTTCATCGACGTGCATCATCCTGACTGCCTGGGCCGTGGCGGGCGTCACAATAGCCGGAATATAGGCGGGCGGCTGCACCACGCAGCCGCGTCACCGGCATTTGAGGGTGCAAGCCGACCGGGTCTCGCCGACGTGAACGGATTGTGAAAACGGCCGCGGGACCGGCGCTTTGCCCGCCCTCCGGTCGCATTGACTTGCGCCGCACCCCTCCCGTATAAGCCGCGGGACTTTGCACGTCGACCACCCGATGGTGCGTTGATTTATGCCCGCGGAGCGGCCTCGACGCCCTTCTGGCGCGGACATCGGCCCCTCGACCCTTTGAACCGCGACAGGCGGAGACTTAACCGGTGAAGCGGACCTATCAACCGAGCAAGCTGGTGCGCAAGCGCCGTCACGGCTTTCGCACCCGCATGGCCACCACGGGCGGCCGCCGCGTGGTCGCGGCCCGCCGCGCGCGTGGACGCAAACGGCTGAGTGCCTGACGCCGGCGCGGCAAGGCGCGCGGCTTCCCATGGAGCGGATGAGGCAACGGGCGGACTATCTCGCCGCCGCGGCCGGGGCAAAGGCCTCGGCCGGCGCTTTCATGCTGCAGGCGCGCCGCCGCCCTGACGCGGGCCCGCCGCGGGTCGGCTTCACGGTTTCCAAGAAGGTCGGCAACGCGGTCGAGCGCAACCGGGTGCGGCGCCGGCTGCGGGAGATGGTCCGGCTGGCGCCGGCGGACCGCATGCGGGCCGGCCACGACTACGTGCTGATCGGCCGGCGCGCCGCGCTGGCGCTGCCGTTCGCGCGGCTGGCCGCGGAGTTGGACGGGGCGCTCGACCGCCTACATAGGGAGCACCGGCTGCGGCGCCCGCAACCCGCCGGCGACCAGAACGGCGAGCAGGCACGATGAGCGACCAGAAGAATACCATCCTCGCCATCGCGCTTTCGGCGCTGGTGTTCATCGGCTGGCAGTATTTCTTCGGGCTGCCGCAGATGGAAAAGCAGAAGCAGGTCGCGCAGCAGCAGCAGACGCAGCAGCAGGCCCAGCCGACGGCGCCCGGCGAGTCGCGCCCGCAGGCGCCCGGGCAGGCGCCGGCGACGCCCCAGGGACCGGAGCTGTCGCGCGACGACGCGCTCGCCAAGTCTCCGCAACGCGTGCGCATCGACACGCCGCGCCTCACCGGATCGATCGCGCTGACCGGCGGCCGCATCGACGACGTGTCGCTCGCCACCTACCACGAGACGGTCGACCCCAGCTCGCCCGCCATCATCCTGCTGTCGCCCTCGGGCAGCCCACATCCGTTCTATGCCGAGTTCGGCTGGGTGCCGGCCGCCGGCAGCGCCGTCAAGGTGCCGAGCGCCGACACGGCGTGGCGCCAGCAGGGATCGGGCAGCCTCGGCATCGATCATCCGGTCACCCTGACCTGGGACAACGGCGACGGCCTCGAGTTCCGGCGCACCATCGCGGTCGACGACAAATATCTCTTCAGCGTGCAGGACGAGGTCGCCAACAAGGGCACGACCGGCGTCACCCTGTTTCCCTATGCGCTGATCTCCCGGCACGGCACGCCGCCCACGCTCGGCTATTACATCCTGTTCGAAGGCCTGATCGGCGTGCTCGGCGACAAGCTGCAGGAAGTGAAATACCCGGACATCGAGAAAGAGAAGGTCCAGGACTTCAAGGACGTCAAGAACGGCTGGCTCGGGTTCACCGACAAATACTGGGCGGCGGCGCTGGTGCCGGAGTCCACGGCGCGGTTCGACGCCAAGTTCACGGCCGGCAGCATCGGCACGCTCAAGACCTATCAGACCGACTACCTGCTCGACGCCCGCACGGTCGCCCCCGGCGGCACGACGAGCGCGACGACGCGGCTGTTCGCCGGCGCCAAGGAAGTCGCGGTCGTCAACGGCTACGAGAAGGACCTCGGCCTCAACCGCTTCAAGCTGCTGATCGACTGGGGCATGTTCTGGTTCATCACCCAGCCGATGTTCGCGGTGATCGACTACTTCTTCCGCCTGGTCGGCAATTTCGGCGTGGCGATCCTGATCGTCACGGTGCTGGTGAAGCTCGTGTTCTTCCCGCTCGCCAACAAGTCGTACGCCTCGATGGCGAAGATGAAGACGGTGCAGCCGCAAATGGCGCTGATCCGCGAGCGCTTCCCCGACGACAAGGTGAAGCAGCAGCAGGAGATGATGGAGCTTTACAAGAAGGAGAAGATCAACCCGATCGCCGGCTGCCTGCCGATCGCGATCCAGATCCCGGTGTTCTTCTCGCTCTACAAGGTGCTGTTCATCACCATCGAAATGCGCCACGCGCCGTTCTACGGCTGGATCAAGGACCTTTCGGCGCCGGACCCGACCAACGTCTTCACCCTGTTCGGGTTGATCCATTGGGACCCGACGCACGTGCCGCTGCTGGGCACGTACCTCGTGCTCGGCGTCTGGCCGCTGATCATGGGCGTGACCATGTGGGTGCAGATGAAGCTCAATCCGACGCCCCCCGATCCGACCCAGAAGATGATCTTCGACTGGATGCCGATCATCTTCACCTTCATGCTGTCGAGCTTTTCCGCCGGCCTCGTCATCTACTGGGCGTGGAACAACTCCCTGTCGGTGCTGCAGCAGTCGGTGATCATGCACAAGAACGGGGCCAAGATCGAGCTGTGGGACAACCTCAGGGACACCTTTTTCAAGAAGAAGGACAACGATAAGAACAAAAAGTGAGAGTCGGGGTGCTCCCCTCTGCGGCCATGGCCGCGACCGAATTCACCGCCGACGAGATCGAGGCCGGCCGCAAGCTGTTCGCGGCGGACTGGCAATTCGCCGCGGCCGCCGGGTCCGCCGCGGCGCTGCCCGCCATGGCCAACGCCGAGATCGCATTCGCCGGGCGCTCCAACGTCGGCAAGTCGAGCCTGATCAACGCCCTCACCGGCCGCAAGGCGCTCGCCCGCACCTCGCACACGCCCGGCCGCACCCAGGAGTTGATCTTCTTCGCCGGCCCGCGCAATCTGACCCTGGTCGACATGCCGGGCTACGGCTACGCGGCCGCCCCCAAAGCCAAGGTCGCGGCGTGGACCGAGCTGATCCACGCCTACGTGCGCGGCCGCGCCAACCTGGCGCGCGTCTACGTGCTGGTCGATGCCCGCCACGGCCTCAAGCCGCCGGATGCGTCCGTGCTCGCGGCCCTCGACCAGTCCGCGGTCAGCTACCAGATCGTGCTGACCAAGGCCGACCAGGTGCGCGCCGGGATCGAGGCAACGATCGCCACGCTCGCCGCGGCGATCGGCCGGCGGCCCGCAGCCTTCCCCCATATCATCGCGACCTCGGCGCGCCAGGGGACGGGCATCCCCGACCTGCGCGCCGCGGTGGTGCGGCTGTTGCGCGAGCGCGATACCTGATCGGCGGCAATCGCGCGGCCGCCCCTTCCGTCGCGCCGTCGCTGCCGGTAAAACGGCGCCCACGCAAGAGGCCGAGCCATGACCGTCACGCCGCACGACAAGGCCCGCATCCTGTCCGAGGCGCTGCCCTACATGCAGCGCTACGACGCGGAAACCGTCGTGGTCAAATACGGCGGCCACGCCATGGGCCAGGAGGAGGTGGCGCGCAACTTCGCCCGCGACATCGTCCTGTTGGAGCAGGCCGCGATCAACCCGGTGGTGGTGCACGGCGGCGGCCCGCAGATCCAGGCGATGCTGCAGAAGCTCGGCATCAAGTCGGAATTCGCCGCCGGCCTGCGCATCACCGACGCGGCGACGGTCGAGATCGTCGAGATGGTGCTCGCCGGCTCCATCAACAAGCAGATCGTCGGCTACATCAACGCGGCGGGCGGCAAGGCGATCGGGCTGTCCGGCAAGGACGGCAACATGGTGCTCGCCCGCAAGATCAGCCGGACCGTGGTCGATCCGGACTCCCACGTGGAGCAGATCATCGACCTCGGCTTCGTCGGCGAGCCGGAGACGGTGGACACCACCGTCCTCAAGCAGTTCATCGGCGGCAAGCTGATCCCGGTGCTCGCCCCGATCGCGGCCGCGCCGGGCGGCGGCACCTTCAACGTCAATGCCGACACCTTCGCGGGCGCCGTCGCCGGCGCGCTCAAGGCCAAGCGCCTGCTGCTGCTCACCGACGTGCCCGGCGTGCTCGACCGGTCGAAAGAGCTGATCAAGGACCTGTCGATCGCCGACGCGCAACGGCTGATCGCCGACGGCACCATCGCGGGCGGCATGATCCCCAAGGTCGAGACCTGCATCTATGCGCTGGAGCACGGGGTGGAGGGCGTGGTCATCCTCGACGGCCAGGTGCCGCACGCGGTTCTGCTCGAGCTCCTCACCGACCATGGCGCCGGCACGCTGATCCATCGCTAGACTGCCTCCAGGGCGAATCGCGCGCAGGCGGCGAGGCGATGGTCACGGGATGCATCTCCGCGAAGGGCGCCGCGCTGGCGGCGCTCGGCCTTGCGTTGAGCGCGCTCCCGGCGCGCGCCGACCTGCAGCTTTGCAACCGCACGAGCTACGTGCTCGATCTGGCGCTCGCGCTCGAGGACAAGAGCGCGGTCGCGACGCGCGGCTGGTTCCGCCTCGATCCGGGCCAGTGCCGCCCCGTGCTCACCGGCGCGATCGAGGCCGAGCACATCTACGTGCATGCGCGCGCGCTCGCGGCCTACGGGCCGGCGCCGCTGCCGCAGACCGGGCACGCGGACTTCTGCGTCGCCGACGGCAACTTCGTCATCGCCGGCGCGCAGACCTGCCCGCGCGGCGGCCAGCGGCTGGTGCGGTTCACCGCGGTCCAACCCTCGCAGAGCGAGCAGGGCCTGACCGCGAGCCTCGCCGAGGCGGCCGACTACGATCCCGAGCAGGCCCGCCTCGCCGGCGTCCAGCGGCTGCTGGTCGTCGCCGGCTACGACGCCAACCCGATCGACGGCATCGAAGGCAAGAAGACGGAAGGTGCGCTCGCCCAGTTCCTCAAGGACCACCGCCTCGCGGCCGACGCCGCCACCGCGCCCAACTTCTTCGACGTCATGGCCGAGGCGCTCAAGCAATCGGACGGCATCGGCTTTTCCTGGTGCAACGAGACCGCCCATACGGCGATGGCGGCGCTCGGCATCGACGAGAAAGGCAACGTGGTCACGCGCGGCTGGTACCGGGTCGAGCCGGGCAAATGCGTGAAGCCCGATTTCGCCGGCGATGCACGGCGGGTCTTCAGCTTCGCCGAAGCGGTCGACAAGGACGGACAGACGGTCAAGCGCGGCGACAAGGCGCTTGCCTGGGGCGGGAGCGCCATGCTGTGCACCCGTGACGTGCGGTTCGAGATCGCCGACCAGACCGATTGCCCGGGGCGCGGCCTCACCGCCACCGGCTTTGCGATCGTCGATTTGAGCGGACGCGGCACCACGGTGAGGTTCAAGGAACCATGACGGCCGCCCCTGCGACCCCGCGCGGATTCTCCCACGTCGACACCTGGGTGTTCGACCTCGACAACACGCTTTATCCCCATCACCTGAACCTGTGGCAGCAGGTCGACGAGCGCATCCGCGAATACGTCGCCCGCTTCCTCGACGTCGGGCGCGAGGAAGCATTCCGGGTGCAGAAGGACTACTACCGCCGCTACGGCACCACCATGCGCGGGCTGATGACCGAGCACGGCCTCAACCCCGACGACTTCCTCGATTTCGTGCACGAGATCGACCATTCGCCGCTCACCCCGGACGCGGTGCTGGGCGCCGCCATCGAGGCGCTGCCCGGCCGCAAGCTCATCCTCACCAACGGCACCCGCAAGCACGCCGAGGCGGTGACGCGCCGTTTGGCCATCGGGCACCACTTCGAGGGCGTGTTCGACATCGTCGCGGCGGAGCTCGAGCCCAAGCCGGCGCCGCAGACCTACGACCGCTTCCTCGCGGCGCACGGCGTCGATCCCGCCAAGGCCGCGATGTTCGAGGACCTGGCGCGCAATCTCGCCGTGCCGCACGCGCTCGGCATGACCACGGTGCTGGTGGTGCCGCGCGGCACCCGCGAGGTGTTCCGCGAAAGCTGGGAGCTCGAAGGCCGCGGCGAGGCCCACGTCGACCACGTGACTGAGGATCTCGCCGGATTTCTCCACGCGATCCGGGCATCGCCGCAACCTTGACATCCCTTCCCTCGCCCCCGACAACCCACCGCCTGATTTCGTTGGAAGGACTTACCGCATGTCCAACAGTGAGCTGGAGAAGACCATCACGGCGGCCTTTGCGGCGCGCGACCAGGTCGGGCCGTCGACCCAGGGGGCGGTGCGCGAGGCGGTCGACGCGGCGCTCGACCTGCTCGACCGCGGCGCCGCCCGGGTCGCCGAGCGCCAGCCGGACGGCGCCTGGAAGGTCAACCAGTGGCTCAAGCAGGCGGTGCTGCTCTCGTTCCGCCTCAACGACATGAGCCTGATCCCGGGTGGGCCGGGCCGGGCCGCGTGGTGGGACAAGGTGCCGTCGAAGTTCGACGGCTGGGGCGACAACCGCTTCCGCGACGCGGGCTTTCGCGCGGTACCGGGCTGCGTGGTGCGCCGCTCCGCCTACATCGCGCCGAGCGTGGTGCTGATGCCGTGCTTCGTCAACGTCGGCGCCCACGTGGGCGAGCGCACCATGATCGACACCTGGGCGACGGTCGGCTCGTGCGCGCAAGTCGGCAAGGATTGCCACATCTCGGGCGGCGCCGGCATCGCCGGCGTGCTCGAGCCGCTGCAGGCGGAGCCGGTCATCATCGAGGACAAATGTTTCATCGGCGCCCGCGCCGAGGTGGCCGAAGGCGTGATCGTGCGCGAAGGCTCGGTGCTCTCCATGGGCGTCTACATCGGCGCCTCGACCAAGATCGTCGACCGCACCAGCGGGAAAATATTCCAGGGCGAGGTGCCGCCCTATTCGGTGGTGGTGTCCGGCACCATGCCGGGCAAGCCCATGGCCGACGGCTCGCCCGGCCCCGGCCTCTATTGCGCCGTCATCGTCAAGACGGTCGATGAGAAGACCCGCGCCAAGGTCTCGATCAACGAGCTGCTGCGGGATTGACCGGCGGGCTCCAACGTCCGATCCTGCGATACATGAGCCGCTCCATTACCATCAACGCCCGTTGTGACGCCGAGGCCGACGTGTGGCTTGCCACCAGTTCGGACGTGCCGGGACTGGTGGTCGAGGCCGAAAGCTGGCCCTCGATGATCGACGAGGTCCGCCTCGTCCTGCCCGAGCTCCTGTCGCTGTCGGGTCAAGGCGACGACGCCAGCGCCTGATGGCCGCCAAATCTCGCCCTACCGCCAACCAAGTGCTCAAACAGGCCGGTCTTCCGAAGGCGTTTTGACATGCCCGCCGACCCGGTCGCCATCGCCCGCGATCTCATCCGCTGCCCGTCGGTGACGCCGGCGGAAGGCGGCGCGCTGGAATATCTGGAGCGCGTCCTCAAGGGCGCGGGCTTTGCCGTCCACCGCGTCAAATTTTCCGAAGCAGGCAACGCCGACGTGGAAAACCTCTACGCGCGCGTCGGCACCGCGGCCCCGCACCTCATGTTCGCCGGCCATACCGACGTGGTGCCGCCGGGCGAGGAAACCGCGTGGACGCATCCGCCGTTCGCCGGCGAGGTCGCGGACGGCCGGCTGTTCGGCCGCGGCGCCGTCGACATGAAGGGCGCGATCGCCTGTTTCCTCGCCGCCGCGCTCGATCATCTCGCTGCCACCGGCGGCAGTCTCAAGGGCTCGCTCTCGTTCCTCATCACCGGCGACGAGGAAGGCGACGCGGTCAACGGCACCATCAAGCTGCTCAAATGGGCGGCCGAGCGCGGCGAGCGGTTCGACCATTGCATCGTCGGCGAGCCCAGCAATCCGGCGGCGCTCGGCGACGCGGTCAAGATCGGGCGGCGCGGCTCGCTCAACGGCACCCTCGTGGTGAGCGGCACGCAGGGCCACGTCGCGTTCCCGCATCTCGCCGACAATCCGATCCGCAGCCTCGTGACCCTGATGGGCGCCCTGATGGCGCAGCCGCTCGACCGCGGCACCGAGCATTTCGATGCGTCGAACCTGGAGTTCACCTCGGTCGACGTGGGCAACCGCACCGTCAACCTCATCCCGGGGGAAGCGCGCGCGCGCTTCAACATCCGCTACAACGACCTGCATACGCCGGAGACGCTCAAGGCGCTGATGGAAGCGCGCTGCGCCGCGGCCGCCGGCGACGTGCGCTGGCGCATCGAGTATCTGCCGTCGAACTCGTGGGTGTTCCGCACCCAGCCGGGCCCGTTCATCGATCTCGTCGTCGACGCCATCGCCGCAGCGACCGGCCGGGAACCTAAGCTCTCGACCTCCGGCGGCACCTCGGACGCGCGCTTCATCAAGGACTATTGCCCGGTGATCGAGTTCGGCCTGGTCGGCAAGACCATGCACCAGGTCGACGAGCACGTGCCGACCGCGGAGCTCGCCGCGCTCACCGCCGTCTACGGGCGCATACTCGATCGGTATTTTGGTTAGACTGGAGCGGACACGCGCCATTGCGAGCGGAGCGAAGCAATCCAGGGCAATACGCGTTGCGGCCGCGTCCCCTGGATTGCTTCGTCGCCCTGCGGGCTCCTCGCAATGACGCTGTTTGCACGAACTTCCCTAAGGCAAAATTTACCACTGGGTGGGTAAGGGTTCACACTGACGAACTCCGCGAGGAGGCGAAGTTGGATCTGCCGCCCGGCATCGCGTATTTCCTGAACCAGCTGAGCCTGTTGTTCCTGCCGCTCGGCTCGCACTTCTCGCTCACCTCGCTGGCCAGCGCACTGGTCATCGCGGTCGCGGTCGTGGCGTACCGGCGCTGGCGGCGGCACCGACGCATCCGGTTGCGCACGATCGTGCGGGCGCTGTTCCCGCGCCGCATCCTGCTGAGCCCGTCGAATTTCGCCGACCTCGGCTACCTGTTCTTCCACGTGTTCCTGGCCGGCCTGCTGTTCGGTTGGGCGACCCTGTCGTTTCAGTTCTTCACCAACGGCATCATGGGCGCGCTCACCGCCGCCTTCGGCCCGGTGGCGCCGACGGCGCTGCCCGCGTTCGTCGCGCGTTGCGTCGTCACCGTGATGCTGTTCCTCGCCTATGAGCTCGGCTACTGGCTCAACCATTATCTCAGCCACCGGGTGCCGTTCCTGTGGGAGTTTCACCGCGTGCACCACACGGCGACCGTGCTCACCCCGGTAACCAATTTCCGCGTGCACCCGGTCTACACCTTCGTGTTCGTCAGCATACTGGCGATCGCGACGGCGATCGCCAACGGCGTCGGCAACTACATGTTCGGCGACACCGCGTACCAATACGCGTTCTCCGGCACCAACATCATCCTGGTGCTGTTCATCCACACCTACGTGCACCTGCAGCACACGGAATTGTGGATCCCGTTCTCCGGCGCGCTCGGCCGCGTGTTCATGAGCCCGGCGCATCATCAGGTGCACCACTCGACCGACCCGGCGCACTTCGACAAAAACATGGGAAGCTGCCTCGCTTTGTGGGACTGGATGTTCGGCACGCTGTACGTGCCCGGCAAGGAGCCGGAAAAGCTCAGCTTCGGGGTCGAACCGGACAACACCGCCGTCCACACGATCACCGGCGCGTATATCGATCCGTTCTACCGCGCGGCGGCGCTGGTGCGCGGGGCGCTGCAGCGGCAGTCCCGGCGGCTCCCGGTGATGCCCAACCAGCCGCAGAACCAAGCGTAAGATTCAGCAAAGGACGAGCCGCTACATCACTGCGGCCGACGCCGCGGCCTGCGGCCGGTCTTGCGTCGGTACTGCCCCCACGCGGCCTCGCCGAGCATCTTGTCCTTGTCGCGTGCGATATCGGTCGGCTCGGCAGAACCACGCAGGTCGAACAGGATGGAAACGTCGACTTTGCGCTTTGGCTCGCCCAGGTCGCGCGTCACTAAGCGCCGCACATATTCGGCGAACGAGATGCCGAGGGCGGCCGCCCTGGCCTGCGCCCGCCGCTGCAATTGTCGCTCCATCGAGATTTGCGCTCGTCCACGCATGATAGCGCCATCACGCCATTAACGGTGTCGCGACGCAAGCGCTCAATAATCTACACCGACCAAATAAAGCCCCTCGGGCGGCGCCACCTGCCCGCAGGCGGCGCGCGCGCGGGCGGCGAGCGCGGCGGCAAGGTCGTGCGCGCTCCACTTGCCCTCGCCGACCGCCACCAGCGAGCCCACCATGGAGCGCACCTGGTGGTGCAGGAACGAGCGCGCCGAGGCGTGCACCCGCACCTCGTCGCCGTCGCGCGCGACGTCGAGGCGGTCGAGAGTCTTGACCGGCGACTTGGCCTGGCAATCGGCGGCCCGGAAGGTGGTGAAGTCGTGCCGGCCGAGCAGCCCCTGGGCGGCCGCGTGCATCGCCGCCGCGTCGAGCGGCCGCGGCACCCGCCAGGCGCGGTTGCGCTCGAGCGCGAGATCGGCGCGGCGGTTGACGATGCGGTAGAGATAGTGGCGCCGCTTGGCGGAAAACCGCGCGTCGAAGGCGTCCGGCACCTTGTCGACGGCGCGCACCGCGACCGGATGCGGGCGCAGCTGCGCGTTGAGCGCGTCGCGCACCCGGTCGGCGCGCCAGTCGCGTACCAGGTCCACATGGGCGACCTGACCGAGCGCGTGCACGCCCGCGTCGGTGCGCCCGGCGCCGTGCACGCTGACCGTCTCGTCCGCGAACGCCTTGATCGCTCGGGTGATCACCCCCTGCACCGACGCGCCGCCCGCCTGGATCTGCCAGCCGACGAACGGCCCGCCGTCGTATTCGATCAGCAACCGGTAGCGCGGCATGGCGTCGGCCTCAGCCCACCTGCGCGCCGGCGCCGAGCCGGGTGCCGCGCAGGAACTCGTCCGCCCGCATCGGCGCCCGCCCGGCGCGCTGCAGCTCGACGATGCGCACCGCGCCCTCCCCGCACGCGACGGTGAGCCGGTCGTCGAGCACGCTACCGGGCGCGCCGGAGCCTTCGCCGCGGGTGGTGCGCAGAACTTTCACGCGCAGCCCTGCGGCGTCGAACCAGGCGCCCGGAAACGGCGAGAGGCCGCGGCAATGGTCGTGCACCGCCTGCCACGGCCGCGCCCAGTCGATGCGGGTTTCCGCCTTGTCGATCTTGGGCGCGTAGACGACGCCCGCGGCGGGTTGCGGCGTCAGCGTCAGCGCGCCGCGCTCGAGGCCGCCGAGCGCCCGCACCAGCAGGTCGGCGCCGAGCGGCGCCAGCACGTCGTGCAGCTCGCCGGCGGTCATGTCGGGGCCGATCGGCACCCGCTCCGCCATGGCGATCGGGCCGGTGTCGAGGCCTTCGTCCATCTGCATCACCATCACGCCGGTCGCGGCATCGCCCGCCATGACGGCGCGGTTGATCGGCGCGGCGCCGCGCCAGCGCGGCAGCAGCGAGGCATGCAGGTTGAAGCACCCGAGCGGCACGGCGGCGAGGATCGGCGGCGGCAGGATGAGCCCATAGGCGACCACGACGGCTGCGTCTGCCTTATGCGCGCGAAACGCCGCCGCGGCCTCGGCGGTGCGCAAGGTCGCAGGCGTGAGTACGGCGAGACCCAAGCGGCGCGCCTCGCGCTCGATCGGGCTCGGCTGCAGGTCCATGCCGCGGCGCCCGGCCGGCTTCGGCGCGCGGGTATAGACGGCCGCCACATCGTATCCGGCCTCAACGATCCTATTGAGAGTCGGCAGCGCGAAGTCGGGCGTGCCCATGAAGATCAGGCGCAGCGGCATGGCGCCGGTTTACGACGCCATGTGGGCGGCAAGCCAGCCTTGGGATTCACTCTGTCGCTCGCCCGTGGCGGCGTCAGGCGCGGGGACGATGGCCCCGTCGTCCGCCAAGTACAGCGATAGCGCCTTGAAATCGTTCTATTATTTTAGAGAACGGCGACGATATCCGTGCTGCTTCCAGGCCCTCATCGCGCGCCCCTCGATCGCGGACGGCAAGCGATCCTTTAGGACGGCGCGACGTGATAGCACTCTTGCGTGGTGTGACCCGAATCGATGTGCGGTCGCCGGGGCGTAAGCTCAGATCCAGCGGTCCGATGACATGGCTTCCTCCGATCGGCAGGTCATGACGGCCTGGGCGCGGCCTCGCTCAGATCGGTCCGTGGCGATCGTTGTTTTTGCGCTGCTCGCCGCCGCCTCGCTTCTCCCCGTGCTCCTGACGCCCATTCCGGCGATGGTCGATTATCTCAATCACCTCGCCCGCATGTATATTCTGAGCCAGAACGGCACGCCCGCTGCCAACCCGCATTACGAGGTGGCCTGGGCGCTCTATCCCAATCTGGCGATGGATTTGCTGGTCCCGCAGATGGCGCGGCTGATCAGCGTCGAAAATGCCACCCGGCTGTTTCTGCTCCTGAGCCAATTATTGATCGTCGGCGGCGCGCTTGTGCTCGAACGGGTCGTGAAGGGGCGTGTCCATCTCGCCGGCTTCGCGGCGCTCATGTTCCTCTACTGCCTGCCGTTTACTTGGGGCTTCGTGAATTTCGAATTCGGTCTGGGCGTCGCGCTCTGGGGCATCGCCGCTTATCTGTTGGTGGCGGAGCGCGCATTGCCGGTACGTTTCGCCGTCAACGCGGGTTTCGTCACGGCGCTGTTTGCGGCGCATTTCTTTTCGCTGGGCGTCTATGGCGCGACGCTCGGGTTCTATGAGCTGTGGCGCGCCTACGATCGGAAAGCGGCGTACCGCGACGCCGCGTTGCGGCTTGTGACGCTCGCAATACCGGCGGTGGCGCTGCTCGGCGTCATGCAATTGACCGCCGGCTCGATCGGAAGCGCGGGCACGACTTGGTTTTTTGCGTTCAAGCCGCTCTGGCTGTTTCGCATCATGAACGGCTACAATTCGACGGTGTCGGCGGCGAGTGCGCTGGCGCTGATGGCCTTGCTGTATTTCGCGGCCAAGCGCGGCGTTCTAAAGCTCGAGCCGGCCGGGATTTGGCTCGCGATCGGCTTTGCGCTTCTTTATGTTGCGATCCCGTCGAAGCTGCTCGACACCTCGTTTGTCGACCTCCGCGTGATCCCCGCGGCGGCTTTGATCATTCCGGCCTTCTGCTCGCTGTCGCTGCCCAGCCGACGATGGACAATTGCGGCGCTCGCCGCCGTCACCGGCATCACGCTCGCCAATCTGGCCGTCGTATTCGTGGTCTGGCTGTCCTACCGCGCGGACTATGCGGCCATCATCGAGTCGTTTCACAAGATCGAGCGCGGTTCGCTGGTGCTCGTTGGAGACAGCGGCGAGGGCGAGGACCCGCCGTTCAACGACCTCACGCGGTTTCCGATGGCTTATGCGCCGACACTGGCGGTGCATTACGCCAACGCCTTTGTGCCGAACGTATTCGCCGCGGTGGGCAAGCAGCCGGTGCAGGTGCGCGCCGCCGTCCGCCGCCTCGCCATCCCCTATGGCGGGCCGATGCCGATACGCGTGCTTACCGCGATCGCGGCGGGCCAAACTCCGTCCGGCATTCCGCCTTTCGTCCGCACCTGGTACCGCGATTACGATTATCTCTATGTGCTCGGGCCGCGCGTGCCGAACCCGCTGCCGGACCTCCTGGAGGAATTGGACAGGTCCGCGCGCTTTGTTCTCTATAAAATCCGCCGCACGCCCTAGCTATGACCCTGTCCACGACAGGAACCGGCGAAAACCGCCCGAAAACGCCGCGAAACCGAGCCGTCCTTAACGGTTGCGGCAAGGCCGCCTTAACCATCGGTGTTCTAGACTTCCGCCCATTCAACGGAGTGGAACCTCTCCGATGGCGGCGAATTCCAAGCCGATCAGCTACAGCATCGTCATCCCGGTCTTCAACGAGGAAGCCGTGCTGCCGGTGCTGCTGCGCCGGCTCGACCTGCTGCTTACCCGGCTGCACGAGCCGGCGGAGGCGATCATCGTCGACGACGGCAGCAGCGATTCCGGCCCGTTGGTGCTGCAGGCGCTCGCCAAGCGCGACCCGCGCTTCCGCTATATCGGCCTGTCGCGCAATTTCGGCCACCAGGTCGCCATCACCGCCGGCATGGACGCGGCGCAAGGCAAGGCGATCGTCGTCATGGACGCCGACCTGCAGGACCCGCCCGAAGTCGTCGAGCAGCTGATCGCCAAATGGAAGGAAGGCTACGACGTTGTCTATGCGCGCCGCCTGTCGCGCGCCGGCGAAAGCCGGTTCAAGCGCGCCACCGCTCATTTGTTCTATCGGATGCTCGGCAGCATGTCCTCGGTCGGCATCCCGGCCGACGTCGGCGACTTCCGCCTGATCGACCGCAAGGTGCTCGACGCGCTGCGCCAGATGCCGGAGCAGGACCGCTTCGTGCGCGGCATGATCGCCTGGCTGGGCTTCCGGCAGGCCGAAGTGACTTTCCATCGCCTCGAGCGCGCCGCCGGCGAAACCAAATATCCGCTGTTCAAGATGGCACGGCTCGCCATGAACGCAGCGCTCGGCTTTTCCGACGCCCCGTTGCGGCTGGCGATCTGGTGCGGGCTCGTGGTGTCGGGCCTCGCGCTGCTCTACGGCGGGTGGGTGCTGGTGTTGTGGATGAGCAACGACAGCCGCCTGGTCGCCGGCTGGTCCTCGACCATCGTCATCGTGTCGCTGCTGTGCGGATTGAACATGCTGATGACCGGCATCGTCGGACTTTATGTCGGCCGCATCCACGTCGAGGTGAAGCGCCGCCCGCTCTATGTGGTGCACAAGCGGTTCGGCTTCGAGCGCGACCAGGCCGCGCCGGCGCACCCTGCGATCCACGCCGTGCACGAATAAGCGCGCCCGCATGACCGAGCTGTTCGACAACTACCGCAGCAACTATCGGGACGTGGTCCAGTCCTCGATCGACTTCACCGGCCTGTCCTACAGTTTCTTCATGCGCGCCAAGGCCGACCTGCTGCGCCAATTGATCGCGCGGCGGCTCGGGCCGGACAAGCCCGCCATGCTCGATGTCGGCTGCGGCGTCGGCGGCTTTCATCCCTTGCTGCGCGGCATGGTCGGCCGCCTGAGCGGTATTGACGTTTCCTCGGCCAGCATCGCGCGGGCGCGCGTCGACAACCGCGACGTCGACTACCGCGCCTTCGACGGCAGGAGCATACCCTTCGACGACGCCGGCTTCGATCTGGTGACCGCGATCTGCGTGCTGCACCACGTCGTGCCCGCCGAATGGGCGCAGTTCATCAACGAGATGCGGCGCGTGGTGCGGCCCGGGGGACTCCTCTGCGTCATCGAGCATAATCCGTTCAATCCGCTGACCCGCCTGGCCGTTGCGCGCTGCGAATTCGACCGCGATGCCGTCTTGCTCGGCGCCAGCAAGATGCGGACATTGATGGCGGCCGGCGGCTTGCGCGAGATCGGCACGCGCTATTTCCTGCTGTTGCCCTGGGAGGCAAAGCCCGCGCGCCGCGTCGAAGACGCTTTAAGCAACGTGCCGCTCGGCGCGCAATACGCCGTTTTCGGCACCGTCTGAGCTATTTCTTCGGCGCATCCCGCCGCTTGTGCACCACCGCCACGTCGTCGCTGTAGACGCGCTGCCAGTCCGGCAGGCGATCGAGCAGCGCTACCGCCGGCGTATCCGGCGCGAGCAGCGTCGCGGCGAGTTTATACTGGTCGAGCAGCTTGAGAAAATCGCGCAGGTCGGCCAGCGATACATCGCGATTGTAGCGGGCGATGAATTCGCCGCCGTACAATTCGCCGCGGCCGTCAATGAAAGTGGGAATGCCGGCGAAGATCAAATAGCCGCCGAACGAATAGTCGTTGAGCACGGGTCCCGCATCGGCAAGACCGGCATTGGCCACGGCCGCCGCCGGCGTGTTGTGCAGCGCCGGGCGCATGTCGCGCACGAGCGCCAGCCCGGTCGCCACGATCATCACGCCCACGGCCGTCAGGTTCACGCCGCGCGCCGAGCCGGCCGCGTCACCCTCGGCCCCCGCGCCAAGCTGCCGCGCCAGCGGCGCCGCCAGATAGAGGGGCGCCAGCATGGCCAGCAGGTCTGCATTGCGCACCTGCGCCAGCGCAAAATGCAGCAGCCCGAGCACCACCAGCGCCCGCACCACCGGCAGCGTCACCCCGCGCGACAGCGCGAAGATGCCCGCCAGCAGCAGGAACTCGAAGGTGCCCAAATGGCCGAAGTCCTGCGGCCGCCATTCCGCGATCCAACCGAGCGCGGGGCCGAGGCCGAGCGTCTTGAGCGGCATCAGCAGCGGGCCCGGCCCGTCCGGCGTCAGGCAGCACGCCGCGACCGCCAAGGCCGTGAACGGCAGCCAGCGCAGCAGCACGCGCGGCCATTCGCTGCGCTTCTCGTCGAGCAGCGCCTCGAGCACGGCCGGCCCGATCAGCCCGAGCGCCAGCACCACGCTGCCGTGCAGATTGGCCCACAGCACCAGCAGCGGCAGCGCCCAATAGGGCGGGGGCGCGCGCCGGTCCATGCAGCGCACCAGCGCCGCCGCCCAGGCCACCATGATCGGCAGCGGCAGCACGTGCGGGCGCGCCAGCATATGCGGCGCCAACAGCACGACCGCCGCTATGACCATGAGCAGCGCCGGCGCCGGCGCAAGCTCGCGCAGCAGGAAGCGCGTCAGCAGACCGATGGCGAGCGCGATCGCCGCCGCTGCCAGCGCCACCACGCCAGCCCACCCGGAAAGCGCATACACTGCCGCGTAGATGACTTCCGACAGCCATTCGAAAGTGATCCAGGGCGCGCCGTGCATGGAAAAGGAAAACGGGTCGCTCGTCGGCACGGCGCCGTGTGCCATGATCCAGCGGCCGACCGCGATATGTGAATAGCTGTCGGGATCGTTCAGGAGCCGCGGCCCGAGCGTCAGCAGCAGGGCATAGACGCCCGCGCCGACCAGCCAGGGCAGCGCCGCCCGCACCGGGAACGGCTTGGCCCCGCTGCGGATGACCTCGTCGCTCATGCGCAGCGAAGGTAAGGCGGCAGTCTTAATTCTTTTTTACCATTCGCGGCGCCCACGGCGAACAGGGCTGGCCCCAGCCCGGGCTCATGAGCGGCGCACGCGCCACATCCTCAGCACGTTGCCGGGCGGCAGCGGCACCGGCTCTAGCCAGGAACCCGCCGAGCCGGTCAGCAGCGCGTTGTAGAACGAGGCGGCGTTCGGATAGGCGGGGAAATCCGCGCAGGTCACGACATACGCCACACCGCCTTCGACGATGCGCGCCTGGGCGACGCTGGTCGGCCCCTCCAGGACCTCTTCGTTGAACAGGATGGCCTTGTCGGCGCGATGATAGCCGGCGGCGACCACGCTGTGCGGCGTGAAGGCGAGCAGCGACGGGCCCAAGTCGAGCGGCCCGAAGATCAAGCCGGGCGGCAGCGCCGCGACCGGAGGATAGACGTCGGGAAGGAAACACTTCGACGCGTCGACCGCCCACAGCGGAACGTCCTTGGCGGTAGCGGGCTTCGTCAGCGGGCCGGCGATTGCCGCCGCCATCCAGATCACCGCCAGGCTGACGATCGGCTGGCTTGCCAATGCGGCGCCGCCCATGCGCACCAGCAGGGGACGCGAGGTCCGTTCGGCCAACGCATGCACCGCGGCGCCGACGAACGGCATGCCGAGCCACACCACGTACATCGTCATCCGGACCGTGCCGGCCGCGATCGCCGTCGCGACCGCAAGCGCCGCGATCGGCGCCCAGGCCAGCGGCGTCGTCACCCCGCGCCTGACCACCAGGATCGCGCTGGCAATGACGACGCAGGGGAACGCGAGTTGCGCAACGCCGTCCAGACCGACTCCGCGGATCATCGCGACGACACTCTGGATTTCGCTGATATTGTCGAGCCACGTCGGAATGATGGCCGGATCCACCAGCCCGAACGGACCCTTGAGACAACGGGGCTCGAACGCGGCGAAGATGCCGAGCGCCACCGCGCCGGCGAGCGCCAGCACCACGAGCCGCATGGCGCGCGTCCAGCCGCCCCCGACCATCGTGACGAGCGCGATGCCGATCGATCCCGCCAGCACGGCGGCGGCGGCGTTCACGCCAAGCTCGTCGCACATGGGCGTGAAGCGGAACGCGCTCGGCGTCAGGACGAGCCAGGCGAGAAGGGTCGAACCGCCGAGCGCGAGCGCGAAGGCGCGCACCGGAGCGTTCCAGCGCGGATCGTAGACCACCAGCATGGCCAGGACGGCCGCGACCACGACCAGCAGCGCGCTCGCTTCGAGGCCGACGCCGAGGAGAAGCCCGCCGGTCGCTCCCGCCGCCGCGGCGAGACGCGGGGAATCCTCGCACCACAGCACGCAGGCGATCAGCACCAATGTCAGCGTGACCTGCACGTTGTGATGATCGATCTCGCCCGGCACGAAGATTCCCGGGATCGCCAGCAAAGCAAACAATGCGCCCAGAAGCGTGGCGCGGCCGGCGCCCGCGCCGCCCAGCCGCAGCGCGCTCGCATAGCATGCGAGCACCGCGGGACCGGACAGCAGCAGCGGCCAGACGCAGCGGGCGAGCCGCTCGGCCAGATCCGGGCTGACGAGCTGCCGGAACAGAATGATCAGCCCGGCAATGCCGGCATCGATCAGCCGCGACCAGTGGGTGTCGTAGCCGAGCGGCGGCGCCAGCCGCGGCTCGTGCGGATCGAACCACGGCGCGCCATGCAGAAAGGCGCGCACCTCGGCAAGCCGCAGCGCGTTGTCGGGCGAGGCGAAGGCATTATCGAGACTGGCCCAATGCATGGCCGCGATCGTCGCGGCGGTCGCAGCCCAGATCAGGCCGACCGCCGCAATCGGCAAGCGGTCTTCGGCCGGGCTCACCGATGTGGCGCGCATCCTTGCCCCTGCAGGCGTGCTTGGTCGGGGCGTTCATAGCCCGCAACCGGCAAGGATTCGTTAAGCCGGGCCGCCGGCGCGTCGAAGCAGAAGCTGCTCTAAGCGGCGCTGCACGAGGCGCCGCCGAGGACGCAGAAGCGGGCGCAATGGGGATGATTGAGCGGCACCGGCCGCGCCGCGTCCTTCAAGGTCGGGCCCAGCTCGAACTGCGCGTCGTAGGGCACGAGCGTGCAGGCCAGCACCGCCGGGCGCGCGGCGCCCTTGCGCTTGACCACCATGCGCGAGGTCGCGCACATCACGTCCGCGGGCGACTTGCCGAGAATGCTCCAGCACGCCTGGGTGATCTCCGGCACGTCGGCCGCGCGATCCATCTCCGGGAACAGCACCAGCGCGGCGGGGCTTTGCGCATCGACCGGGATCGCGTGGGCGGCAAACAGCGCTCCGTAGCCGGCGCGCTCGGCCGCCGCGTCCTCGCCCCACATGGTGCGGCCGGCGACCGCCACGTTGAAGCCGTTGCGGGCGAGCCAGATCAACCCGTCGAGGGTCGGCTTGTAGGTGCCGGGGCCGCGCTCGTCCTCGTGACGTTCGGCGGTGAAATGATCGAGCGACACCCGGATGGTCAGGTTCTCGCCGAGCCGCCGGTTGAGGTCGAGGAGCTTCGCCTTGGCGCGCTGCATGGGCCGCATCGCATTGGTCAGCACCAGCACGCGGAAGCCGCGCGCCAGGCAATCCTCCAGCATGCCGAACAGATGCGGGTTCATGAACGGCTCGCCGCCGGTGAACCCGATCTCCTCGGTAGCCCAGCCGTCGCGCTCGATCTCGTCCAGATAGGCGACGACCTCGGCGCGGTCGATGTAGACGAGGCGGTCGTTCTTCGGGCTCGATTCGATGTAGCAGTTGCGGCAGGCGATATTGCACAGCGTGCCGGTGTTGAACCACAGGGTCCGCAGGCGCGCGAGCGCGACGTCGGCGCGCGGCTCGCCGGCGGCGGTCACGCGCGGGTCGGCGAACTTCTGCCGGGGCAACGGCGCGACGCTGTCGCGCGCGGCATCCGGCCACAGCTGATCGCACGCGGCCGGCCGCCGACGCGCCGGCGCGGCCGCCGCCCGCGGCGTCCACGCGATGCGGCCGGGCGCGAGCGGCACGCCACGCTCGCGGATTTCCTTGAACGGCAGCACGTCGCAGCTCGGCCACAGGCCGATCTCGAGCGCCGCCGCGTAGCCTTCGGGCAGCCCGGCGCGCCGCATCTTGGCGGCGGCGGCGGCGTGATCGTAGCGAAGGGCGCGATGCTCGATCGCCAGGCCGCCCGCCTGCGGCGTCAGCAGGCTGAACCATACGCGCGGCGTGCCGTCGTTCGCCGGCATGCCGATGGCGCCGGCATTGTGCCAGAGCCGGCCCTGGACAACCTGCGTGAACGGCAGGCCGCAGTGGCCGCCGATGACGCCGTCGACGCCGGCGCCCGCAAGCTCCGCCGCCTTGACGGCCGCCGCGGTCGAGGCGAACACGAAGCGGTTGATGACGTCGACGCCGCCGTGCACCACGGCGAGGCGGGCGCCCGCGATCGCAACGTCGATGCGGCGCGGCAGGCGCGCCATCCAGGCGCGCGCATCGGCGCCCAGCGCGCGGTCCGCATGGGTGAACCAGGCGGCGGACAGCCGGTCGCAAGCGCTGCCCGGCACGTAGCCACAGCCGCAGTCGGCCGCCTGCGACGCCAGGCTCTCCTCGCAATTGCCCATCACCACGTGAATACCGGCGGCGCGCACGAGGTCGACGGTCGCGGCCGCGTCGGCCCCATACGCCACCACGTCGCCGGTGCACACGATGCGGCTGGGCGGCACGCCGAGCCGCGCGGCTGCAGCGAGCAGCGCACCGGTCGCTTCGAGGTTCCCGTACGGCCCGCCGAACACGACCGCGGGGCCGTCGAACCGCAGTTCCGGGTGGAGTCCGTCCATGGACAGACTCAATATTTTGCCCGAGGCGCAAGGGGAAGGCGGCAAGCGGCCTTGGCCGCTCCCCTCACCCGATCGTGAAAGGCGGTCACGCATCCGCGTCGGCGCGCTTTGCCGCCTTGGAAAACTTCTTGATCACGCGGCTGCGCTTGAGCTTGGAGAGATAGTCGATGAACAGCACGCCGTTGAGGTGGTCGATCTCGTGCTGCAGGCAGGTCGCCAGCAGCCCATTGGCCTCGATCTCGCGCCTGGCGCCGTCACGGTCGAGGAACGCGACCTTCACCTGCGCCGGGCGCTCGACCTCCTCGTAATATTCCGGGATCGACAGGCAGCCTTCCTCGTAGGTGGCGCGCTCCTCCGACGTCCACAGGATCTCCGGGTTGATCAACACCTGGGGATTCAGCGGCTCGTCCTTCTTGGCGACGTCCATGGTGATGATGCGCTTGGGGACGCCGACCTGGATCGCCGCCAGGCCGATGCCGGGCGCATCGTACATGGTCTCGAACATGTCCTCGATGAGGCGGCGCACGTCCTCGTCGATCTTGCCGACCGGCTTGGACACCAGCCGCAATCGCTTGTCCGGCAATGTGAGGATGTCGCGCAGCGCCATGGGCGGCGATGTAAGGGCAAGCCGCAATACGGTCAATGTGCCGCGGACGGGCGGGGGTTTCCGGCCGCCGTCGTCGTCACCGTTCCCTTTCCGTTCGCACCGGCGCGGCGAATCGGGATAGAAGGGCCACATGGGCAACACCCTTCTGACCGTCCACGGGATCGCCATCGGCCTGGGCGAGGCGCTCTCGGCGATCGGCCTCCTGGTGCTGATCGTGCTGGCGATCGTGCTCGCGCGCGCGTTCCGCCGCCACGCGGGCGACGCCGCCCGCCACGCGCATCGCGCGGCCGAGGTCGAAGCCCGCATGGCCGAGATGGTGCGCCTGCAGGCGGACACCGCCGGCCGGGTGCACATGATGGGCGAGAGCTTGAGCGGGCGGCAGGCCGAGCTGGCGCGCCTGGTCGGCGAGCGGCTCGACGCCGTCACCCACCGGCTCGGCCAATCGATGGACGCGTCCGGCCGCCACACCATGGAGAGCCTGCGCCACCTGCACGAACGCCTCGGCATCATCGATCACGCGCAGAAGAACCTCACCGAGCTGACCTCGCAGGTCACTTCGCTGCGCGAGGTGCTCGCCAACAAGCAATTGCGCGGCGCGTTCGGCCAGGGCCGCATGGAGGCGATCGTCCAGGACGGGCTGCCGATCGGCGCGTTCGAGTTCCAGTTCACCCTGTCCAACCGGACGCGGCCCGACTGCGTGGTGTTCCTGCCGGGCGACGCGCGGCCGATCGTGATCGACGCCAAGTTCCCGCTCGAGGCGGTGTCGGCGCTGCGCGAGGCGCGCACCGAGGAGGAGCGCAAGCAGGCCTCCCAGCGCGTGCGCCAGGACGTGTCGCGCCACGTCAACGACATCGCCGAGCGCTACCTGATCCCGGGCGAGACCCAGGACACCGCCCTGATGTTCGTGCCGGCGGAATCGGTCTACGCCGACCTGCACGACGGGTTCGACGACATCATCCAGAAAGCCTACCGCGCCCAGGTCGTGCTGGTGTCGCCCTCGCTGCTGATGCTGGCGATCCAGGTCATGCAGCACATCCTCAAGGACGCGCGCATGCGCGACGCCGCGCGCGAAATCCGCACCGAGGTCGGCCACCTGATGGGCGACCTCGGCCGCCTGCGCGAGCGCGTGCTCAAGCTGCAGCAGCATTTCGGCCAGGCGTCCGAGGACGTGACCCAGGTGCTCATTTCGGCCGACAAGCTCACCAAGCGCGGCGGCCGCATCGAAGCGCTGGAGTTCGACGGCGAGGAGGCGCCGCGCGAGGCGGGCGTCGTCATTTCGGCGCCGATCGGCCGCAAGCTGCAGGCGGGGGAATAGCGCACGGCCGGCAAATCGGTTAGGCCCACCGGATGCTGAGGCCACAAGACGCCGAGCCGCGGCGCGCATCCGTCGCCGACATGTTCGCGGTCTATCTCAAGCCGCGCGTGCTGATCGTGCTGTTCCTCGGGTTCTCCGCCGGCCTGCCGCTCGCGCTGTCCGGCTCGACCCTGCGCTACTGGATGCGCGAGTCCGGGGTCGATCTCGGCACCATCGGCCTGTTCGCCCTGGTCGGCACCCCCTACACGATCAAGGTCCTGTGGGCGCCGGTGGTCGACGCGCTCGACGTGCCGATCCTCTCCCCGCTGCTCGGCCGGCGGCGCGGCTGGCTCATCCTGTCGCAGCTTCTGCTGATCGTCGCCATCGCCCTGCTCGGCCTGTGCGATCCGGCCAGGATCGCCTGGTACGTCGTGTTCGGCGCCGCGCTGCTGGTCGCCACCGCCTCGGCGACCCAGGACATCGTCATCGACGCCTTCCGCATCGAGAGCCTGCCCGAGAGCGAGCAGGCCGCCGGCATGGCCTCCTACGTGGCGGCCTACCGGATCGGCTCGCTGGTCTCGACCGCGGGCGCGCTGTTCCTGGTGAGCGGCATCGAAGGCCTCGGCATAGGCAAAGGTGCGGCGTGGACCTGGGGCTACCTGGCGATGGCCGCGTTCGTCCTGGTCGGCATCGCGACCACCCTCGTGGCGACCGAGCCGAACCAATCCGCGGTCGCAGCCGCCGACCACGCGGCGCACGCGCGCGACAACCCGCTGCTGCGCGTGACGCGCACCGCGCTCGGCGCGTTCAAAGATTTCCTCACCCGCGACATGGCGCTGGCCGCGCTCGCCTTCGTGGTGCTGTTCAAGTTCACCGACGCGTTCTCCGGCGTCATGACCGAGGCCTTCGTCCTCGACCTCGGGTTTTCCCGCAACGAATATGCGGCGATCATCAAGGGCGTCGGGCTTGCCGCCACCCTGATCGGCGGATTCGCCGGCGGGTTCGTGGCGCGCGCCTATCCGCTGGCGACCAGCCTGTGGATCGGCGGCGTCCTGCAGGCCGCCGCCAACTTCACGTTCTCCGGGCAGGCGATCGTCGGCAAGAGCGTCGCCATGCTGACGGTCGCGGTCACGGTGGAGAATTTCACCAGCGCGATGGGCACCGTGATCTTCGTCGCCTATCTCTCCGCGCTGTGCCGCAACCCGCTGCACACGGCGACGCAATATGCGCTGCTCACCGCGCTGGCCGCGGTCGGGCGCACCTACCTGTCGGCCGGCGCCGGCTACGTGGCCGCCGCGACCGGCTGGCCGTGGTTCTTCGCCGTGTGCGCCGCGGTCGGCATCCCGAGCTTGGTGCTGCTGGCGTGGCTGCAATGGGGCGGGCACTTCCGCGAGGTCGGCAAGCCGCCGGGGTGACCGGTCAAAACGCGGTACGCTGGCGGATCGCCGCGGCAAGCGTGCCTTCGTCGAGATAGTCGAGCTCGCCGCCGACCGGGACGCCGTGCGCGAGGCGCGTCACCTTCACGCCGGTATCCTGGATGAGGTCGGTGATGTAGTGCGCGGTGGTCTGGCCATCGACGGTGGCGTTGAGCGCGAGGATCAATTCGCCCGGCCGCTCTGCGTGCACGCGATTGATCAGCGCGTCGATCGTAAGATCCTGCGGGCCGACCCCGTCGAGCGGCGAGAGCGTGCCGCCGAGCACGTGATAGCGGGCATTGATGGCGCCGGCGCGCTCGAGCGCCCACAGGTCGGCGACGTCGGCGACGACGACGATCACCGCGCGGTCGCGCCGCACGTCGGTGCACACCGTGCACGGGTTCTGGGTGTCGATGTTGCCGCAGGTGCGGCAGATCTCGATCTTGTCGAGCGCGGTCTGCAGCGCGCCGGCGAGCGGCGCCATCAGCAGCTCGCGCTTCTTGATGAGAAAGAGCGCGGCGCGGCGCGCCGAGCGCGGGCCGAGCCCGGGCAGGCGGGCGAGCAGCTGGATCAGCCGTTCGATCTCGGGTCCGGCGACGGCGGGCATGGAACGGGGATGGCGCTCAAAACAGCTTCATTCCGGGCGGCAGCGGCAGGCCGCCGGTCAGTTGCTTCATCTTGTCCTGCAGCAGGGCTTCCGCCTTGCGCCGCGCGTCCGCATGGGCGGCGATCAGCAAATCCTCGGCGATCTCGCGCTCCTCCGGCTTCCACAGCGAGGCATCGATCGACACGCCCTTGAGCTCGCCCTTGGCGGTGAGCCGGACCTTGACGAGGTCGCCGCCGGACGAGCCCTCGACCTCGATCCGGTCAAGCTCGGCCTGCAGCGCCTCCATCTTCGCCTGCAGCTGCGCTGCCTGCTTCGCCAAGCCCAAGAAGTCGGCCATCGTGGTTCCTCGCGGCGGGCCCGATCAATCGTCGTCGATGGGGGCGGTGGGGTCGAAAGGCGGCTCGTCCTCGGCCGGCGCGGGCAACGCCGCGTCGGCGTCGCCGGCCACGCCGGCCGGCTCGGCGGCGGCGCCGCGGCGGCGCACTTCGACGATCTCGGCGCCGGGAAACCGCGCCAGCACCGCCTGCACCAGCGGATCGGCGCGCACGCCCGCCTTCAGCTCGGCGTCGCGCGCCCGGGTCTGCGAGCGCACGGTCGGCGCGCCCGCCTCCGCCGATACGACGATCATCCAACGCCGGCCGGTCCATTCCGCGAGCTTGCGCGAGAGATCGTTGACCAGGGTCTTGGCGGCGCCCGGCTCGAGCGCGATCTCGAGCTTGCCGTCCTCGAAACGCACCAGCCGCACGTCGCGCTCGAGGGCGGCCTTCACCTGAAGATCGCGCCGCGCGTCGGCGAGCGCGATCAGATCCTCGAAGCGGCCGACTGCAAGCGCCGGCGTCGCCGCCGGTTGCGGCTCGGGGGAACGGACGAGCGCGACCGGCGCCGTCGAGCCCGTCGGCCGCGCGGCCAGCATGGCGCGCGGCGGATCGGAGCGCTGCACCGGCGCGGCCGCCGGAACCGAGGATGCCGCGACGCCGCCGTTGCCGGACGGCCGCGGCGAAGCTGCCGCCTCGCGCTCGCCGAGCGAGCGGATCACCTCGTCGGGGGTCGGCAGGTCGGCCGCATAGGCGATGCGCACCAGCACCATCTCGGCGGCGGCGATCGGCTTGCCGGCGCTCTGCACGTCCGGGATGCCGCGGAACAGCATCTGCCAGGTGCGCGAGAGCACGCGCATGGACAGCGCGGCCGCGAAGGCACGCCCGCGGGTGCGCTCGACCTCGGCCAGCGACGGATCGTCGGCGACCGCCGGGACCACCTTCACCCGGGTGACGAAGTGGGTGAACTCGGCCAGATCGGCGAGCGCCACCGCCGGGTCGGCGCCGGAGTCGTACTGATCGCGCAATTCCTTGAGCGCCGCCGCGATGTCGCCGCGCATCAGCGCCTCGAACAGGTCGATGATGCGGGCGCGGTCGGCGAGGCCAAGCATCTGCCGCACGTCCTCGGCGCGCACGTTGACGCCCGTCGCTGCGCCCGCACTCGAATGGGCGATCGCCTGGTCGAACAGCGACAGCGCGTCGCGCACCGAGCCTTCCGCCGCGCGGGCTACGAGGGCGAGCGCGTCGGCCTCGGCGGCGATGCCTTCCTTGGCGGCGATGGCCTCGAGATGCTGCACCAGCCGCCCGGCTTCGACCCGGCGCAGGTCGAACCGCTGGCAGCGCGAGAGCACCGTCACCGGGACCTTGCGGATTTCGGTGGTGGCGAAGATGAACTTGGCGTGCGGCGGCGGCTCTTCCAGGGTCTTGAGCAGCGCGTTGAAGGCGGCGCCCGAGAGCATGTGCACTTCGTCGAGGATGTAGACCTTGTAGCGCGCCATCACCGGCGCGTAGCGCACCGCCTCGTTGATCTGGCGCACGTCGTCGACGCCGTTATGGGAGGCGGCGTCCATCTCCAGCACGTCGACGTGCCGGCTTTCCATGATCTCCCGGCAATGCACGCCGATCCCGGGCATGCGGATGGTAGGGCCGCCGGAGCCGTCGGGCGTTTCGTAATTGAGGGCGCGGGCGAGGATGCGCGCGGTGGTGGTCTTGCCGACCCCGCGCACGCCGGTGAGGATCCAGGCCTGCGGGATGCGGCCGGTCTCGAACGCGTTCGAGAGCGTGCGCACCATCGCGTCCTGGCCGATCAGATCTTCGAAGCTCCACGGCCGGTACTTGCGGGCGAGCACGCGATAGCCGGCCGCCGGCACGGCAGTCGGACCGGGGCCGAGATCGAGGCCCGGGCTCGGCGTATCGGGGCGCTCGGCGTCGCTCATCGTGCTTTCCTGTCCGCCGCGGCCCCAACGCGTGGTGCTGAATGCGCTCGTGGTGGCGACATGTCGGTGTGAGTGGGAGGCTGACGAGCGACCCGAACCGGAGCTCGTTAGGGCTGCTTCCTTCCGGACCTGACCCGGTTGGCGAGTGGCTCGTCCACCGCCAACCTCCCGCCCCTATATCGGCCGAACGGGACGGGAACGCAAGGCAGGCTCCCGCGCCGCGTGATAGGTTTTTCCCAGGAGAATCCGCGTTTCCACAGCGTTTGCACGCCGTCGCATGAGCACCGAAACCTCCCCGTCCTGGACCCTCGATCCGCGCCTCGCGGGCGACACCGTCGCGCTCGGCGACTTGCCGCTGTCGCGGGCGCTGCTCATGAACGACGCCAACTACCCGTGGCTCATCCTGGTGCCGCGGCGGCCGCACCTCGTCGAGCTGATCGATCTCGATGCCGCCGGCCAGACGATGCTGATGGGCGAGATCGCCCGGGCCTCCCGCGCCCTCAAGGCGGTCACCGCGTGCGACAAGCTCAACGTCGCGGCGCTCGGCAACACGGTGCGGCAGCTGCACGTGCACGTCGTCGCGCGCTTTGCCGGCGATGCGGCCGGGCCGGGTCCGGTGTGGGGCGCGGTGCCGCCGCGGCCCTACGACGCGGCGGCGCTTGCTCGGCTGGCCGGCGCGCTGCGCACGGCCTCGCTCTCGACTGACCGATCCGCGTTGCGCCACGCTCGCGCCCGTGCGACGGTCGGTTCCCGCCGGAGTTTTCCCATGTCGCCCCGTCCCGACCTCGGGCCCAAGCCGCGGCTCGGCTATACGGCGAGCCTGATCGAGCGCGCGAGCGAGCGGCGCAACGACGAGGCCTTCCTGGCCGCGCTCGCGGCCGACCCGCGCGCCGGCGCCTACGCCATCGCGGGCGAGATGGTGGTGCTCAAGGCGGGCGCGGAGCGGCACGATCCCTTGTTCCGCCTGGACGAAGTCGCCGCGCTCGGACGGCAAGCCGAAACCGTGTTCCTCGGCCTCATGGACGGCGCCGGCCGCTTCGGCGTCGGGCTCGATCCGAGCGTCGTCGAAACGCTCAAGGCGCAACCGCAATTCTTCGTCACCGACCTGCGCTCGATCGCCGTGCAGGGTCTGGTGGACGCCGACCATCTGCCGCCGATCGCCGAGGCGAAGGCGATGCTGCATTGGCATGCCCGCCACCGGTTCTGCGCCAACTGCGGCGCGCCCAGCCGGGTGGCGGAAAGCGGCTGGCGCCGCGACTGCCCGGCCTGCAAGACAACGCACTTCCCGCGCACCGATCCGGTGGTGATCATGCTGGCGATCGACGGCGAGCGCTGCCTGCTCGGCCGCCAGTCGCGCTTCGTGGCCGGCATGTGGTCGTGCCTGGCGGGCTTCGTCGAGCCCGGCGAAACGATCGAGGAAGCGGTGCGGCGCGAGACGCGGGAGGAAGCCGGCATCAGGTGCGGGCGCGTGCGCTACTTCGCCACCCAGCCGTGGCCGTTCCCGATGTCGCTGATGACCGGGTGCCACGCCGAGGCGCTGTCGACCGAGATCACCGTCGACCGCAGCGAGCTCGAGGACGCCCGCTGGTTCGATCGGGAGGAGGTGGCGCTGATGCTCGCGCGCCGCCACCCGGCGCGGCTCGGGACGCCGCCGCCGGTCGCCATCGCGTATCACATCATCCGGGCGTGGGTGGAAGACGGCGACCGCGTGCTCGGCTGACGGGCCCAGGCCTCTGCGTGCGCGACCCCTGCAAACTGAGCGAAATCGAGCCATTCAAGCCCGGCCGCCCTGTCTGCTCTAGTGAGAATCCGATCTTGAAGCGGAAACGCGAAACGTTGCATCAGGTAGGCAGTGAAGATGCCGCACAGGTAGGCAGTGAAGATGCCGCAGACGGCAATCACCAAATACAATAGGCCGTAGAGGACGGTTTGTACGACCTCGACGATTCGAACCTGGGGAGCAATCTGACTTAGGACGTCCAGCATCTCGGCGCGGACGATCAGCGGTAGGACGTTTGGAAGCGACGTGCAGGCACATAGTTCATGGACGAGGTCGCCGCATGCCGCGGTGGCAAAAATCCGCTTGAAATAGAATATATTTCTCTTTAAGGACTTGCCCTCGGCCTATCGGGGAACGTCGTTTCAAGTTTTAGCCTTATTTGCCGGCTTTGTGCTGCCGAGGAGCCCACTCCATGGATGCGATCGATCGCAAGATCCTGTCGGTTCTGCAGGAGGATGCCTCCCTGTCGGTCGCCGAGATCGGCACCCGGGTGGGCCTGTCGTCGACCCCGTGCTGGAAGCGCATCCAGCGGCTGGAGGCCGACGGCGTGATCCTCAAGCGGGTCGCGCTCGTCGATCAGGACAAGCTCGGCCTCGGCGTGACCGTGTTCGTATCGATCGAGACCGGCGATCATTCACAGGCTTGGCTCAGCCGGTTCGCCGAGGTGGTCCAGGCGATGCCGGAGGTGATGGAGTTCTACCGGATGGCCGGCGACATCGACTACATGCTGCGCGTGGTGGTCGCCGACATCGCGGGCTACGACGCCTTCTACAAGCGGCTGATCGCAACCGTCCCGCTGAAGAACGTCACCTCGCGCTTCGCCATGGAAAAGATCAAGACGACGACCGCGCTACCGATCGCGTGACCGCACGCACGCCGCATCGCAATCAGCCGCCGCCCGCGATCTTCAGATCAGCCGGGCCCGGTACCGTCACGAGCGGCTCGAGGATGTAGGGCCTTCGATAGACCAAAAAGACCTTCTCGAAGTAATTGTAGGAGAGGGCGGCGACCGGCAGGAACGCCAGGAAGCCGATGTTTGCGCATAACAGCGCGATGAAAAAGTAGTCGGCGCTCCCCGCCGACGTCCAGAAGATTTCTCGCAGCAGGATGATCGGAAAGAAATGCAGCAGATAGATCGAGAATGACCATTCGCCGATCTTGGCGAATGCGCGGTCGAGCCAGGCCGGCAAGCGCACGGACGAGCCGTCGTAAAGCGCGATGAGCGATGCGTACGTAACGGCTTCGATGGTCGGGATGACGATCCACAGCGCACTCGTCGACGGCGCGCCGGTCCAGTTGTAGAGGCCGCCCAGGCTGTCGAACCAGGTCCAGAATATCAGAAACGACAGGGCCGACAGCGCCGCAACGGCGGCGAGAACCGGCCGGCGGATTTTTGCCGACGCGAAGAACATCCCGAGCAGGAACTGGTCGATTCGCCCGACGATGGTCCAGTAAGCCGGACGCTGGACCTCTCCGGCCGTCATCCACCAGTCGATCCTCAACGCGATCGCGATGGCGAGGGCGCAGAGCAAGGCGACCGGCCCGAAGCGGCGGAGCGCCAGGATCAGCAACGGGAACAAGGCGTAGAAGTGGAGCTCGATGGTGATCGACCAGGCGCCTGGCTGCCATGTCGGAAAAACCAACCCATCGATCAGGTCGCCCATCGACATGGAGTGGTCGCGCGACCACCATCCGATCGCCCACCAGGCCGCGAGAAAGACGACCAAGAGCGGGCCAAGCCGCACCGCGCGGCTCCACAGAAAGTTTGCAAAGTCGATCCGGTGATCGCCCACGAGCCTGGTGAAGAGGTACCCGCTGAGCGTCATAAACAGCGCGACGCCGGTGTGGCCTTCGTCGAACAGGGCAAACGGAAACGGCGGGCTGCTGGCGTAAGGCACCGGGAACTGCGGAGTCATGTGGAGAAAATGCCAAACGAACACCAAGTATGCGGCGACGGCTCTCACGTGGTCCAGCCGCGAAAAATAGAGGCCGCCCGTCGAGCGCATTTTGATTCCGATCGGTGAAGAAAGCTATCGATGAAACATAACCGTCTTCCATCTAAAAAATGGTTACGGTCGGTGCGAATCGGTATCGGCCCGAATCACACCCGGGCCGGAATGCGTCTCGGGGAATTCATCTCGGCAGCTGGGGGAGCGTTCACGCTCGGCGACCGGCGCGGGGACATGTCTGATCCTTGAGTCGCGCTTCGCCATGGAAAACATCAAGACGACGACCGCGCTGCCGATCCCTTAAGGATGGCGCCGCCGCATCAGGTAAACGTCGTCGGACATGTCGGGGGGCCGTTCACGCTCTGCGACAGGCGCGGGGCCATGTAGATCTGATCCCTGAGCGTCATCGTCCCGGAAATCACGGATCCGATCGGCGGCGTATAAGTGTACTGGGCCTCGCCCCAGATGAGGTACGAATTGTTGACCAGCAGCTGGCTCGGAACCGTCACCGACGACCCCACGGTGCGCGCAGTGCCCTGATAGGCGCAGCTCCAGTCGATCGTCGCGTTGCCGTTGTTGTCGATCTTGACCTGCGACACGGTGAAAGCCGATTGGCTCGGAACATAGGGGGCGATCACCGCGGCGGTGGCGGCGAGAATGCCGCTCATGTCGGCGGTGGTCACCTGGGTCACGCGCGAGACCAGGTCGGTCACCGTGCGCGCGGTGATGGTCACCTTGCGGTCGATGGCGATGCCATTCGAGAGCTCGGTTCCGGCAACATAGAGGGTCAGCATCACCGGCAGCAGGATGGCGAATTCGATCGCGGAGACGCCGCGCAGGTCGCGCTGAAACTCGACGAGCCGGCGGGAGATGCGGTCCTTGAGAAAACGGGCGCGGGTCATGGCACGGGTCATTGATAGGGCTCGTTGCGAAACGCGGCCGTCGCCATCATCAGGTTGACATTGCCGGACATGTTGGAAAGCGCCCGGTCGAGCCCCAGCAACGACACGTAGACCGGCCATTGATACATCAGGCGAACCACCACGACATCGCCGGGGTTCCCCGGGGAAAATCCGGGATTGATCTGCAACTGGCCGTTCTGAATCGGCAGCGCCGTGTTGGCGGAAGAGAAGTTCGCGGCGGTTTGCACGTCGATCAGGACGTTGTTGCAGTTGAACAGGCTGGAAAGATTCTGGCACACCGCCGTCTGAAACGAGCTCTGCGTGAAGCCCTGGTCCTGCGCCTGGCCGGTCAGGATGAGACGGCTCGATTCCGCCACCGTGGTCTCGAGCGTCTGGTTGGCAAAGAACATCATGCCGCTCTCCAGGATGGCGAACAGCAGCGCCAGGAACGGCGCCGCCACGATGGCGAATTCGATCGCCGCCGCGCCGTCCTCGCGGCGCAGCAGCTTCCGGACGGATGCGAGCGCCGACAGTCGCCGCGCGCCTGCAGCAAGCCGGGTTGCGATCATGTGGAACATAGCCGGAAGGCTCCCCCCGCTCGTGCGGCCGTTGTCCGCGAGCTGACGGACGCCCCCAGTCGTAGCAAACAGCCATTGTCGAATGGTTGCGGCGCCGGCGCGTTACGCGCCGCCCGCTTTAGGATTCGCTAACCATCGTGCCGGATGGGCTGGATCAGTGCGGGCCGCCGGAGGCCGCCTGGGTATTGCGGCTGCCGGCCTGACCCATGTTGGCGTCGAAGTAAGTCGGCGCGTCGCCAAGCGTGATGCGGCGCTCGCAGTCGGGCGCGCACGCATAGGATTCGCGCTCCACCCCGCGGTAGACGATCACGGCGTCGCGCGGACCGACGACCTGGACGTTCGTCGTCATCAGGGTGGCGCCGGCGCGGTCGAGGGCGATGATGTTGGTGGCGCCGTACCCCTTGCCGGTGACCACCATGGTGCCGCCGACCTGCAACGAAACGTCGGCGATCAACGGATTGCCGATGATGATCGTCGCGACCCGTTCCGGCAGCTTCATGATCTGCGCCTGGTCGAGGACGACAGTGAGCGCGTCCGCCGCGTCCGCGGTCCGCATGGCCGTGGCGGCCAGGGTCACCACGCACGCAAGGACAAAAGCTGGTCGGCGGCAGCGCTGCCATCCGCTCCGCCTCGGCCTCACCCCCATCGGACGCTCTCCTTGCACCGCGCACACCGACGCCGCACCGAGCCGCGCGGCAACGCAGCCCAGTTGGAGTTGACTGCAAATTGGTGAACGAAACGCAAATGCAAGGTCTTCGCGCGCACGGCGCCAGACCGCTTGGCCGATGCAGCGGTCGGGCGGACCGCTGGTTATTGCGCTCGCCGGGCCAATATTTCCAAGAACGCAAAGTCGAGGCGCGATATTTTATGATAATCTACAATATTTGATCAGAATACATTGGATCAAAGCTTAGAAGATTTGAGTTAAAGTCATTTTTAACCACGATTGCAGGCCTGCTCTATATCCCCGAATTCGCTGATCGGATTAACTCTATTGCAAGGGAGCGCCTATAACGTCCACGAATGTTCGGATCCGACGGGTGATAACGCCGGCCGGACGGTGTTTCAGACAGCCACGTGGACCTAAGGAGCTACCCATGAAGACCCTCGTTTCGCGGTTTGTGAAGGACGAGTCGGGCGCGACCGCCATCGAGTATGGCCTCATCGCCGCCGGCATCTCCGTTGCCATCATCGCCGTCGTCAACGGCATTGGCGGGACCCTCAACACGAAGTTCAGCAGCATCAACACCCAGCTTCGCTGAACGACACCGTTCGCGACCGGCTTCGTTCGCGAACCGACTTCAAATGGCTCCGGCCTCTGGCCGGAGCCATTTTATTTTGCGGGCCGCCGACAGGCGACACGACAAAACGGCCGCGTCAACCTGACCGGACCCAGGACTCTTGACGCTTGCGGGCGATCGAGGAAGCGGCGGGGCACCGGCGCCGCGGCCACTATCAGGCGGCCGGACGGGCATCGGCGGCACACGCCGATGTGCAACGCAGCCGCGCCCGCGGCCGGCGCAAGCGCGCCGCCCGGAAGCGCGTTTCAGGCGCCCGTGAGCGCACGGAGACCCGCCCCGGACTCGGGGCGGCTGCTTTCCAAAAAGATGATGCGCCAAATCTTGCGCAGCCAAATCTTGCGCAGCCAAGTCTAGCGCAGCCAAGTCTAGCGCAGCCAAGTCTAGCGCAGCCAAGTCTAGCGCAGCCAAGCCTAGCGCAGCTGGGTATTGACGTTGGTGAAGGTGGTGTTGAGGGTCGTGCCGAGCCCGTTGACGGCGACGATGATGGCGATCGAAATGCCGGCGGCGATGAGGCCATATTCGATGGCGGTGGCGCCGGTTTGGTCGTTGATGAAGTTCGCGATGATCCTGCGCATTTCTTGCTCCCTCGGGTTTCTTCGATGTGCCCCGCCGTCGCCCGGGCGCGCGCACGCTGACGGCACCTCCCTACCGGGAAACCTCTACGAGAGCCTAAAGCCCGCCTACGGAATTTTCTTCGTCGAATTGCATAAAATGCAGCCTTTGCGGCTTGCTGCTATCCGGGAGGCGCGGCGCAAAGTGACGCATTTCCCGTGCCTTGGGGATGCGGCGGGTTACGCCATGCCGCCGTCCCGGGCCGTCGACCGGCACCGTTTCTTAACCGTCCCCTGGTAGCGCAACGGCAGCGTTCGCGTGTCGCTGCGGGTCTGCATCATGTTGTGGGAGTTCTTCTCCGCGCTGATCACGGGCTTCGGCCAGACGATCCTCGCGACCCTGCCCTACCTGATCGCCATCGGCCTGTTGTCGGCGGTCCTGTCGCCGCGCTTTGCCTGCAACCGCGACGTGCCCTGGTGGCGCAGCAGCGATCTCGCGACCGATCTCGCCTATTGGTTCGTCGTTCCGGTGTTCACCCGGTTCTTGCGCATCGGCCTCCTTGTCCTCGGGGCGGTCGTGATCTTCGACGTACACGGCGCCCAGGCGATCATCGACTTCTACGAATATGGGCATGGGCCGTGGGCCGCGCTGCCGTTCTGGCTGCAAGTCGCGCTCTATCTCGTCATCTCCGATTTCCTGCTGTACTGGATTCACCGCCTCTTCCACGGTCATCACATGTGGAAGTATCACGCGGTGCATCACTCCTCCGAGCATGTCGACTGGGTGTCGGCCGCGCGCTTCCATCCGGTGAACCTGTTCCTGGGAACGATCCTGGTCGACGTGACGCTGCTGCTCGCCGGGATTCCGCCCGCCGTGCTCGGCATCCTGGTGCCGTTCGGCATCTTCATGTCGACATTCGTCCACGCCAATCTCAACTGGACGCTCGGGCCGTTCAAATACGTGCTGGCGAGCCCGGTGTTCCATCGCTGGCACCACACGGCGCTCGATCGCGGCGGCTCGAAGAATTTCGCCGGTACCTTCCCGATCTTCGACCTGATGTTCGGGACGTTCTACATGCCGCAGAACGTCTTGCCGGACGACTACGGCGTCGATGACCCGGCGTTCCCCAAGGGCTTTGCCGCCCAGCTGGTCTATCCGTTCAAGCAGTGACGCGCGCGGCCGCTCGCGCGCGGCGGCGAGCCGGCGGCCCGGCAAGAGATTGGTTACCCAAATCCGCACCGCCGCGCGCACCGGCCGCCGCGCAAGCGGTTCTTAAGACGTAGCCGCCAAGGTGTCGGCCTGCGCGGACGCCGGGGGATTCTCGGCCGATGGCGCACGGATCAAAGGCGCCGGCATTCCATGAACCGCGATGTCTTCGTGATCGGCGCCGGTCCCGCCGGCTTGACCGCCGCGTACCTTCTCACCAAGGAAGCAATACCGACGACCGTCATCGAGATGGACGAGCGCTACGTCGGCGGCATCAGCCGGACCGAGAGCTACAAGGGCTTCCTGTTCGACATCGGCGGCCACCGTTTCTTCTCGAAATCCAGCGAGGTGGTGGAGCTGTGGGACGAGATCCTTCCGCACGACTTCATCGAACGTCCCCGCCTGTCGCGCATCTACTACAACGGCCGCTTCTTTTCCTATCCGCTCAAGGCGTTCGAGGCCTTGAACAACCTCGGCTATCTCGAGAGCGCGCTGTGTGTCCTGTCCTATCTCCACAAGCAGGTGTTTCCGCACGAGCATCCGGAGACGTTCCACCAGTGGGTCTCCAACCAATTCGGCGAACGTCTGTTCTCGATTTTCTTCAAGACCTATACGGAAAAGGTCTGGGGGATGTCGTGCGACGAGATCTCCGCCGACTGGGCCGCGCAGCGCATCAAGGGGCTCGATCTGTGGAGCGCGATGGCGCACGCGCTGCGGCGATCGATGCGCCCGCGCGACGACCAGCCGCAGGGCCGCGACGGCGAGGTGATCAAGACGCTGATCGAGAGTTTCCGCTATCCGCGCAAGGGCCCCGGCATGATGTGGGAAACCGCCGCGCGCCGGGTCACGGAGCGCGGCGGCGTCATCCACATGGGCCACGCGCTGGAACGCCTGAGCTACGACCGCGCGGCGCGCCGATGGACCGCGACCGCGCGCCGCCAGGACGGTTCGCTCGCCGCCTTCACGGCGACCGACGTCATATCGTCCGCGCCGATCCGCGAATTGTGCCGCGCGCTCGATCCGCTGCCGCGTTGCGTCGCCGCCGCCGACGCGCTGCGCTACCGCGACTTCCTGACCGTCGCGCTGGTCGTGCAGAAGCCGGACATCTTTCCCGACAACTGGATCTATATCCACGAGCCGAGCGTCAAGGTCGGCCGCATTCAGAATTTCCGATCGTGGTCGCCCGAGATGATGCCGAACGCCGGCGTCACCTGCCTCGGCCTGGAGTATTTCTGCTTTGAAGGCGACGGGCTGTGGGGCGCGGCCGACGCCGACCTGATCGCCATGGCGACGCGCGAGCTCGCCGCGATCGGCCTGGCGCAGCCGCATGAGATCGCCGATGGTTGCGTCGTCCGGCAACGCAAGGCCTATCCGGTCTATGACGAGCATTATCGCGCGCGGGTGGACGGCATCCGGGAGGAACTGAGCGACCGTTACCCGACGCTGCACCTCGTCGGGCGCAACGGCATGCACAAATATAACAATCAGGATCATGCGATGATGACGGCAATGCTGACCTGCCGGAATATTCTGGCGGGCCGCAACGTGTACGACGTGTGGGCCGTCAACGAGGATGCCGAGTATCACGAGGCGGGCGGTTCCGGCGCGGTGGAAGCGCTCGGCAGCGTGCGGCAGGTGCCCGCGCGGGTCGGGCGCGTCGCGTGAGCGCGGCCGGCGCGCGGACCTTGCGCGACCCTGGCGGCAACCGGCCGCCGCGGCTTCCCGCGTGCCTGCGCCAGCTCGGGGCCGAAAGCATCCGCTATTTCCTCGTGAGCGCGCTCGCGCTCGGCTGCGACCTTGCCGTTTACGCCGGCCTGATCGCGGGCGGAGCGATGGCGGCCGCGGCCGGCGCGCTCGGCTACGCCCTCGGCATGCTGGTGCACTACGCCCTGTCGGCCTATTGGGTCTTCCCCGATGTCGACGGAACGCGCCGCACCGCCCCCACGCTCGTCAAGTTCGCGGCGACCGGCCTGCTCGGCCTCATGACCACGGCGGCGATCATCGACGGGCTCACCCGCCATCACATTGCCGGCGCCTTCGCGGCCAAGGGCGTCGCCGTCGTGAGCGCGTATCTGGCGGTGTTCATGTTGCGGCGCTCGTATGTGTTTGCCGGCAGCTTGCGGGGGTGAGAACCGCATGGCGGTTTCGCCGGCCGCGCTAACCGATCCGCAAGGAACGGCGTTTACCATTTCGTAGGGACCACCGCACCGCCGAGGACTCAACCGACGATGATCGACACGATCCGGCTGCTGCTGTTTCCGGGCCTGGTGGCGTTCGCGGCGTCGAGCGACCTGTTCACCATGACCATCTCCAACAAGGTCTCGCTGGCGCTGGCGGGCGGCTTCTTCATCCTGGCGCTCGCCATCGGCATGGGCCCGAGCGACATGGGGATCCATGCCGGCGCCGGCGCCATCGTGCTGGTCGTCGCGTTCGTGTTCTTCACCCTGGGCTGGATCGGCGGCGGTGACGCGAAGCTCGCGGCCGCCATCAGCCTGTGGCTCGGTTTCGACCATTTGCTGCAATATCTCGTCAACGCCGCACTGCTGGGCGGCGTCCTGACGCTGCTGATGATCAATTTCCGGGTGCTGCCGCTGCCGGGCTTCATGCTGCGGTGGGCCTGGATCGTCCGGCTGCACCAGAAGGACGCAGGCGTTCCCTACGGGATCGCGCTCGCCGCCGCCGCGCTTCTCGTCTACCCGGACACGATCTGGATGAAGACGCTCGGCAATTGAGCCGACTTGCGCGCAACAGCGGCCCGGGAACCGTTGGTTAACTCAAATTAGATACGCCTCATTAACCACGAATTGACGTTTGGCTGGTGAAATCCAGTCGTCGGCCGAGATGCGGTCGAAGCGTAACCGTGGAAAGTGCAGCGTATGAAAGCCGCGCGTATTGTCGTCCTTGCCGTCGCCCTTGGCGCAGGCGGCATCGCCGCATTCCTCGCCAGCGGGTCCAAGGAACCGCCGCCCGCGCCGCCGCCGGTCGTCCAGATCGACACCGTCGACATCCTGGTGGCCAAGGGCGACATCAACATGGGCCAGGTGGTGGCGGCCCAGGACATCCAGTGGCAGACTTGGCCCGTCAGCGCCGCCAACGCCAATTTCGTGCGCAAGACGGACCGGCCGGACGCGCTCCAGCAGCTGACCGGCTCGATCGCGCGCGCGCCGTTCGTGAGCGGCGAGCCGATCCGCGAGGCCAAGCTGATCAAGGCGAACGGGTCCGGCTTCATGGCCGCCCTGCTGCCGTCGGGCATGCGGGCGGTCTCCACCGAAATCTCTCCGGAGACCGGAGCGGGCGGCTTCATCCTGCCCAACGACCGGGTCGACGTGCTCCTCACCCGGCGCGATCGCGAGGCGGAAAAGGCGAGCGGCGTCGAGGCGCATACCAGCGACACCATCCTGACCAACATCCGCGTGCTCGCGATCGACCAGGCGATCGAGGAAAAGAACGGGCAGCGCGTCGTGGTCGGCAAGACGGCAACGCTCGAGCTGTCGCCGCGGCAGGCCGAGACGCTCGCGGTTTCGCGCCAGCGCGGCACCTTGTCGCTCGCGCTACGCAGCCTCATCGACGCCAACGCCACCGGTCCCGCGCCTGACGACAGCAAGTCCGGACCGCGCCGGCTCGACATGGTGCGTTTCGGCGTCTCCACATCGGCGACGCCCAAGTGAATGCCGAGTGAGTGAACAGGACAAGCGAGTGCAAAGGAAACCAACATGGCGATGAGGACCCTGATCCCTGCCTCCCTCGCCGCGGCGCTGGTCGTCACGGCAAGCGCCGACGCGATTCGCCCGGCCACGGCCGAGGACATGGCGGCGGCGATTCGCCCGCCCGCGGCGGAGGACATGCCGACCGGAGGCATTCACCTCGCCGCCGGCGATCGGGCAGCACGGTTCGTCGCGCTCGGCACGGGAAAATCGATCGTGGTCGACCTGCCGCGCGACGCCCGCGACGTGCTGGTGTCGAACCCCAAGATCGCCAACGCCGTCATCCGCTCGTCGCGGCGCGCCTATCTGATCGGCGGCGACATCGGGCAGACCAACATCTATTTCTTTGACGGCGAGGGGCGCCAGATCGCCGGCTTCGACATCGCGGTCACCCGCGATCTCAACGGCGTGCGCTCGACGCTCAAACAGATGTTGCCGCACTCGGACGTGCGTATCGAGGGGATGGGCGACGGCGTGGTGCTGACCGGCACCGTCACCAGCCCGGTGGATTCGCAGCGGGCGACCGACTTGGCGATTCGTCTGGTCGGCGACCCCACCAAGGTCGTCAACAGCCTCACCATCGCCGGCCGCGATCAGGTCATGCTCAAGGTGACGGTTGCGGAAATTCAGCGGAACGTCATCAAGCAGCTCGGCATCAACATCAACGGCAGCATCGGTTACGCCACGCTGGTCCCGATCACGCAAAATCCGTTCTCGGCCTCGGGCTCGCCGATCAGCAACACGGCGATCGGCGTGGGCCAGCTGGTGGGCGCTCCGGTGCCGTCCACCACGACCAACTCGATCAACGCGCAAATTCAGGCCATGGAGCAGGCTGGCGTGGTGCGCACGCTCGCCGAACCGACGCTGACCGCAATTTCCGGCGAGAGCGCCAATTTCCTGGCCGGCGGCGAGTTTCCCATCCCGACCGGCTATACGTGCACCAACAACATCTGCCAGTACGGCGTCGCCTTCAAGCAATTCGGCGTCAGCCTCGGCTTCACGCCGGTCGTGTTGTCGGAAGGGCGGATCAGCCTCAAGATCGTGACCGAGGTGTCGGACTTGTCCAACCAGAACACGCTGACGCTCGGGGGAGGCGTCGTCATTCCATCGATCCAGGTGAGGCGCAGCGAGACCACGGTGGAAATTCCCTCGGGCGGCGCGCTGGCCATGGCCGGAATGATCAAGGACCAGACCAAGCAGTCGATCAACGGCATTCCTGCGCTGATGGATCTGCCCGTGCTCGGCGCCCTGTTCAAGAGCCGCGAATACATCAACCAGAAGACCGAGCTGGCCGTGATCGTGACGCCCTACATCGTGCACCCGGTCTCGCCCAAGGACCTGTCGCGGCCGACCGACAACTTCGTCGACGCCGGCGACGCCTCCGGCAACCTGCTCGGCAAGTTCAACCGCCTCTACGGAGTGGCCGGTTCAGCCGACCCGCAAAGGACCTACTACGGCAAGCCCGGCTTCATACTCGACTGAGCGTCGGCGCGAGGAGAATGGACATGAGCAAGCTTGGGACCGCGCGGCGCGGTCGGATCGGGGCGACCGCCCTGGGCGCCGCCGCGATCGTCGCCGCCGCCGCGCTGGGCGGGTGCAACACCTACCAGCCGGCCGCCCAGAGCCACGTCGACACGTATCCGGAAGACGCCCGCATCCGCCATCCGATCGCGATCCGCGAGGGCACGCGCACGCTCGAGCTCTTCGTCGGCGTCAACCGCGGCGGACTTTCGCCGGCACAGCAGGCCGACGTGCTCGCCTTCGCCCACACCTGGCGGCGCGAGGCCAGCGGCGGCGTCCTCATCGACGTTCCGTGGGGAACGCCGAACGCGCACGCGGCTGCCGACGTGGTGCCGGAGGTGCGTTCGATCCTGGCCGCCGCCGGCGTGTCGCCGCAAGCGGTCGCCACGCGGCGCTACCGCCCGGCAACTCCCATCAAGTTCGCCACTGTGCGCCTTGCCTATCCGAAGATGATCGCCGAATCCGGGCCGTGCGGCGTGTGGCCGCGGGATCTCGGACCGAGCCTCGACGGCGACGACCACTCGAATCATTCGTACTGGAATTTCGGCTGCGCCCAGCAACGCAACCTGGCCGCCATGGTCGACAACCCGGCCGACCTGGTCCAGCCGCGCGGCGAGACGCCGGTGTACGCGGCGCGCCGCGTCGTCGTGCTCGACAAATACCGCAAGGGCGAACCCACCGCGGCGCGCAATCCCGACGCCGACAAGGCCAAGATCAGCGACATAGGCAAATGATCAAGTATTCCCTCAAGGGCGACGAAGCCGCCGACGCATCGGCAGGCGAGCCGCACATCGCGCCGGTTCCGCGCATCTCGATCCAGGCGTTCTGCGAAACCGCGGAGACCGCGGGGGCGATGCAGGCCGCGGGCGAGGATCGCCGCATGGTCAAGGCGCATCTGAAAATCCAGATGGGCGGCATCGCCGCCGCCGCCGAGGCCTATCGCAACTCCCCGACGCCCAACGTCGTGGTGATCGAATCTGAGAGTCGGCACGACGAGCTGCTCGTCGGCCTCGACGAGCTTGCCCAGGTGTGCGACGCCGGCACGCGGGTGATCGTTGTCGGGCGCGCCAACGACATCCTGCTGTACCGCGAGCTGGTGCGGCGCGGGATCAGCGACTACCTGATGTCGCCGATCTCGGTGCTCGACGTGATCCGCACGGTGTCGGCCCTGTTCGGCGCGCCGGACGCCAAGCCGGTCGGACGCACGATCGCGGTGGTCGGCGCCAAGGGCGGGGTCGGCGCCTCGACCATCGCCCACAACATTGCCTGGTCGATCGCGCGCGACCTGCGGCTCGACGCGGTCGTCGCCGATCTCGATCTTCCCTTCGGCACCGCCGGCCTCGACTACAATCAGGATCCGCCGCAAGGCATCGCCGACGCGGTCCTCTCGCCCGAGCGCATCGACACCGCGTTCGTCGACCGGCTGCTGTCGAAGTGCACCGATCACCTGAGCCTGCTGGCGGCGCCGGCGACGCTCGATCGCGTCTACGATTTCGGCAGCGATGCGTTCGACTCGATCTTCGACGTGCTGCGCGCCTCGGTACCGTTCATCGTGCTCGACGTCCCGCACTTGTGGTCGGGATGGGCCAAGCGCACGCTGATCGGCGCCGACCACATCCTGATCGTCGCCGAGCCCGACCTCGCCAACCTGCGCAACGCCAAGAACATGATCGATCTGCTGCGCGCGGCGCGGCCGAACGACCATCGCCCGCACTATTGCCTCAATCGGGTCGGGGTGCCGAAACGGCCGGAAATCAAGGCCGACGAGTTCACCAAGGCGCTCGACGGCGCGCCGGTGGCGGTCGTCGGCTTCGAGCCGCAGATGTTCGGCACCGCCGCCAACAACGGCCAGATGATCGCCGAGATCGCCGCCAGCCACCGCGTCTCCGAGACGTTCCGGCAGCTGGCGCAGGTTCTCTCCGGTCGCGGCGAGGTGAAGCGGTCGCGCGGCAACCTGCTGACGCCGCTGCTCGACAAACTCAAGCGCCGTCAGGCGTAAGGCGGCGGAGGTCACGGGCGTGTTCGGCAAGCGCAGCACCAACGGTCCGGACCAGCACGGGCCGGCGGAGGTCCCGCCGCCGGCGCCGACGGCCGTCGCCGAGGCGCCCAGCAGGGGCATCGACGTCGGCCGCGCCCCGCTGCCGTCCGCCGGCCTCGGCGCGCCGATCGTCTCGCCGCCGCTCGCCGCCGACGGCCGCGGCAAGAGCGCGCCGCCGACGCCGCCGACCGCGACGGATTCGCGGCGCTCCGAATCCTATTACGAGGTCAAGGGCACGATCTTCAGCGCCCTGATCGAGGCGATCGACCTTGCCCAGCTCGCCCGGCTCGATGCCGAGTCCGCGCGCGAGGAAATCCGCGACATCGTCAACGAGATCATCGCGATCAAGAACATCGTGATGTCGATCTCCGAGCAGGAGGAGCTGCTCGACGACATCTGCAACGACGTGCTCGGCTATGGCCCGCTCGAGCCGCTGCTGGCACGCGACGACATCGCCGACATCATGGTCAACGGCTCCAGCACCGTGTACATCGAAGTGGCCGGCAAGATCCAGCGCACCGGCATCCGCTTCCGCGACAATCAGCAACTGCTCAACATCTGTCAGCGCATCGTCAATCAGATCGGACGGCGCGTGGACGAGGCCTCGCCGATATGCGACGCGCGCCTGCCGGACGGCTCGCGCGTCAACGTCATCGTGCCGCCGCTGGCGCTCGACGGGCCGTCGCTGACCATCCGCAAGTTCAAGAAGGACAAGCTCAAGCTCGAGCAGCTGGTCAAGTACGGGACGATCACGCCGAGCGGAGCCGATATCCTCAAGATCGTCGGCCGCTGCCGCGTCAATACGCTCATCTCCGGCGGCACCGGTTCCGGCAAGACGACGCTGCTCAACACCCTGACCGGGTTCATCGACGACGACGAGCGCATCATCACCTGCGAGGACGCGGCCGAGCTGCAGCTGCAGCAGCCGCACGTGGTCCGCCTCGAGACCCGGCCGCCCAACCTCGAAGGCGAGGGACAGGTCACCATGCGCGACCTGGTCCGCAACTGCCTGCGCATGCGGCCGGAGCGCATCATCGTCGGCGAGGTGCGCGGCCCGGAAGCGTTCGACCTGCTGCAGGCGATGAATACCGGCCACGACGGCTCGATGGGCACGCTGCACGCCAACAACCCGCGCGAGGCGCTGTCGCGCCTCGAATCGATGATCACCATGGGCGGCTTCTCGCTGCCGTCGCGCACGATTCGCGAGATGATCTGCGCGTCGGTCGATCTGATCGTGCAGACCGCCCGGCTGCGCGACGGCTCGCGCCGCGTCACCCACCTGACCGAGGTGATGGGGATGGAGGGCGACGTCATCATCACCCAGGATCTGTTCGTCTACGAAATTCTCGGCGAAGACGCCCACGGCAAGCTGCTCGGCCGCCACCGTTCCACCGGCATCGGCCGGCCGCGGTTCTGGGATCGCGCGCGCTACTACGGCGAGGAGAAACGGCTCGCCGCCGCGATCGACGCCGCCGAAGTCGCCGAAGAAACGCTCAAGGGCTGAGGGCCGCGCCGCCATGCCGCTGCAGACACTCGCCATGTTCTTTCTCGGCACCGTCGCGGCCGGCGGCGTCGTCTGGGTATTCGTCTATCCGCTGCTCTCCGGCGAACGGCGGGCCGATCAGCGCCGGGCGAGCGTGGCGCGTTCCGAGCCGGCGGGCGTGGTCCCGGTCGCGCGCGGCAGCAACCCGAAAGTCCGGCGCGAGCAGGTCGAGGAAAGCATCAAGGACCTCGAGATTCGCAGCAAGAAAGCCAAATCGCCGCCCCTGTCGGTGCGCATCGCGCAAGCCGGCCTGAGCCTGTCGACACGGCAGTTCTTGATGATCAGCGGCGGGCTCGCGCTCGCCGCTGTCGCCCTCGGCCTGGGGTCGGGCGCCGGGATGCTGCCCTCGTTCGGCATGGGCTTCACCGCCGGGCTGGGGTTGCCGCGCTGGGTCCTGGGCTTCCTCAAGAAGCGTCGCGAGCGCAAGTTCATCGATGGCCTTGCGGACGCGGTCGACGTCATCGTGCGCGGCGTCAAGGCCGGGCTGCCGCTCGGCGATTGCCTGAAGATCGTCGCCACCGACGCGGCGGAGCCGGTCAGGAGCGAGTTCCGCGCGGTGGTGGAGACCCAGACCATCGGAATGCCGCTCGGCGACGCCTGCGCAAGGCTGTACGACAGCGTTCCGCTGGCGGAAGCCAATTTCTTCGGCATCGTCGTCTCGATCCAGCAGAAAGCCGGCGGCAACCTGTCCGAGGCGCTCGGCAACCTGTCGCGCGTGCTGCGCGACCGCAAGAAAATGCAGGCCAAGATCCGGGCCATGTCGATGGAAGCCAAGGCCTCGGCTGTGATCATCGGCTCCCTGCCGCTGGCGGTGATGTTCCTCGTCTGGATCACCAGCCCGAACTACATCGAGCTGTTGTGGACCACGCAGCTCGGACGCCTGATGATGGCCAGTTGCGCCGTATGGATGTCGCTCGGCGTGCTGGTGATGAAGAAGATGATCAACTTCGATTTTTGAGCACGGGCCATGGTCGACTTCCTGATCGAGAAGATGGGGGACACGCGGTTTCTGGCGATGCTGTTCGCCGCCGTCGCGGCGGCAGCGACCGTCATAACCCTCGCCATGCCGCTGTTCGCCGGCGACAACCTCGATCGGCGGCTCAAGGCGGTCGCGATCGAGCGCGAGAAAATCCGCCAGCGCGAGCGCGAACGCCTGGCGCGCGGCGAGAAGATCGCGCTGCGCCGGTCGCCCAAGCAGTATATGAAGACCATCGTCGAGCGCTTCGATCTAGCCAAATGGGTGGGGCAGGAGGAAGCGCGCGATAAGCTCGTGCAGGCCGGCTACCGCGGACACGCGCCGTACGTCACTTTCCTGTTCTTCCGCATGGTGACGCCGGCCGTCACAATGATCGCGGCCGTCATGTACCTGTTCGTCATCGTCAAGCTCGAGCAGCCGGCGATGATCAAGGTCGGGCTGTGCATCGGCGCCGCCTATCTCGGCATGCACATGCCGTACCTGTTCCTGAAGAACAAGATCACGCGCCGGCAGACGTCGATTCGGCGCGCCTTCCCGGACGCGCTCGACCTGCTGCTGATCTGCGTGGAGTCCGGCATGTCGGTCGAAGCTGCCTTTCGCAAGGTCAGCCAGGCGATCGGCACGCAATCGATCCCGCTGGCCGAGGAATTCACGCTGACCACCGCGGAGCTCTCCTACCTGCCGGACCGCCGTATGGCTTACGAGAACCTCGCCAAGCGCACGGACCTCGACGGCGTCAAGGCGGTGTGCGTCGCGCTGCAGCAGTCGGAACGCTACGGCACGCCGCTCGGCACGACCTTGCGGGTAATGGCGCAGGAAAACCGCGACATGCGCATGTCGGAAGCGGAAAAGAAGGCCGCCGCCCTGCCCCCCAAGCTGACGGTGCCGATGATCCTGTTCTTCCTGCCGGTGCTGTTCGTGGTCATTCTCGGCCCGGCCGCCATCAAGGTGATGGCGATCCAGTAATCGCCGGCGAACGGCTCTTGGCCTTGGTCATCCGACGGCCCCGTCCACGGCGTCATGGCCGGGGCTCGTCCCGCCCATCGACGTCTTTGCCTTTGGTGATGACTTTAAGACCTGGATGCCCGGCACAAGGCAGGGCAAGCCCGGGCATGACGAGTCAACTCAACGATCGCGGTCGCCGAGATATTGTCAGGCCGCTCAGCTGGTCCCGGGGTGCGGGAGCTTGGCCAGGCCGTTCTGGTGGGCGAGCATCTGGCGCAGGTAGGTGACGTTGGCGGCGGCCTCGGTGGCGGGCAGGTCGGCGCGCGCAATGGTCTCGGCCTCCGCAAACCGGCCCTGCAGCCCGACGACCAGGGCGAGATTCTGCCGCACGCGGGGATCGATGCGGCCGCCGCTGGTGGCGCGCCGCAACGTCGCCTCCGCCTGCTTGAGGTCCTTCGACAGCGCATAGGACAGGCCGAGATTGGACAGCACCGACGGCTCGTCGGGCGCAAGGCGCAGCGCGCTCGCGTAGTAATGCCGCGCCTCCTCGTGGCGTCCCATCTGGTCGAGCACGGCGCCCTGGACGGAGAGGATGCTCCAGTCCGGCTGGTCGGGCGTGTGCGCCCGGTTGAGCACGTCGAGCGCCTGGGCGTAGTTGCCGGTGTCGGCCAGCGCCCGGCCGTAGGCGGCGAGCACGGCGCGGTTCTTCGGATCCCGGATCGACGCCTGCTCCAGCACCGCGGCCGCCTGGGCGCGCTGGCCGATCGCCCGCAGGGCGCGGGCATAGCGCATGGCGACGTCGCCGTTGCCCGGATTGGCCTTGTAAAGGTCGCCGGCCGCCTGGACCTCGCGCCGCCAGTCGCGGTCCGCACCGGCGGGGTCGGACGCGACCGAGCCGGTGGCGTCGGGCGGGTTGGCCGTGCCGTTCATCGCACCGGTCGTCGTGCACGCCGCGGTCGCCGCGGCGATCACCGGCACCAGAAGCAGCGGACCGATCAGGCGTGCAGAGCCGCGGAAACGAAAGACCGAGGACATGACCTTGCTCCGCCGGGCGCGCAGCCGCCCGGAAATCGGGACACCACCCGAGCCTCAGCAATAGTCCGTTAACCCTAATGCCCGGTTAATCCGGGCCGCGGGCGACGGTGCTCGTCCGGCGCATCCTCCACGCCCCTACCCACTTTTCGCGATCATGCTCTAAGGTCGATCCATGCACCCGGCTTTCGTCACGCGCGGCGTTGCGCCGTCGGTCCCCATCTGGTTCGTCACCGCCACCACGTGGGCGGCAGTGCGCGCGGGCCTCGAGCCCGGCGCCCGCGCCTACGCCGAGGCGGCGGGCTTCGCGCCGAAGCCCGGCCGGCACCTTGTGCTGCCGGGGGGCCCCGGGGGCCTGGGCGGCGTGCTGTTTGCGCTCGCGGCCGACGCGAAGGCCGACAAGGACCCTTTCCTGCCCGGCCGGCTCGCCGACCTGCTGCCCGCCGGCGCCTATCGGTTCGCCAGCGCGCCGCATGACGCGCGCCTCGCCGCGCTCGCCTTCGCGCTCGGCACCTACCGCTTCGCGCGCTATCGCGCGGCGGAGAGCAAGGACGTCAGGCTCGAAGTGCCCGACGGCGTAGACGGCGCCGACCTCTCCCGTATCGCCGACGGCGTGACCTTGGCGCGCGACCTCATCAACACGCCGGCGAACGATCTCGGTCCCGCCGAGCTCGAGGACGCGGCGCGCACGCTCGCCGCCCGCCACGGAGCCGCCATCCGGTCGGTGATCGGCGCAGACCTCCTGGCGGAAAACTTCCCGCTGATCCACGCGGTCGGCCGCGCCGCCGACCGGGCGCCGCGGCTCATCGACCTGACGTGGGGCGATCCGGCGCACCCCAAGGTCACCCTGGTCGGCAAGGGCGTCGTGTTCGACACCGGCGGGCTCGACATCAAGCCCGAGAGCGGCATGCGGATCATGAAGAAGGACATGGGGGGCGCCGCCTGCGTGCTGGCGCTCGCCCACATGGCGATGGATCGCGGGCTCAAGCTGCGTTTGCGCGTGCTGATTCCGGCGGTCGAGAACGCGATCTCCGGCGCGGCCTTCCGGCCGCTCGACGTCTATCGCTCGCGCAAGGGCCTCAGCGTGGAGATCGGCAACACCGACGCGGAGGGCCGGCTGGTGCTCGCCGACGCGCTCGCGCTGGCCGACGAGGAAACGCCCGAGCTCGTGGTCGACATGGCGACGCTCACCGGCGCCGCGCGCGTCGCGCTCGGCCCCGATCTACCGCCGTTCTACACCGAGGACGACGGGCTCGCGGCCGAGCTTGGCCGCTGCGCCGCCGCCGAGAACGATCCGTTGTGGCGCCTGCCGCTGTGGCGTCCCTATGAATCGATGCTCGATTCGAAGGTCGCCGACCTCAACAACGTCGCCTCCGGCGGCTTCGCCGGATCGATCACCGCCGCACTGTTCCTGCGCCGGTTCGTCGAAGCGGCGAAAAGCTGGCTGCACCTCGACGTCTATGCATGGACGCCGGCGGCCAAGCCCGCCCGCCCGGAAGGCGGCGAATGCCAGGCCGCGCGCGCCCTCTACGGCCTGCTGCAGGCGCGCTACGGTGGCTGATGCACGCGCCGCTTGATCCGCGCCTGACGCCGGCCCGCGCGGATCTCGCGGCCCGCAGTCTCGAAGGCAAGGTCGCGGCGGCGCGCTTCGTCGACGGCGAGGTGCGCGAAGTGGTCGAGCCGCAGGTGCCGGTGCGCCGCGCTCCCGCGTTCGACGCCCCGCTCGACACCGAAGCGCTGATGGGCGAGCGCGTCACCGTGTTCGAGACCAGCGACGAAGGCTGGGCCTGGGGCCAGCTCGGCGCCGATCGCTACGTGGGCTTCATGCCGGCGAGCGGTCTCGCGCCGCCCGGGCCGGCGGCGACCCATCGGGTCAGCGCCGTGCGCACGCTGGTGTTTCCCGGACCGTCGATCAAGCTGCCGCCGCTGGCGACGCTGCCGTTCGGCGCCGCGCTGGCGATCGTGCGTACCGACGAGCGGTTCGCCGTGACGGCGGCCGGCGGCCATGTGCCGGCACGGCATCTCGCTCCGCTGGAGCGCCGCGAGACCGATTTCGTCGCCGTCGCCGAACGCTTCCTCGGCACGCCTTATCTGTGGGGCGGCAAGACCAGCCTCGGGCTCGACTGCTCCGGCCTGGTGCAGATCGCGCTCGCCGCCTGCGGCGTCGCGTGTCCGCGCGACAGCGACATGCAGGAAGCCGCGCTGGGCGCGGCCGTTGCCGGCGGGTCGCCGCGGCGCGGCGACCTCATGTTCTGGAAAGGCCACGTCGCCATCGTGCGCGACGATGCGACCCTCGTTCACGCCAACGCGTTCCACATGGCGGTCGCGATCGAGCCGATCGCGGCGGCGATCGCCCGCATCCGCCCGACCGACGGTGCGATGACGAGCATTCGGCGGCTCAGAGCATGATCCCGAAAAGTGGGTACCGGTTTTCGGAAAAGATCATGCTCCAACAAAAAGCCAGAGCGGGATGACGGTTCGAAGAAAAGTCATCCCGCTCCAGGATCAGTACCCTAGACGCCGATCGACCACGTTGCGCAACGCCTCTCCCCGCTCGTGGCGCGCGATCTGCTCGCACACGTAGACGGAGATCGCGTCGGGGTCGGTGTCCGCGGCGTTGTGCGGCGAAACCGTCACTTTGGGATGCGACCACAACGGGCTTGCCGCCGGCAACGGCTCGGTCTCGAACACGTCGAGGGTCGCCGCCGACAAGGTGCCGTCATCGAGCGCCGCCAGCAGATCGGACTCGACCTGGAGCCCGCCGCGTCCGGCATTGATCACGACGGGGCCGCCCGGAACGCCGTCGCGCGCAAGCTGCGAGAACGTGCGGCGGTTGAGAATGCCCCGCGTCGCCGGGGTCAGGGGCAACAGGCAGACCAGGATATCCGTTCGCGCCAGGAAGGGGGGGAACTCGGAATCGCCGGCAAAAGCGGCAATGCCGGGGATCGCCTTGCGGCGCGTGCTCCAACCCGCCACGTCGAAGCCCAACCGCCGCAGCACCTGCGCGGCGTCGCCACCCAACACGCCGAGCCCCATGATGCCGACGCGCACGGCGCTTGCGGCCCGCTGCGCCTGCGGCTCCCACGCGCGATCGCGCTGGCAGGCGTCGAGATAGCGCTGGTGCCGATGGTGCATGAGCACGTGCATCACCACGTACTCGGTCATCCGTCCGGTCAAATCGTCGTCGGCAACGCGCACCAGCGGCACGTCGGGCAATGACGGATCCGCCATCAGGGCATCGACGCCTGCTCCGAGATTGAAGATCACCGCGAGGTTGGGAAACGCGGCGAGTGCGCCCGGCTTCGGCTTCCACACCGCCGCATAGCGAACCCCGGCAGGCTCGACCGGATCGTCGGGCAAGAGCGCCACCGGGCGGTCCGGGCACACGCGCATGAACCGTTCGCGCCAGCGCACGGGGGTCCAATTCTCCGTGCCGCCGGTGATGAGGAGAGCGAGCGTGCCTTTGCTCATCGCTTTGACAGTCAGGCAGATGCGGTCATAGTCCTAAAGCGCTCCCGTTCCATGGCACTTGGGACAACGAACTTGCCCAGATCCTCCACACAAACCTCTACACGCTATTAGATCCCCATCAACGTAGTGATTGCCTTGTCCATCGCACGTATCACATTTCACTTTCCCCACGCTTGTCCATCCTTCTCTATAATCTATGCCCGCAGTCGCATAATCAACGCTGTAGTTTATGCGCAGCCACTCTCTGCCACAAACATCACATTGTTTTTCGGCACTCACCTCTCCCTTGCCGCGACAAGCAGGGCAGGCAAGTCTCTTAGCTCCTTTACAGCTGGGGCAAGTGCTCTCATCATAGCCACCCCGAAATATTCTTCTGCGCCCATAATCCGTAATCGTGCCTTTTCCAAAACACTGGCCACACGAAACGCTTTTCGATCCCCCACAATTATTGCAAATAGCCATTGCTGTTCCCCGGGCTAATTACTAACCGAGTCTACCTCTGCAACAAGATCGAACCCTCCCGGCGACGGGCGAAGCCAAGGTGTAGACGGGGCGGACACGCAACACTACTGCGCCGTCGCGTCTTCCCCCGCGGTCTCCAGGTTGAAGGCGGCGGCGAACAGCGCACGGGTATAGGGGCTCTGCTGGCGGGCGAACAGATCGGCGGCGGCGCCTTCCTCGACCACCTTGCCGTGGCGCATCACCACCACGCGGCTCGCCAGCGCCGCAACGACGCGCAGGTCGTGCGAGATGAACATGTAGGTGAGATCGCGGCGCTTCTGCAGCGCGCGCAGCAAGGCGACGATCTGCGCCTGGATCAGCATGTCGAGGGCGCTGGTCGGCTCGTCGAGCACCACGAAGGTCGGCTCCAGCACGACGGCGCGCGCGACGGCGATGCGCTGGCGCTGGCCGCCGGAGAACTCATGCGGATAGCGGAACCGCGACTCGGCGGCAAGGCCGACGTCGTTGAGCGCCTGGATCACCCGCCGTTCGCGCTCGGGCGCCGCCATGTCCGGGTGATGCACCCACAGGCCTTCCTCGATGATGTCGGAGACCGACATGCGCGGCGACAGCGAGCCGTACGGATCCTGGAACACGATCTGCATGTCGCGGCGGATCGGCCGCATCGCCTTGAACTTGAGTCCCTGCAGGCCCTGGCCCATGAAGACGATCGGACCCTGCGAGGAGATCAGCCGCAGCACCGCCAGGCCGAGGGTGGTCTTACCCGATCCCGATTCGCCGACGACGCCGAGCGTCTCGCCCTTGCGGATTTCGATGTTGATGCCGTCGACCGCCTTGATGTGGCCGACGGTGCGGCGCAGCAGCCCGCGGCGGATCGGGAACCAGACCTTCAGGTCGTCGGTCGCCAGGATGACCGGGGCCGTGGGATTGGGCGGCGCCGGATCGGGCTTGGGCTCGGCGGCGAGGAGCTCGCGCGTGTAAGGATGCTGCGGCTGAGCGAAGACGCGCTCGACCTCGCCGTGCTCGACGATCTTTCCGTCCTTCATCACGCACACCCGTTCGGCGATCTTGCGCACGATGCCGAGGTCGTGGGTGATGAACAGCATGGCCATGCCGAGCCGCGACTGCAGCTCCTTGAGCAGCGTGAGGATCTGCGCCTGCACCGTGACGTCGAGCGCGGTGGTCGGCTCGTCGGCGATGAGCAGGTCGGGCTCGTTGGCCAGCGCCATGGCGATCATCACGCGCTGGCGCTGGCCGCCGGAGAGCTGATGCGGATAGCTCGCGAGCCGCGACTGCGGATCGGGAATGCCCACCTGGCTCAGCAGCTCGATCACCCGCGCGCGGGTCGCGCCGGTGCCGCGGCGATGCAGCAGCAGGATTTCGGTGATCTGCCGCTCGATGGTGTGGAGCGGATTGAGCGACGTCATCGGCTCCTGGAAGATGATGGTGATGTTGGCCCCGCGCACGCGGCGGATGGCGTTCTCGCCGAGGTCGAGCAGGTTGGTGCCGTTGAACAGGATCGCGCCCGAGGGGTGGCGCGCCGCCGGATAGGGCAAGAGCTTCATCACCGAGAGCGCGGTGACCGATTTGCCGGAGCCGGACTCGCCGACCAGCGCCAGGGTCTCGCCCTTGCGGATGTCGAAGGATATCCGGTCGACCGCGAGATTCTCGCCGGTCGCGTGGCGAAAGGCGACCGAGAGGTCGCGGACGGAGAGCAGCGGCGATGCGGCGGCGACGGATGTCATTGCGGTCGCTCAGCGAAACGTCTTGCGCGGGTCGAACGCGTCGCGCACGGCCTCGCCGGCGAAGACGAGCAGCGACAGCATGATGGCGATGGTGAGGAACGCAGTGAGGCCGAGCCACCAAGCCTGCAGGTTGCCTTTGGACTGCGCAACCAGCTCGCCCAGCGACGGCGACCCCGGCGGCAGCCCGAAGCCGAGGAAGTCGAGCGCGGTCAGCGTGATCACCGAGGAGGAGACGATGAACGGCAGGTACGTCATGGTCGCCACCATGGCGTTGGGCAGCAGGTGGCGGAACATGATGGTGCGGTTCGACACGCCGAGCGCGCGCGCCGCCTGTATGTATTCGAAGTTGCGCCCGCGCAGGAACTCGGCGCGCACCAGGCCGACCAGCGACACCCAGGAGAACAGCAGCAGGATGCCGAGCAGCACGAAAAAGCCCGGCACCAGCACCGACGAGATAATGAGCAGCAGGTAGAGCGAGGGAACCGACGTCCAGATCTCGATGAAGCGCTGGAACAAGAGGTCGATCCAGCCGCCGAAGTAACCCTGCACCGCGCCGGCGGCGATGCCGATAATCGAGGAAATCAGCGTCAGGCTCAGGCCGAACAGCACCGAGATGCGAAAGCCGTAGATCAGCCGCGCCACCACGTCGCGCCCCTGGTCGTCGGTGCCGAGCCAGTTCCATTCGAGATCGCGACAGGTGGATCCGCCGATCTTTTCCGCCACCGGCCGGCACTGATCCTCGGTGAGCAGCCAGGTCGGCTTGGACGGCGCCGGGGTCGGCAGGTCGCGATTGTAGGTGTCGTAGGAATAGCGGATCGGCGGCCACAGCATGTAGGCCGCCCTGGCGGCGATCAGCTTCTGCAAATAGGGATCGCGATAATCGGCGGCGGTCTCGAAGTCGCCGCCGAACGTCGTCTCCGCATAGGTGAACAGCGCCGGGACGTAGTATTTGCCGTCGTATTCGACCAGGAACGGCTTGTCGTTGGCGATGAATTCGGCAAACAGCGAAATCAGGAACAGGAACAGGAACAGCCACAGCGAATAGAAGCCGCGCCGGTTGGCCTTGAAGTTCTGCCAGCGCCGCCGGTTGATCGGGGAGAGCCGGGCCCGCCGCGGCGGCGGCGCCATCAGCCCGCCGGGCGTGACCGGGGCCGCCTCCGCCGGCTTGACGGCCGCGTCCATCTCACACGTCCCGCGTCTCGAAGTCGATGCGCGGATCGACCAGGGTATAAGTGAAGTCGGCGATCAGGTTCACCACGATGCCGAGCAGGGAGAAGATGTAGAGGGTGGCGAAGACTACCGGATAGTCCCGGTTGAGCACGCTCTCGAAACCGAGCAGGCCGAGGCCGTCGAGCGAGAAAATCGTTTCGATCAGCAGCGACCCGGTGAAGAAGGCGTGAATGAACGTTCCGGGGAAGCCGGCGATTATGATCAGCATCGCGTTGCGGAACACATGGCCGTACTGCACCTGGCGCTCGGTGCACCCCTTGGCGCGCGCGGTGAGCACGTACTGCTTGCGGATCTCGTCGAGGAACGAGTTCTTGGTGAGCATCGTGATGGTCGTGAACGCGCCAAGCCCCATCGCGGTGATCGGCAGGATGAGGTGCCACAGGTAGTCGATGATCTTTCCCCACCACGGCAGGAAATCCCAGTTGTCGGAGGTCAGGCCGCGCAACGGAAACCAGTTGTAGAACGAGCCGCCCGCGAACAGCACGATCAGCAGGATGGCGACCAGAAAGCCCGGCAGCGCATACCCGATGGTGATCACGGTCGACGTCCACACGTCGAACGGCGAGCCGTCCTCCTTCGCCTTGCGGATGCCGAGCGGGATCGAGATCAGGTAGGTCGCCAGCGTCAGCCACAGCCCGAGCGAGATCGAGACCGGCAGTTTCTGCTTGACGAGATCGATCACCTGGGTGTCGCGGAAATAGCTCTTGCCGAAATCGAAGCGGATGAAACTCCACACCATGATGCCGAAGCGCTCGTAGGCCGGCTTGTCGAAGCCGAACTGCTTCTCGAGCTGCTTGATGAATTCCGGATCGAGGCCGCGGGCGCCGCGGTATTTCGACGACACCGGGTCGCCCCCGACGCCTTGCATCTGGCCGCGCGCGCCGAAGTCGCCGCCGGGCGAGCCGGAAATGCGCGAGGTCGCCCCGGTATCGGAGCCGGAAAGCTGGGCGATCACCTTCTCGACGGGTCCGCCCGGCGCGAACTGCACCAGCACGAACGACACCAGCATGATCCCGAAGATCGTCGGGACCATCAGCAGGATGCGGCGAAGGATATAGGCGCTCATGTCGTCGGTTTGCCCGCGGATGCCTGAACGGCGATAGCTATTGTCGGAGCATGATCATTTGCGACCTTGCCTTCGCCCGCCGAAGCAAACTTCGCGAAGGCGGGAAGCCAGTACCCACTTTTCGCGGTCATGCTCTAGCCCGGCCGATCGAGCTTGGCCGCGCGGGCGGGGTCGTACCACCACGTCTCGGGAATCGCGCGGTCGCCGCGATCATAGCGCGGATATGCCGCGGCCGGCGGCCGGCCGAACACGTCCCAATAAGCCAGCCGGTGCGAGGGGTTGTACCACTGCGGGACCCAGTAGCGCCCCGACCGCACGACCCGGTCGAGCGCTCGGCACGCGGTGGTCAGCGTGGCGCGATCGTGCGCCGCGATCGCCTTGTCGATCAGCGTGTCGACCACCGGATCGGCGATGCCGGCGAGGTTGTAGGACCCCTTGGCGGCGGCGGCCACCGACGACAGGTAGGGGCGCAGCGAATCCCCCGGCGTCGCCTCGAACGACATGCGCTCGACCGTGATGTCGAAGTCGAAATCGTCGACGCGCGCCCGGTATTGCACCGCATCGACCAAGCGCACGGTCGCGTCGATGCCGAGGACGGCAAGATTCTTGATGAAGGCGTTGTGGTGCGGCTCGAAGGTGGGTTCGTCGATCAGGAACTCGATGGTGATGCGCTCGCCCCCCGGGCCGATCAGCTTGTGGCCTGCTGGAGGATGCGCGTCGCAGTGCGCAGCAACGCGCGATCCTGGCCGGACCCGTCCGACACCGGCGGCAGGAACGGCTCGCCGAACACCTCGTCGGGCACCTTGCCGCGGAACGGCTCGAGCAAGGCGAGCTCGTCCGGACCCGGCTTGCCCGCCGCCATCATGTCGGAATTCTCGAAGATCGAGCGGGTGCGCTGGTACGCACCGTACATGATGTTCTTGTTGGTCCACTCGAAGTCGAAGGCGTAGTTGAGGGCTTCGCGCAGCCGCCGGTCCTTGAACTTGTCCCGCCGCGTGTTGAAAAACCAGCCCTGCGCTCCAGACATCTTCTGGTCGGGAAGTTCCTCGCGCTTGACCCGCCCATCGCGCAGCGCCGGAAAATCGTAGCGCGTCGCCCATACGCGCGCCGTGAATTCCTCGCGAAACAGATAGTTTTTGGCGGTGAAGGCCTGGAACCCGGCCTCGCGCTCGCGATAATATTCGTAGCGCAGGACGTCGAAATTGTTGTGCCCGCGCGACACCGGCAGGTCCACGCCCCACCAATCGTTGACCCGCTCGTATTCGATGTAGCGGCCGGCCTCGAAGCGGCCGACCTTGTAGGCGCCCGAGCCCAGCGGCACCGCGAGGGTGGATTCCTCGAACGAATGGGCGGAGTAATAGGCGCGGGAGAAGATCGGCAACTCGGCGAGGTACAACGGCACGTCGCGCGCGCGGTTCTCGATGAAGCGCGCGACCAGCGTCCCGTCGTCGACCGCCTCGGCCCCCTCGAATTCGCGCAGCTGCTGGCGGATGAGCTGATGGCCCTTGTCCTTGAGGAGATTGAGCGAGAACGCGACGTCGTGCGCGGTGAGCGGCGAGCCGTCGTGGAAGCGCGCCTCCGGGCGCAGCAGGAAGCGATAGACGCGGCGGTCGGCGGAGATGCGCACCGCGCGCGCCGCCAGGCCGTAGAGTGCGTCGGGCTCGTCCCAGGCGCGCTTCATCAAGGTCGCGAACGTGCGCTCGATGCCCAGCGCGGCGTCGCCGCGCAGGATGAAGCCGTTGAGGGAATCGAAGGTCAGAAAATTCTGGTTGTAGGAGCGGACCGAACCGACCTGGGAAAACACGCCGCCCTTGGGAGATTGCGGGTCGACATAGTCGAAGTTGCGGAAGTCGGCCGCATATTTGAGGTCGCCGAACGCCGATACGCCGTGGCTTTCGACCTCGGCGGTTTCCGGCGCCGCCACGGCGAACCACGGGAGCGCGGCGGCGAGCGCGCCGGTGGCGGCGGCGAGCGTTTGCCGGCGGGTCAGGCGGGCCGGTCCGCGGGGCGCCCCGGACGGTGTCGTCACTAGCGCGATCCGACCTTTGCCGCCCGCTCGGCGTCCCACCACCAGACCGTGGGAAACCCGGAAAGTCCGAAGCGCGGTAGAACCTCGGGCCGGCCGAAACGGTCCCAGCGCGCCGCGCGGTCCTTCCACAGGTAATAGAGCGGGACCACGTAGTGGTTCCACAACAGCACGCGGTCGAGCGCGCGGGTGGCGGCGACCAGCTCGTCGCGCTGCTTGGCGAAGATGATGCGCTCGATCAGCGCGTCCACAGCCGGGTTCTTGATGCCCACGTAGTTCTGCGAGCCGGGCGTGTCGGCGGCGGGCGAACCCCAGAAATCACGCTGCTCGTTGCCGGGCGACAGCGACTGCCCCCACAGCGTGAAAATCACGTCGTAATCGAACTGCCGCAGGCGATTTTCATATTGCGGCAGGTCGACCGAGCGAAGCGAGACGTTGATCCCGAGCCGCTCCAGATATGACGATTTGTAGAACAGCGCGATGCGCTCGTAGCTTGGATCCTCGGCGTTGAGCAGGATCTCGATATTGAACGGCTCGCCGGTCCGGGTGTCGACGAGCCTGGTGTTGCGCGGCTCGTACCCCGCTTCCTTCAACAGCCGCAGGGCCTCGCGCAGGTTGGTGCGCACCGCCTCGGAGTTGCCGCCGACTGGATTCGCGTAAGGGGCGGTGAACACCTCGGGCGGGACCTTGTCGCGCATGGTATTGAGGATGTCGAGCTCGATCCCGCTGGGCAGTCCGGTGGGCGCCGACGCAGCCACGAAAGTGCCGGGCGCCTCCTCCGGATCGGGCTTCCAGTTCCACGCCAGCTCGGTGCCGTCGAAATAGCTCGCGATCCGCCGGTACTGGCTGTAGAAAATCTGTTTGTTCATCTCCTCGAAGTCATAGGCAAAATTGAAGGCGCGGCGCACGCGCGGGTCCTTGAACTTGTCGCGCCGTGTATTGAAGGCGAAGCACTGCATCAATCCGATATTGCGGATGGGGAATTCTTCGAGGACGATGCGTTTCTCCCGGACCGGTGGAATGTCGTAGGCGGTGGCCCAGTTCTTCGCGGTGTTTTCCCGGCGCCAATCGAACTGATCGGCCTTGAACGCCTCGAGCGCCACCGTGGAATCGCGAAAATACTCGTATCTCAGCTCGTCGAAGTTGTTCTGCCCGACGTTGACGTTGAGGTCGTTGGCCCAGGCGTCCTTGACGCGCTCGAATGCAACGGAGCGCCCGGCCACGAACTCCTTGATGCGATAAGGGCCGCTGCCGAGCGGCGGCTCCAGCGTCGTCGCCGTGATGTCGCGCTTCTTTCCCGACTTGTCGCTTCCCTCCCACCAATGCTTGGGCAGAACCTGAAGCTGCCCGACGATCTGCGGCAGCTCGCGGTTGCCCGGCCCGTCGAAGCGGAACGTGATCTCGCGCTCGCCGGTCTTCTCCACCTTGACCACGTGGCGGTAGTACGCGGACTGGCGCGGGTTGTTGGTCTTGAACGCGTCGAACGAAAAAATCACGTCCTCCGGCGTGATCGGCTTGCCGTCGTGCCAGCGCGCCTCGCGCCGCAACTGGTAGATCGCCGAGGAGAAATCCGCCGGGTAGCTGACCCGTTCGGCGATCAGGCCATAGTCGGTGGCCACTTCGTCGAGCGCCGGCGTCATCAGCGTCTCGAAGATGAGGCCGGTGCCGCCGGCGATGTTGCCCTTCAGGCCGGCGATGACCGGATTGAAATTGTCGTAGGTCCCGAAGGTGCCGAGGCGCACGGCGCCGCCCCTCGGGGCGGCGGGATTGACGTAATCGAAATGCTTGAAGTCGGCCTTGTATCGCAGGTCGCCGAACAGCGACGATCCGTGCCGCCATGCCTGCTCCTGGGCGCTGGCCGCGCCGCTCGAGGCCGCTTGACCAAGGACGCCGAACGCCGGCGCAACGAGAGCCAGTCCGGCGGTCTTCACGACGGTTCGGCGGGTTGGATTCACCTCATGCTCCTGACCAGTGGAAGGCGGAAATCGGGCCGCGGTCGCCCAAGATTCTCGCGGATTATGTCGCATTTTGGGGACGCCGCCGCTACCCCGCCACGCTGACAATCCGGTGACAAAGCGCTGCGCCGCGACGCAGCTTCCAGCCCGAAGACGTTCCAGTTGGCCACGGAAAAACGCGGTCAAATCAAGAAGCTGGAGCGCGTTGCCGATTGAACGCAAGCGCAACGCAGGCTGCAATGTTGCTGCAATGTTAAAGAAATTTAATCCGGCTGCGGTGATGCGCCGCGAGCCGGCGACCGCCGTGGCGCTTACTGGGTCTTCTGCCCGGGTGCGGCGTTCTCGGCCGCCTTGGGCAACGGCGCCGGGTTGTCCGCGAGGCTGTTCAAATACGCGATCACGTCCGCGCGCTCGCTTCCCTTCGGCAGGCCCACGAAGGTCATCTTGGTGCCGGGGGCGAACGCGCGCGGATTCGTCAGGAACTCACTGAGGTCGTCGATCGTCCAGTTGCCGCCCTTCTTCTTGAGCGCATCCGAATAGGCAAAGCCCGCCTCCGATCCCTTCGGCCTGCCGACGACGCCCCACAGGTTGGGGCCGATCCGGTTCGGGCCGCCCTTGGTGAAGGTGTGGCAGGCCAGGCATTTCTTGGCCGACTGCTCGCCCTTGTCGACGGCGGCGGTGGCCAGCAGCTTCTCGATCGGCTCGGGCGCCGCGGCCGCCTCCGGCTTCGCCCCTGCGGCCGGCTGCTCGACCACCGCGACCTCGTAGCCGGGCTTCTCCGGCTTCGCGGGCGAGAACATCGCGCCCGCCGCGATGTTGAGGGCAAGCAACACCAGGCAGGTGGACAGGACGGCGCCGAGGATTTTGTTGATTTCGAACGAGTCCATCGCGCACTGGCTCCCGAACGGGCAGAGGGCGGAATCGAAGGACCGGGCGGACGCCCGGCGGCGGGACACATACCCGGTTTGCCTCGCTCATGGCAACCCGTATAACCGCCGCAATCTTGCGACCTTCCGCGTGCGGCAGAAGCGGGGCCTGATGGCCGAAAGCGACGTCCTGGTGCTGATTCCGGCCCGCATGGCGTCGAGCCGGCTGCCCGGCAAGCCGCTCGCCGACATTGGCGGCAGGCCGATGATCGTGCACATGCTGGCGCTCGCCCAGGCTGCGGCGATCGGCCGGGTCGCCGTCGCGACCGATTCGCCCGCGATCGCCGCCGCCGTGCAGGCGGCCGGCGGACAGGCGGTGATGACCCGGCCGGACCACGCCTCAGGCTCCGATCGCATCCACGAGGCGATGCGGCTGGTCGACCCCGCCGGACGTGCCGGCATCGTCCTCAACCTGCAGGGCGACATGCCGACCCTGACGCCCGCGGACTTGCGGGCGGCGCTCGGCCCGCTCGCCGACCCGGCGGTGGATATCGCGACCATCGCCACGGAAATCCGCGACGCGGCCGGGCGCACCAACCCGCACATGGTGAAGGTCGTGGGTTCGCTCGTCGCGCCCGGCCGCATGCGCGCGCTCTACTTCACCCGGGCGACGGCCCCTTGGGGCGACGGACCGCTGTTTCATCATTTCGGTCTCTACGCCTATCGCCGCGCGGCCCTGGAGCGGTTCGTCGCGCTTCCTCCCTCCCCGCTCGAACGGCGCGAGAAGCTCGAGCAGCTGCGCGCGCTCGAAGCCGGCATGCGGATCGACGTTGCGCTCGTCGGCGCCGAGCCGCTCGACGTCAACACGTCGGAGGATCTCGCGCGCGTGCGCGATTTGCTCAAGGCGCCGGCCGGAAGCAAATATTGACTCCGGGTCGGCTGAACGCGTACCGGACGGGCATGAGCGAGAACAAGAAGATCGTATTCCAGGGCGAGCCGGGGGCGAATTCCCACATCGCCTGCCACGCGGTCTATCCGGACCACGAGCCCGTGGCGTGTCCGACGTTCGAGGACGCCTTTGCGGCGGTGGCCGCGGGCGAGGCCGAGCTCGGCATGATCCCGATCGAGAATTCGGTGGCGGGCCGGGTCGCCGACATTCATCATCTCATGCCGACCTCGGCGCTGCACATCGTCGCCGAATATTTCCTGCCCGTGCGCCATCAGTTGATGGCGCCCAAGGGCGCGCAGCTTGCCGGCATCAAGTCGGTCGAGAGCCACGTGATGGCGCTCGGCCAATGCAGGAACATCATTCGCCGGCTCGGCCTCAAGCCCATCGTGGCGGCCGATACGGCCGGATCGGCGCGCGAAGTGGCCGAGCGCGGCGACAAGGCCCGCGCCGCCATCGCGTCGCGCCTGGCGGCGGAAATCTACGGCCTCGACATCCTCGCCGAGGACGTCGAGGACGAGACGCACAACACCACCCGCTTCATCGTGCTCGCGCGCGAGGCGCAATGGGCGAGCCCCGGGGGCGGCAAGCTCGTCACCACGTTCGTGTTCCGCGTGCGCAACGTGCCGGCCGCCCTCTACAAGGCGCTGGGCGGCTTCGCCACCAACGGCGTCAACATGACCAAGCTCGAAAGCTACATGGTCGACGGCAACTTCTTCGCCACTCAGTTCTATGCCGACGTCGAAGGCCACCCGGACGATCGCGGCCTCGCCTTCGCGCTCGAGGAGCTGCAGTTCTTCTCGAAGGAGCTGAAGATCCTCGGCGTCTATCCGGCGCACCCGTTCCGCGCCACGCTGGCGGGCGAGACGTGACGGCGCAAAGCCGCCGTCAGCTCCCGGACGGGGAGCGTTCGCGCTCGTAGCGCGCGACGAAGCGGGGCGACGTCTGCCGCAGGCGCTCGAGGCCGATGCGGCCGGAGCGCGTCAGATAGCTCATGGCGAAGTCGAGCGGCGCGAGCGCCATGTGGTCGGCGAAGCGCTCGTACCAGGCGCCGCTGGCGTTGGCCGCGTCGATAAGCTTCTCGACGATCGGCCGCCGCGCGGCTTCGAACGCCCGCAGCGCCGTCGCCACGTCGCCGGGGTGCGCGGCGAGCGAGCGGTCGATCGCGATCGCGTCTTCCATCGCCAGCCGCGTGCCCGACCCGATGGAGAAATGCGCGGTGTGCAGCGCATCGCCGATCAGGACGCAGCGATCGACCGACCATCGGGCGTTGCGCACGATCGGGAACTGGCGCCAGACCGAATGGTTCGACACCAGCGGATGGCCGTCGAGATGGTCGGCGAAGACGCGCGCGCACGAGGCGGCCGACGCCGCCTCGGTCATGCGGTCGAACCCGGCCCGCCGGAAGGTCGCCTCGTTCACCTCGACGATGAACGTGCTCATGGCGGGCGCATAGCGATAGTGGTGGGCGTTGAAGTCGCCAAGATCGGTACGCCGAAAGGTCTGGGTCAGGGTTTCGAACGGCTTTGCGGTGCCGAACCAGGCGAAGCGGTTGCTCAGCTGCGTCGACGTCGCCCCGAATTCCGTCGAGTAGGTCCGCCGCACCAGCGAGTTCGCGCCGTCCGCCCCCACTACCAGATCGGCATCGGCGAACCCGTCGAGGTTGGCGACGGCGCGCTCGTAGGCCGGCGCGACGCCGGCCGCGCGGGCGCGCCCCTGCAGGATTTGCAAGAGCTGCAGCCGGCCGATCGCTGCGAAACCGACGCCGTCGATGCCGACGCGGTCGCCGCCCTGGACGAGGGTGATGTCGGTCCAGGATTGCAGCTGCGGCGCGATCGCTGCCAAGGTCTCGGGATCGTCCGCGGCGAGAAACTCGAGCGCGCGATCGGAGAACACCACGCCGAACCCGAAGGTCGCGTCGGCGCGGTTCTGCTCGTAGACGCGCACGTCGGCGCCGGGATCGCGGCGCTTGATGAGATAGGCGAGGTAGAGCCCGGCGGGCCCGGCGCCCAGGATCGCGACGCGCATGCGGCCCCTGCTGGAGTCAGAGCGTCTGATTGTAGTCGCCGACTTCCTTGTGGGTGCGCAACACGGCGTCGACCGCCTTGAACATCTCGCGCATGCGCGCCTCCGAGGCCGGGCTTTCGACCACGACCACCAGCTCCGGCTTGTTCGAGGACGCGCGCACCAGGCCCCAGGTGCCGTCCTTGACGGTGACGCGCACGCCGTTGACGGTGACCAGGTCGCGGATTGGCTGCCCGGCGACCATCTCGCCCTTGTCGCGCGCGGCCTCGAAATGTTTCACCACCTGGTCGACCACGCCGTATTTGGTTTCATCGGCGCAATGCGGCGCCATGGTGGGCGACTGCCAGGTCTTGGGCAGCGCGTTCTTCAGGTCGGCCATGCTGCGTCCCGGGTTGCGGTCGAGCATGTCGCACACGGCGAGCGCCGAGATCAGGCCGTCGTCGTAGCCGCGCCCGAACGGCTTGTTGAAGAAGAAGTGCCCGGACTTCTCGAAGCCGGCGAGCGCGCCGATCTCGGTCACCCGGCGCTTCATGTAGGAATGACCGGTTTTCCAGTAGTCGGTCTTGGCGCCGTTCTTCTTGAGCTCCGGGTCGGTGGCGAACAGGCCGGTCGACTTCACGTCGGCCACGAATGTCGCGCCCGGATGCAGGCTCGACATGTCGCGCGCCAGCATCACGCCGACCTTGTCGGCGAAGATCTCATCCCCCTCGTTGTCGACGACGCCGCAGCGGTCACCGTCGCCATCGAACGCCAGCCCCACGTCCGCCTTGGCGCGCCGCACCTCGTCGCGCACGGCGTGCAGCATCTTCATGTCCTCGGGGTTCGGATTGTATTTCGGGAAGGTATAGTCGAGCTCGCAATCGAGCGGCACCACCTCGCAGCCGACCTCTTCCAGCACCTTGGGGGCGAACGCCCCGGCGGTGCCGTTGCCGCAGGCGGCGACCACCTTGAGGCGGCGCTTGAGCTTCGGCCGGCGCGTGAGATCGGCCATGTAGCGCGCGGGGAAATCCTCGACGAACCGGTAGCTGCCGCCGCCCTTGAGATCGAAGCGGGCGGCAAGCACGATGTCCTTGAGCCGGCCCATCTCGTCGGGCCCGAAGGTAAGCGGGCGATTGGCGCCCATCTTCACGCCGGTCCAGCCGTTGTCGTTATGCGAGGCCGTCACCATGGCGACGCACGGCACGTCGAGCTCGAACTGGGCGAAGTACGCCATGGGCGAGAGCGCAAGCCCGATGTCGTGGACCTTGCAGCCGGCCGCCATGAGGCCGGTGGCGAGCGCCATCTTCACGGCGGCCGAATAGGCGCGGAAGTCGTGGCCGGTCACGATCTCAGGGCGCACGCCGAGCTGATGGATGAGGGTGCCGAGGCCCATGCCGAGGGCCTGCACGCCCATCAGGTTGATCTCGCGGTCGAGCAGCCAGCGCGCGTCGTATTCGCGGAACCCGGTCGGCTTGACCATGGGGCTGGATTCGAACGCGTAGGTGTTGGGCGTGAGCGCGGGGCTGGGCTTGGGAAACATCGGAACCTCGGGGCGCCAGGACGTGCCGCGAAACAACGCGCGACCCGTGATCGGGTTCGCCGGGATGGCGCCCGTGCACATAGAGCATTTTCTGGAAAAGGGGGTACCGGTTTTCCGCCGAAAGCGGAAGCGCCGGGCTCCGCTGAATGGAGCTACTCTTCGAGCACCAACCGGCCTTCGCTGTATTCGAACCGCCGCAGGCGGGAGAGGAACGAGAGGCCGAGCAGGTTTTCGCTCAGCGCCTCGTCGGGCATGATGAGGGCGGCGACGTTGCGCACCATCACGCCGCCGACCTCCACCATGTCGAGCTTGACGGGCGCGGCGCGCACGGTGCCGTTCGCGGTCCGCACCTGGGTGACGTACTCGCGCTGCGCCGGGTGATAGCCGAGCCGGCCGGCGTCACGCTCGGTCAACGCGATGACCGAGGCGCCGGTGTCGACCATGAAGCCGATGCGCCGCCCGTCGACCGCGCCGTCGACCGCGAAGTGTCCGCGGTCGTCGCGCTGGATCACCACCGTGCGCCCGCCGCCCTTGTAGGCAGGCGGCGAGGCGACCGCCGAAGCGGCGATCGCCGGCGCGGGTGCCGGTGCCGGCGTTGACGCCGGCGCGCCGCCGGCGACCCGGTCGAAGTAGCGCGGCGCCAGCCCGGCCGCGACGAGCGCCACGATGGCGAAGAAAACGATGTTCCGCATGGTCCGCCGCATTCCTGCAATCCGGCGGCATCACAGCATCAAACCGCCAGCATCGTCCTAACATCGAGCCCTGCAGTCGCGGCGATTGATCGATTTAGCAAACAGAGCGTTAAGTCGATTGTTGCATTTCAAAGAGTCTCTGGGTCATTGCCCGCGCAAGCGGGCAATCCAGTAATCATTGCGTGGGCATGACGAGGCTCGCGCTGAATCTGTTGTCGCCCGGGCGTCAATTGCGAGGAGCCCGCACGGGCGACGAAGCAATCCACAGCCGCCACCGCCGCGCGCGTCGCCCTGGATTGCTTCGCGGAGCCTGTCATCGGGCCGGCCACTTCGGGCCGGGCCCGTTGGCTCGCAATGACGTGCTTCACTTCGTGCCGTACATCCGGTCGCCCGCGTCGCCGAGGCCGGGCACGATATAGCCGTGGCTGTCGAGGCGTTCGTCGATCGCCGCGGTCCAGATGTGGACCTCGGGATGGTGGGCGCGGAATTTCTCGATGCCCTCCGGCGCCGCCAGCAGGCAGAGAAAGCGTATGTTGTTGCAGCCGCGCTCCTTGAGCCGGTCGACGGCGGCGATCGCCGAATTGGCGGTGGCCAGCATCGGGTCCATGACGATGACGAGGCGGTCGGCCACGTCCTCCGGAGCCTTGAAGTAATACTCGACCGCGACCAGCGTCTTGGGCTCGCGGTAGAGCCCGATATGGGCGACGCGCGCGGACGGCACCAGCTCCAGCATGCCGTCGACGAAGCCCATGCCGGCGCGCAGGATCGGCGCGAACACGAGCTTCTTGCCGGCGAGCACCGGCGCCTGCATGGGCGCGAGCGGGGTCTCGATCTCGGTCAGCTCGAGCGGCAGGTCGCGCGTGACCTCGTAGCACAGCAGCATGCCGATCTCGTGCAGGAGCTGGCGAAAGCCCTTGGTCGAGCGCTTCTTGTCCCGCATCAAGGTGAGCTTGTGCTGGACCAGCGGATGGTCGACGACCGTCACACCCTGCATCGCTCAGCCCCCTTGCCTGCCTGCGCCGCATCTTGCCGCGAACGGCGGCGCATTCAAAACACCGTGCCGTCGCTGGCGACCCGGATCGGCGGACCGCCGTCGGGCCGCCGTTCGCGGGCGAGGCGCCGGCCTGCCGCCCAGGTGCCGCCTTCGAGCACGCGCGCGAGCGGGAACGCCGGCTCGCTGACGCCGAGCCGCTCGCGCACCAGCGGGGCGATGCGATCGAGCAGCGCCACGGTGAGCGCCCGCCATTCGACCACCAGCGGCCCGTCGACCGGGTTCGGCCGTTGCGCCGCCGCCGGGTCGCGCAACGCGATGACGCCCGCGTCGAAGAACAGGCCGCCGTTGCGATATTCGGCAAGGCCGGTCAGGCCGTCGATGTCGGTCACGTCGATGCCGGCGTCCTGCAGCGGCTCGATCAGCGAATAGGCGAGCCACTGCGAGAGCTTGTGGAACGGGATGAGGCCGTCGCTCGCGTCCGTGCGCTTCACCGCCGGGTGACGCCAAGTGTCGCCGAGGCCGACCCCGCCCAGGGTCAGTCGGCCCGGCCAGATTTCGGCAAGGTGGACAAGCAGGGCTTCGAGGAGGCGCGGCGCCGGCAACCGCTCGCCCCATGCGGCAACCAGGAAATCGAACAGGCCGCCGGGACGCGCTGCGCCGCGCCGGGCGAACACGCCGGGATTTCCGGCAACCGCGCGGCCGAGCCGCGCCAGCAGAGCGGCGCGTCCGTCGAGGCCGGGCAAAGGATTGGCGTCACCGGCCTGGAACCCGGCGGCCAAGTCATCTGCGCCAATTGCGGCGAGACGCGCGGCGTCGGCGCGCAGCGGATCGGCCGGATCGGCGGAGAACAGGCCGGCCTCGAACATGCGCAGGCTGACGAGCGCCAGCCCTTCCGAGCGTCCGAGGTCCGCGCCGGTCGCCTGGTCCCGGTAACGCCACGCGCTGCCGGCGCCGGCATCGAGCAGAACCGACACCATGGCGAGATCGATCGCCGCGCGCGCCTGCGCGGCCGCATCGGGCCAGCGGATCGCCGCAACGCGCTCGCGCCACAGGTCGCGCCCGGCAACCAGGAAGTGCCGCCAGCGGGCATGGAACGGCACCGCGAGCGTCGGATAATTCGTGCGCACGACGTCGGCGACAATGACCGCCGCCGCGGCCAGCCAATCCGCATGGACGGTGAAGTGATCGAGCCGCCCGTCGAGCCCGGCCGCCAGCACCTCGCCGGCGCGCTCGCGCACCGCAGCCGCGCTCAACAGCGTCAAGGCCGCGCGGCGGTCGCGGTCGCTCGCCGTGCCGTTCACGCTCGGAGCACTGTCGGCACGGGTCGACACGGAGCTTCCGCGGAAAACGCGACCAAACAAACGATCACTCGTCGAGCTTTCGCCCGACGACGGATTTGAGCGCGCCGGCGTCGGACGCCCGCTCGGGCGCGTAATAGCCGGCCGCCTTCTTGGCCTCGATCTCGACCTTGGCGTCGTCCGGCACGAGGTTGTCCGGGATCGGCACGCGCTCGCCGATGTCGATGCCCGACTCGATGATGGCGTCGTATTTCATGTTCGACATGGACACGAAGCGGTCGATGCGGGTGATGCCGAGCCAGTGCAGCACGTCGGGCATCAATTGCTGGAAGCGCGCGTCCTGCACCCCGGCGACGCACTCGGTGCGCTCGAAATAGGTCGTGGCCTGGTCGCCGCCTTCCTGGCGCTTGCGCGCGTTGTAGACCAGGAACTTGGTCACCTCGCCGAGCGCGCGGCCTTCCTTGCGGTTGTAGACGATGAGGCCGGAGCCGCCGGCCTGCGCCTGGCGCACGCATTCTTCGATGCCGTGAATCAGGTAGGGGCGGCAGGTGCAGATGTCGGACCCGAACACGTCGGAGCCGTTGCACTCGTCGTGCACCCGGCAGGTCAGCGTGCGGCCGCGGTCGGCGACGGCGGCCGGGTCGCCAAACATGTAGAGGGTAATGCCGCCGATCGGCGGCAGGAACACCGCCTGGTCGGGCCGCGTGATCAGGTCGGGATACATGCCGCCGGTTTCCTCGAACAAGGTGCGCCGCAGCTTGTCCTCGGCGACGCCGAACCGCTCGGCGATGCCGGGCAGATACCAGACCGGGTCGATCGCCGCCTTGGTGACCGCGATGTCGCCGCTCGGCCGGATGATCTCGCCGTCGACCTTGAGCCGGCCGGCGGCGACCGCCTCGTCGAGCTCGGCGATGGTGAGCCGCGCGCGCGTCACCGCGATGGTGGGGCGGATGTCGAGGCCTTCGGCGATCTCGGCACGGAAGTCCGCGTGCACCCGGTGGCCCCACGGGTCGAGCGAGACGATGCGGCCGGGCTCGAACCATTGCGGATGCGGGCCGATATCGACCACCGGCGACGTATTGGTGAAGTCGGGACGGGCGATCGGGTTGAGCGCGCCGGCCGAGACCGCGAGCGCGCGGTAGAGCGCATAGGCGCCGCCGTGCGCTCCGATGGCATTGCGGTCCGAGGCGGCCGTCACCGTGCCGATGACGGGCCCGCGCTCGCGCGCGGTGGGCGCGCCCCAGCGGATGGGAAAACGGCTCGGCGTGCCGGCCCCCGGGTGCGAGGTGAGCCGGATATGTCCGCTCCGGTTGGTGCTCATGGCGGTATCGCGGCCCCTGCCGCGTCTCAACGCGTCTTAAAATGCAAAAAGGCCCCTCGCCGACACCAGCCGAACGAAAAGGCCTCCAACGAGTCCTTATTTTGGGGGCAAGGCGGCCTCTTTGCAAGGGGTCAAGCGCACCCATGCCTATTGATTTTGCGACGCTTTTTGGCCGCCGAGCGCTTACGCCCCGCGCGGCTTTGCCTGGCGCGTGGCGGCGCGCGCAGGGGATCGTCCGGGCAGAAGTAGCGCGGGTAATGGCCTTTCATGTCCGCTTTCACGGTGTCAGACACCAGGGCGGCCAATGGACGGCCCCGATCGGCTTTCGTTCCAGCCGGCAATACCCTTGCTGGCCTTTCTGTGATTCTCTATCAGTAGTCTCAGTAAATCTGTGATTGTGGCGGGGGATATTGACAATGAAGGAGGGCCTTGCCGCCTTCCGGCGAATTGATGACAGGGCCGACGTTTTCATCAGCTACTCCAGGTCGCGGCCAAGAGTCACGAAACAGCTCGCGCGATACTTGGAGGCTGAGGGGTTCTCGATCTGGTGGGACACCGGACTCAAGCCTAATCAAGTGTTCAGCCGGGAGATCGACACACGCCTGAACTCCGCCAAGGCGGTGATCATTATCTGGACGCCGCATTCGATCGACAGCGATTGGGTACGCGCCGAAGCAGAGCATGGGCGTCGGCAACACAAGCTGATCAACACCCGTACGGCCAACGTTAAGCCCGAGCAAATCCCGAAGCCATTCAATCAAATCCACGTCGTCGAAGTCAGCGATCGGGCAGCTATCGTTGCAGCATTGGAAGAGCTCGGAGTAACTCGCGCTCAAAAGCTTGAGCCCGCACGACAGGGCATTGTGCAGGAGAGAGCTTCCAAACGCCCCATTCTTGTCGCTACTTCAATTGTCCTGTCGCTGATATTCGCTGCCGTTGTCTACCTTATATTGCCGAGATTAATCCCAAGCCCGAGTGGTCCGTTGCCCGAGCTCCGCCGCGCGGAAGAAATTCGCACAGCCGATGCGGGAGACCCTCGCAGCGCTGAGGATGATCGCGCGTGGTCGGTCGCACAGAAGTCGCCAGCGGCCGAGCCTTATGCCGATTATCTAGCGAGTCATCCACAGGGCCGCCATGCCAATGAGGCGCGCACCGCCCTCGCATTGATCAAAAAGGACGATGCCGATTGGAACGCAGCGCACTCCGCCCAAACAAGCGACGCCTACACAACCTACCTTAGGGATCATCCGCAAGGTCGGCACGCCCCACGAGCACGCGACGCAGTGGCCGCGATACAGCGGGACGACGCCGCCTGGAACGTTGCTCAGACCGCCAACTCAAGCCAAGCGTACGACGTGTACCTCAGGGACTATCCGCAGGGTCGACACGCCCCCGCTGCCCGCGATGCCATCACCCGGAAGGACGATGTCGCCTGGAATGCGACTCGAACCGCCAACTCAAGTCAAGCATACGAGGCGTACCTAAGGGACTATCCGCAAGGCCGGCACGCAGCCGATGCCCGAATCGAAATTTCGGCGATCCAGAACGATGAGGCCGATTGGTCCGCCGTACGATCGGCCATGACCACCCAAACCTTGGAGGCCTACCTAAAGGATCATCCGCAAGGTCGACACGCGGGCGATGCCCGTACCGCAATTGCGGCGCTCAAGGACGATGCCTCGTGGAACACAGCTCGGTCAGCCGACACAGGTCCAGCATATGAGTCGTATCTAAGGGACTACCCTCAAGGCCGACACGCGGGTGATGCCGACATCGCCATTGGAGCACTCAAAGATGACGCCGCATGGAACGCCGCCCAGACCGCAAACTCAAGCCAAGCGTATGAGGCCTACCTAACCGACCATCAGCAAGGGCGACACGCATTCGCCGCCCGCGAGGCGATCGTCGCCCAAAAAGATGATGCGACTTGGAACGAAGCCAACGCGGCCAACACTATCCGGGCCTTTGAGGCCTATCTCAAACAGTATTCGTCGGGTCGACATGCGGCGGAGGCTCGCGCCGCCATTTCAGCAATCAAGGAGGACGAGGCTGATTGGGCCCGCGCACAGAAGAGCGGAACGCGTCAGGGCTACGAGGCCTATCTGCAGGCTCATCCGAACGGCCGTCACGGCAGCGAAGCAAATCTTGCTCTCGCTGCGATCGTCCAGGATGACGCAGATTGGGATGTTGCACGGCGGGCCGACACGATCTCAGCATATCGAGCGTACCTGCAAGCTCATCAGCGCGGCCGACACGCCGCTGAAGCCCGTCGCGCAATTGCGGCGAAGGAGCCGCGTCCCGAGCCGCAACCTGCAAAAAAGCGGGTAGTGGAGCCGCCGGTAAAGCGCGCGGCAGAGCCGCCCCAAAAAGCCGCCAAGGCCGGTGGGGGCAAGTGCACGAGCTTACGGGCGCGCTGCGCCATTGCGGTCGGCGGTCAATGCGATCCCGTCACGGGCAGATCGGACTACGGCGGCAGGTTCGGCGGCACCAATAGAGGTGGCCAGTTCGACGCCTGCATTTCGCGCGGCGGCAGATAGGGGAGCGAGGTCATCCCCCGCGCGGCTTGGCCCGGCGCGTCGGCGGCGCTTTGAGCGGATCGTCCGGCCACGGGTGGCGCGGATAGCGTCCCTTCATCTCGGCCTTCACGGCCTGATAGCTGCCGCGCCAGAACCCGGGTAGGTCGCGGGTGACCTGGACCGGCCGGTGCGCCGGCGACAGCAACTCGATCACCAGCGGCACCCGGCCACCGGCAATCGCCGGATGACGGTCGAGGCCGAACAGCTCCTGCACCCGCACCGACAGCTTCGGGCCTTCCGGCGCCGCGTAGTCGATCGGCAGCCGCGATCCGGTCGGGGCGGCGAAATGGGTGGGCGCCTCGGCATCGAGCCGGCGGCGCAGGTTCCAGGGCAAGAGATCCATGAACGCGCCCGCGAGTTCGTCCGCGGACAGTTCCGCCAAGGCGGTCTTGCCGCCGAGCGCCGCGGCGAGCCACGCCGGCTCGGTCGTCAGCGCCGCGTCCGACACATCCGGCCATTCGGTGCCCTCGGCCCGGCGCAGGAACGTCACCCGGTCGCGCCATTGCGCCAGCGCCTTGGTCCACGGCAGGCGATCGAGGCCGAGGCGCATGATGCCGGCGGCGAGCGCCATGGCGCTGTCCAGCCCGGGCTCCACCTTGGCCGGCTGCTCGGCGAGCACCGCCGCGCCCAGCCGGCGCAGCCGCCGGGCGCGCAGGCTGGCGCTCACCGGGTCGAAGGCCACCTCGTCACGGCTCTCGATGCGTGCCGCAAACTGCGCCTCGATCTCGGCCAGCGCGATCGGCGCCGCCAGCACGATGCGGCCCTGGGCGGCGGAACCGGCCATCTCCGCGACCGCCAGGAACGGCTCGCGTGCCAGGGACGACGCCAGATCGACATTGGCGCCGCGGCCGTTGGCGAGCAGGAACGCACCGGTGCCGCTGCCGCGATTGCGGGCGATGCGGTCCGGATAGGCGAGCGCGAGGAGCGCACCGGGCCCCCTCCCCGACCCTCCCGCGCCCGCGGGGGAGGAAGAAACCGTGGCCCATCGCCGCGCCATCTGCCGCGCGTCGGCGCCGCGGGGCGAGCGGTCGCGCCGCCATGCGTCGAGCCGTGCCGAAAGATCGACGTCGTCGCCGCCCAGCCCGCGCTCGCTCACCACTGCGGCGATCTCGGCGGCAAGCGGCCCGGCACCCGCGGCGGCTCCGTCGATCACCATGCGGGCGAGCCGCGGCGGCAGCGGCAGCTGCGCCAGGTGCCGGCCCTCCGCGGTGATCCTGCCGTCCGGGTCGATGGCGCCAAGCTCGCGCAGCAGCGCCTTCGCCTCGGCAAATGCGGGCTTCGGCGGCGGATCGAGGAAGGCGAGCCGCGACGGCTCGGTCTCGCCCCATTGCGCGAGGTCGAGCGCAAAGCCGGAGAGATCGGCGGCGAGGATTTCCGGCCGCCCGTAGGGCTCGAGCGACGCGGTCTGCGGCTCGTCCCACAGCCGCAGGCATACGCCCGGCTCGGTGCGTCCGGCGCGGCCGCGCCGCTGGTCGGCAGCGGCGCGCGACACCCGCACGGTCTCGAGCCGGGTCAGGCCCACGTCGGGCTCGTAGCGCGGCACCCGCGCCAGCCCGCTGTCGATCACGATGCGCACGCCTTCGATGGTGATCGACGTCTCCGCGATCGATGTCGCGAGCACGACCTTGCGGCGCCCGGCCGCGGCCGGCGCGATGGCGCGGTCCTGGGTGTCGCGGTCGAGCGCGCCGTAGAGCGGGACGATGTCGACCGCATCGGCGATGCGCTCGGCGAGCATCCGTTCGGCCCGGCGGATTTCCGCGCCGCCCGGCAGGAACGCCAGCACCGAGCCGCGCTCGCCGCGCAGCGCGGATGCCGCGGCGTCGGCGACCTGACGTTCGATCGGCTGGCGCGGATCGCGGCCGAGATAGCGGGTCTCGACCGCAAACGCCCGCCCCTCGCTCGCGATCACCGGGGCGCCGCCGAGCAGCGCCGCCACCCGGGCGCCGTCGAGGGTCGCCGACATCACCAGCAGGCGCAGGTCCTCGCGCAGGCCGGTCTGCGCGTCGCGGGCGAGCGCGAGGCCGAGATCGGCATCGAGCGAGCGCTCGTGAAACTCGTCGAACAGCACGGCGGCGACCCCGTCGAGCCCCGGGTCTTCAAGGATCAGGCGGGTGAACACGCCCTCGGTCACTACCTCGATGCGGGTTGAGCGCGACACCTTCGAGCCGAAGCGCACGCGCAGCCCGACGGTGGCGCCGACGCTCTCGCCCAGGGTCGCGGCCATGCGCTCCGCGGCCGCCCGGGCGGCGAGCCGCCGCGGCTCCAGCACCAGGATCTTTTTGTTTTTCGCCCACGGCTCGCCGGCCAGCACCAGCGGCACCCGCGTGGTCTTGCCGGCGCCCGGGGGCGCGACCAGCACGGCCGCGCTCCGCCGCGCCAGCGCCGCGGTCAGTTCCGGCAGCGCGGCGTCGATGGGCAGCGGCGGCGCGAAGGAGGACATGGCGCCCGTCAATCAGCAAAAGCGGTTCGGCCGCGCAGGCGATCAATCGGCCGACGGCCGCCCCACGCCCACGTAGGTGAAACCGTGCCGCGCCATGTCGTCGGGCCGGTAGATGTTGCGCAGGTCGACCACCACCGGCCGCGCCATGATCCGTTTGAGGCGGGCGAGGTCGAGGGCGCGGAACTGCTCCCATTCGGTGACGATGACGAGGGCGTCGGCGCCTTCGGCGCACGCGTAGGCGCTGTCGCAATAGGTCACCTCGCCGAGCACGGCCCGCGCCTGCTCGATGCCGGCGGGATCGTAGGCGCGCACGCTCGCGCCCATGTCGTGCAGCGCGGTGATCAGCGCGATCGAGGGCGCCTCGCGCATGTCGTCGGTGTTGGGCTTGAAGGTGAGGCCGAGCACCGCGATGCGCGTGCCGCGGATGTTGCCGCCGAGCGCGGCCGCGACCTTGCGGGCCATGGCCCGCTTGCGCTGGTCGTTCACCGCCGCGACCGTCTCGACCAGCCGCAGCGGCGCCGCATGATCCTGCCCGATCTTGATCAGCGCCAGGTTGTCCTTGGGAAAGCACGACCCGCCGAACCCCGGCCCGGCATGCAGGAACTTGCCGCCGATGCGGTTGTCGAGCCCGATGCCGCGCGCCACGTCCTGCACGTCGGCGCCCGCCTTTTCGCACAGGTCGGCGAACTCGTTGATGAAGGTGATCTTCATCGCCAGGAACGCGTTGGCCGCGTATTTGATCAGCTCGGCGGTGCGCCGGTCGGTGTGGAGCAGCGGCGGCGCGTTGAGATAAAGCGGCCGGTAGAGCTCGGCCATGCGTTCGCGCGCGCGCGCGTCGTCGCTGCCGATCACGATGCGGTCGGGATGCTTGAAGTCGCGGATCGCCGCGCCCTCGCGCAGGAATTCCGGGTTCGCCACCACGGCCACGTCGGCGTCCGGGCGCGCCTGGCGGATGATGCGCTCGACCTCGTCGCCGGTGCCGACCGGGACCGTCGACTTGGTGATGACCAGGGTGAAGCCGTCGAGCGCCGCGGCGATCTCGCGGGCGGCGGCGTAGACGAACGACAAGTCGGCATGGCCGTCGCCGCGCCGCGACGGCGTGCCGACGGCGATGAACACCGCATCGGCCGTGCGCACCGCCGGCGCCACCTCGGTCGCGAACACCAGCCGGCCCTCGCGCAGGTTGGTCTTGACCAGGTCGGCGAGCCCCGGCTCGAAGATCGGCACCTCGCCGCGCGCAAGCGAGGCGATCTTGCCGGCGTCCTTGTCCACGCAGGTCACGTGATGGCCGAAATCGGCAAAGCAGGCCCCGGAGACGAGGCCCACGTAGCCCGTGCCGATCATCGCGACGTGCATGGCTCGACGCGGGTGTTGGCGCGGCGGGGCCGGCCGCGCCGGGAATTGCGCACGGCCGAGCGGAGCGGAAGCGGATGCATCCTACTTGAGTGCATTCAGCATCTCTTTGACGTCCGCCGTATGCGGTCCGTTGGGCTGGAGCTCAAGATATTTCTTCAATGCTTCCACGGTTCCCTTCGGAACCACGAATTTGCCCTTCTGATCGATCGCGCCGTTGCCGAGCATCACCGACCCCTTGATGAAATAGGCGTCGGCTTTGGCGGGATCCGCCGCAATCGCCTTGTCGCACGCCGCCAGCGCCGCGTCCGTATTGCCGGCGTTGTATTGCGTGGCGCAAAGGTTGAAGTACGCGACCGCCGGGTTGGGCGACATGGCTGCCGCCTGGGTAAAGGCGTCGATCGCCTCCGCGTTCTTCTTCAGCTTCAAATAACTGTTGCCTTGCATTGTCAGCATTTGGGCGACGCCGGCTTTCGCCCTGGCGGAACTGTCGTTCGCGGCCTCGGCGCTGCGGCGCGCGAGCGGGATCGCCTTGGCATAGGTAGCAAGGGCGTCTTCGTATCGTCCCAGGTTGACCTGGGCAGCCCCCAGTCCCTCCTGGTATTCCCATCGCGCCGGCGCGATCGCGGCCAACTGCTTGAAGGCGGTCTCCGCCGCCTGCCAATTGCGCGCCTGCATCGCGGCCTGGGCCTGCGTCACGAGCGTGTTCTCGTTTGCGCTCGGGGCCTGCGCCAGGGCAGCCGAAAGCCCGCCGACGAGAATGAGCGCTGCAAGAATCCGCTGCATTGTGCCTCCCGTCAAAGGTCCCCGCTTCGGCGACAACGGCCGCATGCGGCCGCGGGGTCATTAGCAGAGCGGGTTTGCTGTGGCGAGGGCCGAAGCCTGGGTAGCGGACCGGCCCGGGAAGGTTATATTGCAGGCTCATGCCCGCCGCCAAACCCGCTGCCGCCAAATCGCGCGCCCTCAAGTCCGGCGACCACGTCTTCCTGGTCGACGGATCGGGGTATATTTTCCGCGCCTATCACGCGCTGCCGCCGCTCACCCGCAAGTCGGACGGCCTGCAGGTCAACGCGGTGCTCGGCTTCTGCAACATGCTGTGGAAGCTGCTGCGCGAGATGAAGCCGGAGGAGCGCCCGACCCATCTGGCGGTCGTGTTCGACAAGTCGGAGAAGACGTTCCGCACCGACTTCTACCCCGACTACAAGGCGCACCGCCCCGACCCGCCCGACGACCTGATCCCGCAGTTCGGGCTGATCCGCCAGGCGGTGCACGCCTTCGAGATCCCCTGCCTGGAGCAGGCCGGGTTCGAAGCCGACGACCTGATCGCGACCTATGCACGGGAGGCCTGCGAGGCCGGCGCGACCACCACCATCGTGTCGAGCGACAAGGATCTGATGCAGCTCGTGGGGCCGACGGTCGTTATGTACGACACCATGCGGGACCGCCGCATCGGCCGCGCCGAGGTGATCGAGAAGTTCGGCGTGCCGCCCGAGAAGGTGATCGACGTCCAGGCGCTGATGGGCGACTCGACCGACAACGTGCCGGGCGTGCCCGGCATCGGGGTCAAGACCGCGGCGCAGCTGATCGCCGAATACGGCGATCTCGACACGCTGCTGGCGCGCGCGGCCGAGATCAAGCAGGAGAAGCGCCGGCAGTCGCTGATCGAGTTTGCCGAGCAGGCGCGCGTTTCACGCCGGCTGGTGACGCTCGATAACCGGGTGGCGCTCGAGGTCGCGACCGCCGACCTTGCGGTGCATGATCCCGACTACAAGCGGCTGATCGCGTTCCTCAAGGCGATGGAGTTCAACTCGCTCACCCGCCGGGTGGCCGAAGCGGCCGGCGTCGACCCGGGCAAGATCGCGCCGGACGCGCGGATCGCCCCCAAGGGCATCGGGGCGCCGGAAGCCGAGATGCTGGCGCCGGAAACGGAAATCGCGCGTCCGCGGGACGACCTGTTCGAGCCGCCGCCGCGGCCGGCCGCACGGGTGCCCGCCAGCGACGACGCGCTGACGCCGGACGCCCTGGTGGCGGCGCGCCGCGCCGAGATCGAACGCGCCGAGTTCGCCCATTCCCGCTACGACACGGTCAACCTCGTTGCCTCGCTCGACACCTGGATGGCCGAGGCCGTGCAGGAGGGCGTGCTGGCGCTTGCCGTGCGCACCACCTCGCCCGACCCGATGCAGGCGGAGATCAGCGGCATCGCGCTCGCCGTGCGGCCGAACGAGGCGTCGTACGTGCCGCTCGGCCACCGCAGCGCCGACGACCTGCTGGCCGGCGGCGGGCTGTTGTCCGGACAAATCCCGGCCGCGGAGGCATTGGCCCGCCTGAAGCCGATCTTGGAAAGCCCCGGCGTCCTGAAGGTCGGACACGACCTGAAGTCCGCCGTGGTCGTCCTGGCGCGCCACGGCATCGCGCTCAAGCCGTTCGACGACGTGATGCTGATGTCTTACGTGCTCGATGCCGGGCTCGGCGGCCATGGCCTCGACGAGCTCGCCACGCGCCATCTCGACCATGCGCCGATCGCCTTCCAGGACATCGCCGGCAAGGGGCGCGCGCAGGTACCGTTCGAGCGCATCGAGATCGCCCGCGCCGCCACCTATTGCGCCGAGAACGCCGACGTCATCCTGCGCCTGTGGCGGCTGCTGCAGGCGCGCCTCACGGCGCAACGCATCGGCACCGTCTACGCCACCCTGGAGCGCCCGCTGGTCGAGGTGCTGGCGCATATGGAGCGGCGCGGCATCGCCATCGAGCGGGCGATGCTGGCGCGCTTCTCCGGCGATTTCGCCCAGACCATGGCGCGGCTCGAGGACGAGATCGCGGCGCTGGCGGGCGAACGCTTCAACCTCGGCAGCCCGAAGCAGCTCGGTGACATCCTGTTCGGCAAGATGGGCCTGCCGGGCGCCAGCAAGACGCCGACCGGCGCTTGGTCGACGCGGGCGAACGTGCTCGAGGAGCTGGCCGAGCAGGGCATCGAGCTGGCGCAGAAGATCCTCGACTGGCGCCAGGTGTCGAAGCTCAAATCGACCTATACGGACGCGCTGCCCGGCTACGTCAACGCCGAGACCCATCGCGTGCACACGTCCTACGCGCTCGCCGCGACCACGACCGGGCGCCTGTCCTCCTCCGAGCCCAATCTGCAGAACATCCCGATCCGCACCGAGGAGGGGCGCAAGATCCGCCGCGCCTTCGTCGCCGCCAAGGGCTCGAAGCTCGTCTCCGCCGACTACTCGCAGATCGAGCTGCGCCTGCTGGCCGAGATCGCCGACGTGCCGGCGCTGCGCCGGGCGTTCCAGGACGGCACCGACATCCACGCCATGACGGCGTCGGAAATGTTCGGCGTGCCGGTCAAGGGCATGCCGTCCGACGTGCGCCGGCGCGCCAAGGCGATCAATTTCGGCATCATCTACGGCATCTCGGCGTTCGGGCTCGCCAACCAGCTCGGCATCGGGCGCGAGGAAGCCGGCGCCTACATCAAGAAATATTTTGAGCGCTTCCCCGGAATTCGCGACTACATGGAGGAGACCAAGGCGTTCTGCCGCGAGCACGGCTACGTCGCCACCCTGTTCGGCCGCAAGATGCACTATCCCGACATCAAGGCGAAGAACGCCTCGCTGCGCGCCTTCAACGAGCGCGCCTCGATCAACGCGCGGCTGCAGGGCTCCGCCGCCGACATCATCCGCCGCGCCATGATCCGCATGGAGCCGGCGCTCGACCAGGCGAAGCTGTCCGCCCGCATGCTCTTACAGGTGCACGACGAACTGGTGTTCGAGGTGGACGAGAACGAGGTCGCCGAGACCCTGCCGATCGTCGCCAAGGTGATGGCGGACGCGCCGATGCCGGCCGTCAATCTCTCGGTGCCGCTGCACGTCGACGCCCACGCGGCCGACAACTGGGAAGAGGCGCATTAGCACCCAGCTTCGTCATTCCGGGGCGCCGCGAAGCCATAGCCGACAGTTCGTTTCGGCGTTCTTCAATTCTAAAAACGGCGGCCGAAGGCCGCCTATGCCCGGAATCCAGTAATCGCCGTCCGTGGATACTGGATTCCGGCTCTCGCGCTTCGCGCTCGGCCGGAATGACGAGGAAGTGAAGACGCCTCAATCCTTGAAATGCGGCATCACCTCGGCGGCGAACATGTCCATGTTGCGGCGGGTGAGCTCGTTGGTCAGCACGCCGAACTGCAGCAGCGCCACCAAAATGTTGAAGCCGGTAGCCTCGCGCATGCGCGCGATCGCCTCGCGCACGGTGCGCGGCGAGCCGGCGATCACGGTGCCGCTCTCCACCAAGTCGTCGATCGTCTGGTTGCGCGCGCGCGAGCCGAGCGCCTTGCGCACCCGCATCGTGTTCTTCATCGAGGCGAGCGACGTGTAGCCGGGCGGCAGCAGCATTTCCCACGGGTTGGCGAGGAAATCGTTGAACAGGGATTCGATGCCGGCCTTGGCCTCGGCGCGCGCCCGCGCGTCGGTGTCGGCCACATAGATCGGCGCCGCCGCGTAGCCGAACTGGCGCGCCGCGTCGCGGTAGAGGTTGAGATAGCGCGCCACCAGCTCGTGCGCGCTGAACGTGACCAGGAACGGGTACTTGCGCTCCGGCGCCGCCGCCCAGCGGATCGTCTCGGAGGAGCCCATGGAGGGAATCCAGATGGGCGGATGCGGGCTCTGGTACGGCCGCGGCCACAGATTGACGTAGCGGACGTTGAAGTGCTCGCCCTCGAACTCGAACGGGCCCGGCCGCGTCCACGCGCTCACGATCAGGTCGTGCGCCTCCTGGAACCGCTCGAGCGAGAACGACGGGTTGAGGCCGGTGGCGTGATATTCGGTGCCGATGCCGCGCACGAAGCCGGCGATGATGCGCCCGCGCGACAGGTTGTCCAGCATGGCGAACTCTTCGGCGATCGCGATCGGGCTGTTCGTCAGCGGCAGCGCGCGGCCGAGAATGGCGATCTTCGCTTTCTTGGTGCGCTGGATCAGCGCGCTCGCGATCAGGTTGGGGGCCGGCATCATGCCGTAGGCGGTCTGATGGTGCTCGTTCACCCCGATGGCGTCGAAGCCGAGGGTCTCCGCGTAGGTGAGCTGGTCGAGATAGGCCTCGTATTCCTCCGCGCCCTTCACCGGGTCGTAGAGCGCGTTCGGCAGCACCACCCAGGCGGAGCGATGGTTGGCGCGCGCCGCCATGTCGAGCGGCCGGTACGGCATCAGGTGGAAGCAGACGAACTTCATGCACGCTGCTCCGCCAGGAAACCGAGGATCTTGTCCGCCACCACGTCGGCCTTCTCGATATGCGCCAAGTGCCCGCATTGGCCGATGATCTCGACGCGCACGTCGGGGACGCGCGCCTGCCACGGCTTGGCATAGGCGCAGGGCAGCAGCTTGTCGTTCTCGCCCCACAGCACCAGGGTCGGCACCTTGACGCGGTGCAGCCAGCGCTCGAGCGCCGGATTGAACCAGCGCGGCTGCCAGCCCAGCCGCGCTGCCATGAACCGGTTGGCGAGCATGCGGTCCGCCTCTTCGTCCGACGGGGTCATCGCCAGCACCCGCTCGGCGAACGCCTGATCGTGAAACAAATTCCGCGCCGCCTCCTCGGGCGACCAGATGAAATTGTCGCCCATGGGCACGCCCTTGACGCGCACGCCGGCCGGCGACACCAGCGCGAGGGTCCGCAGGCGCGCGCAGTTGCGCACCGCAACCTCTGCGGCGATCCAGCCGCCGAGCGAATTGCCGACCACGTGGACGGGACCGGCGTCCAGCGCATCGAGGAAGTCGAGGTAGTACATCGCCATGTCGGCGACGTCGCGGATCGCGCCGGCGTTGTCCAACGTGCCGAAGCCCGGATGCTCGGGAACGAGCACGTCGTAGCGCGCCGCCAGCTTGTCGAACAACGGCAGCCAGCCGGGCCAGCCGCCGGCGCCGTGCAGGAACAGCAACGGCTCGCCGGCGCCCGCGCGCAGCATGCGCACGGAAATGTCGCCGACCTTGTGCTGGTGCTCGCGCGGCGCCATCACGCTGCCCGTTCCTTGCTCTCCACCACCGCGAACGGACGGCCCACGGTCTCGGGCAGCACGAACGCGAGCAGCAGGGTGACGACCGAGCCGATGACGGCGAGCATCATGGCGTCGAGCAGGCTGCCGAGGGTGCCGGCGAGCACCGGCACCACGTAGGGCGCCATGCTGCCGATCAGGCGGCCGGCGGTGAAGATGGTGGAGGCCGCGGTCGAGCGCATCTCGACCGGATAAAGCTCGGAGAACCACGGCCCGAACTGGCCGAACGCGCCCTGGCCGAAACCCCACAGCACGTAGCACCACACCAGCGGCCACGCCCAGATGCTGCCCGGATAGCGGCCGGCGCCGGCCGCATAGATGCCGGCGAGCGCAACGACGCTCATCAGGGCGGAGAGAATGACGGCGCGCCGCCGGCCGAGCCGGTCGCTCAGGAGGCCGGTCCCGATCATGCCGATGGCGGATATCAGGGCGAACAGCAGGGTGGTGTTGCGGATCGCCGGCAGGTTCGCGCCCAGGTCCCGTATCATCAGCAATGGCATGAATATGCTGATGCTCTGGTAGTTGATGATGAAGGCGCCGCACAAGAGGGTGCCGACGATGAAATACTGCAGCGAGGCGCCGCGCACGATCTCGATCAGCGGCGTGCCCTCGGCAAGCTTCTCGGGCGGCAGCTCGCCGCGCTCGCGCCGGCGCTTGTATTCGACCCACAGGCGCGACTCCGGCATTTTCGAACGCACGAACAGCATCAGGAAGAGCGGCAGCGCCCCGACCAGCAGCGGCAGGCGCCACGCCCAGTCACCCGCGATGTTGGCGAGCGACAGGGTCGCGACGATCGAAGCGAGCGCGATGCCGGCCGACGACATGGCCTGCACGACGCTGCTGCCGAACCCGCGCCGGTCGCGGTGCCAGACTTCGTTGAGCAGGACCATGCCGGCGCCCCATTCGCCGCCGACCCCGATGCCGGTGATGATGCGAAAGACCAGCAGCGAGGCGAAATCCCAGGCGAACGCGGAGAGGACGGCGCCGGCACCCAGCAGCAGCAGGGTCGCGAGCAGCGCGTTCTTGCGGCCGATCTTGTCGCCGAGCCAGCCGAACAGGATGCCGCCGATGACCGAGGCGGTGAGCGTCATCGCCACGATGATGCCGGTCTGCGGCAGGCTGATGCCGAGCGCCTTCTGCACCGGCGCCAGCAGGAACGCCATGATGATGAGGTTATAGAAATCGAGCCCGTAGCCGAGGATCGCCGACGTGGCGACGAACGCCCGTTCCGTGCGCGTATAGGTCAGTTCCGCCTCGCCCGTCATGGTGCCATCCCCTCAGGCCTCTCGGCTCCCTCTCCCCGGAGGGGAGAGGGTCGGGGTGAGGGGGTTCCCGGCCTGTCGATAGCGCAGGAACCCCCTCACCCGACGCGCTTCGCGCGTCGACCTCTCCCCTCCGGGGAGAAGTGAAAGAAGCAAAACGCGTCAGCCCTCACCGAACGAATGTTGGCACGTGCGCCGAGGCGGAAGCAATGATCACTGCGCCAGTTGCGCCACCACCTCCTCGGCGATCGACAGCGCGCTGGTCAGGCCGGGCGATTCGATGCCAAACAAATGAACGAGGCCGGTTAGCCCGTGGTCGGCGGGCCCATCGATGAGGAAATCGGCGGCGGCCTCGCCGGGGCCGGTGAGCTTCGGCCGGATGCCGCAATAGTCCGGCACCAGCCTGCCGTCCTCCAGCGCCGGCCAATAGGTGCGGATGCGCGCGTAGAAGCTGTCGGCCCGGCGCGGATCGACCTCGTAGGCTTCCCGGGCGATCCACTCGACGTCCGGGCCGAAGCGCATGCGGCCGGCGAGATCGAGGGTGACATGGATGCCCAGGCCGCCGTCGACCGGTGCCGGATAGATCAGCCGCGAGAACGCCGGCCGGCCCGCGTAGCCGAAGTAGTTGCCCTTGGCGAGCACCAGCCGCGGCACGCGGGCGGCCGGATAGCCGTCGGTCGCCCGCGCCAGCGCCTGGGCGCCGAGGCCGGCGCTGTTGATGACGGCGTCGACGTCGAGCGTGCCGGCCTCCTTGCCGGCAAAGCGCACGGTCCAGCCGTGCGCGGCCGGGGTGAGCCGTTCGATCGTCGTCTCGAACGCGATCATGCCGCCGCGATCCTCCAGCTCGCCCTCGAGCGCCAGCATGAAGGCGTGGCTGTCGATGATGCCGGTCTGCGGCGAATGCACCGCGGCGATGCAGGCAAGCGCCGGCTCGAGGTCGCGCGCCGCGTTGCCGCCGATCAGCTCCAGCCCCTCGACCCCGTTGATCGTGCCCTGCTGCTGGATCGCCGCGATCTTTTCCGCTTCCGCCGCGCTGGTAGCGACGATCAGCTTGCCGCATTGGCGGTGCGGCACGCCGTGCGCGGCACAGAAGGCGTAGAGCAGGCGCCGGCCGCGGGTGCAGTGAAGCGCGCGCAGCGAGCCGGTCGGATAGTACATGCCGCCGTGGATCACCTCGCTGTTGCGCGAGGACACGCCGTTGCCGATGCCGGACGTCGATTCCGCCACGATGACGTCGTGGCCGGCGAGCGCCGCCGCGCGCGCCACCGCCAGCCCGACCACGCCCGCTCCGATCACCAGGATCTGCATGGACGGAATATGCCTGAAACGGAAAGTGGTGCGAAATCGGGTCGATTGACGTGGTCGTCATTCCGGATCGCGGGCGAAGCCCGCGAGTCCGGAATCCAGTATCCACCGATCGTGATTACTGGATTCCGGGCTCGCCGCTTCGCGGCGCCCCGGAATGACACTGAAAAGGAAACGCTCACTCCGCCGCGATGCGCACCTCGGGCGCGGCGGCGCGCACGTCGGCGTCGACGTGCTGCTCGAAGCGCACGAAATTGTCGTGGAACATGCGTACCAGCTTGCGCGCGGTCTGGTCGAACTCCGATTTGTCCTTCCAGGTCTTGAACGGATAGAGCAGGTGCGGCTCGACGCCCGGCACCGAGGTCGGCACCGCGAAGCCGAAATAGGGATCGGTGCGGTAGGACGCGTTCTTGAGCGAGCCGTCGAGCACCGCGGCCAGCAGGGTGCGCGTCACCTTGATGGGCATGCGCCGCCCCACCCCGAACTTGCCGCCGGTCCAGCCGGTGTTGACCAGCCAGCAGTCGACCCCGTGGGCGGCGATCAGCTCGCGCAGCAGGTTGCCGTATTCGGACGGATGGCGCGGCAGGAACGGCGCGCCGAAGCAGGTCGAGAACGTCGCCTGCGGGTCGATCACGCCTTTCTCGGTGCCCGCCACCTTGGCGGTGTAGCCCGAGATGAAGTGATACATCGCCTCCGCCGAGCTGAGCTTGGCGATCGGCGGCATCACCCCGAAGGCGTCGGCGGTCAGCATGATGATGTTGTTCGGGTGGCCGCCGCGGCCGGTCTTCGACGCGTTGGGGATGAAATCGAGCGGATAGGCGCAGCGCGTGTTCTCGGTCTTCGAGCCGTCGTCGAAATCGGGAACGCGCGTCTCCGGATCGAGGATGACGTTCTCGAGCACGGTGCCGAAGCGGTGGGTGGTGGCGTAGATCTCCGGCTCGGCCTCGGCGGAGAGCTTGATGGTCTTGGCGTAGCAGCCGCCTTCGAAGTTGAAGATGCCCTGCGGCGCCCAGCCGTGCTCGTCGTCGCCGATCAGCGTGCGCGACGGGTCGGCCGAGAGCGTGGTCTTGCCGGTGCCGGACAGCCCGAAGAACAATGCGACGTCGCCCGCGGGACCGACGTTGGCCGAGCAATGCATCGGCATCACGCTCTCGGCCGGCAGGTAGAAGTTGAGCGTGGTGAACACCGACTTCTTCATCTCGCCGGCGTAGCTGGTGCCGCCGATCAGCACGATCTTGCGGGAGAAGTCGATGGCGATGATGGTCTCGGTGCGGGCGCCGTGGCGCTTGGGATCGGCCTTGAACGATGGCAGGTCGACGATGGTGAGCTCCGGCACGAAGTGCTTGAGCTCGTTGCCGTCCGGGCGGATCAGCAGGTCGCGGATGAACAGCGAATGCCAGGCCAGCTCGGTGTAGACGCGGGTCTTGATGCGATAGGCCGGATCGGCGCCGCCGTAGAGGTCCTGGGCGAACAGTGCCTTGCCCTTGGCGTGGGCGATGAAGTCGTCATGCAGGCACTGGAACTGCTCCGGCGTCAGCACCCCGTTATTGTCCCACCACACGGTCTTTTCGGTGAGCGCGTCGCGGACGACGAACTTGTCCTTGGGCGAGCGGCCGGTGTGCACGCCGGTGTCGGCGCACAGCGCCCCGCCGTGGGCGATCTCGGCCTCCTTGCCGGCGATGGCGAATTCGTAGAGCCGCGGCGCGGAGAGATTCCAGTGCACCGCCCTGAGCCCGTCGAAGCCGAATTTGTCGGCACCGAACGCGCCGTTCCTGACGCCCGTTTCTTTCACCGAAGCCTCCGCCTGCACCCGCGGCCCGCCGCCGGCCGAAGTTCCCGAATGGGTGGCGGGGACGATAGTCGCGAACCCGTCCCCTGCCAAGCCGGTTCGCCGCACGTTTGCAGTGCGGCATCGATCCCGCCGGCGCAACCAAACATTTGCCGCGCCTGCAGCTAACCTTAACGCCGTCACTCCTGCAGGCGCGCCTCCTCGGCGAGCCCCTTGAGCACCTGGCGCAACACGCCGGGGCTCGCGACCCGCTGCGCAAAATTCAGGCGCCGGGCCCTCCGGTCCCACTGCAGCTCGAGCCCGTCCGGATCGCAGCCGACGCAACGCCACTCCCCGTCGCTCTCGCCGAGGAGCCGTGTTGCATAAAGCCGCGTCGCCGCCAGATGTTCCGCGTTCATATGGGCGACGATCTCCGCCTCGGCGGCGACCAGCGCCTCGGCGCCGGCGAGGTCGGTGAGCAGGTCGGCAGCGGCGAGATCGACGATGCGCCCGAACCCGGCGACCAGGTGGGCGCTGTCGAGCCCGATGCGGTAGAAGCCGAAATCGCCGAAGTCGGCGAACATCGTCGCCTCCGGCTGGCGATCGAGATAGCGGCGGCGCGCCTGCGGATCGTCGGTGGCGGCCACGCGGCCCATCAGCATGACGCGCGCGCCTTCGAGCGGATCGCCGGCGCGGCGCTCGTCGAGCATCAGGGAGACGCGCGGGTCGGCCAGGATGTTCCGGGTGTGCACCGCAAGCCGCGAGATCAGCAGCAGGGGCGAGCCGTCGGCGGCGGTCGCCACGTTGACGAGCGAGCAATAGGGGTCGCCGGACCCCGCCATCAGGGTCGCGAGCGCCCCCGAGCGGGCCTCGCGCAGGAGGGTGTGGGCGGTGCGCCTCGGGTCGAAGTCGGGGGTCGGTCTCATCGTGCGGTCCTGTGGCACATCGCGCCCGCCTCCGCCCTGTGGCACCGGGGGGCCAGCCGCCGCCGGGGCGGAAGGGCCGAAAAGGCGCAAATCCCAGCTTTTATAGAGGGTTCGTCACATTTCGGCCCAGCTTTGCAGGCTTCAAATTGGTAGATTCGGCCCGTACCAGGGGCTCATGGAAGGTAGGTGCATGCCGACGATCGCGCTTGTGGACGACGATCGCAATATCCTCACGTCGGTTTCGATCGCTCTCGAAGCCGAGGGATATCGCATCATGACCTACACGGACGGCGCTTCGGCGCTCGACGGATTCAAGACCAGCCCGCCCGATCTCGCCATTCTCGACATCAAGATGCCGCGCATGGACGGCATGGAGCTGCTGCGGCGCCTGCGGCAGAAATCCGACATGCCGGTGATCTTCCTCACCTCGAAGGACGAGGAGATCGACGAGCTGTTCGGGCTGAAAATGGGCGCCGACGACTTCATCCGCAAGCCGTTCTCGCAACGGCTGCTGGTGGAGCGCGTCAAGGCGGTGATGCGGCGCATCAGCGCCAAGGAAGGCGGCAGCCCCAAGGAAGCCGACGCCAAGGTGCTTGAGCGCGGCCTGCTGCGGATGGATCCGGAGCGGCATGTGTGCACTTGGAAGGCGGAGCAGGTCACCCTGACGGTCACCGAGTTCCTCATCCTGCAGGCGCTGGCCAGCCGGCCGGGGGTGGTCAAGAGCCGCAACGCGCTGATGGACGCGGCCTATGACGATCAGGTCTATGTCGACGACCGTACGATCGACAGCCACATCAAGCGCCTGCGCAAGAAGTTCAAGGCGGTCGACGACGCCTTCGACATGATCGAGACCCTGTACGGCGTCGGTTACCGCTTCAAGGAAGCCTGATGCAAGGAGGCCCGGGCAAGGGGTCCGACTCGACCCCCGGGCTCGGGGTATGCTAGAGCGGAGCCGGATCAGCTGGGTCCGATAACGCTCTAGCGCATTGTTTGAGCATGATCTTTTCCGAGATCATGCGTCAGGGGGCGGCCAGCGCACGCATCACGATCAGCGGACGCGACCAGGTGCTCGATCGAACCATCGACATGACCGCGACCGTCGCCGAGGCCGAGCGCACCGGCGAGGAGGAGGTGCGCGCCGAGCCCATGAGCGTCGGCTCGGTGCTGCGCCGCGCCTGGCATTTCTTCCTGACACAAAGCTTCTCCAGCCTCACCCGCCGCATCGTCTTTCTCAACGTCGCCGGGCTGCTGGCCCTCGTCATGGGCATTCTCTACCTCTCGCAATTCCGCGCCGGCCTGATCGAAGCGCGGGTGCAGAGCCTGCTGGTGCAGGGCGAGATCATCGCCGGCGCCATCGCGTCCTCGGCCACGGTCGACACCAATACGATCACCCTCTCGCCGGACCGGCTGATGGAGCTGCCCGCGGGGGAGACCTACGGGCCCGCCGACGATGGCCTGTCGGCGATCGATTTCTCGATCAACCCCGAGCGGGTCGCCCCGCTGCTGCAGCGGCTGGTGTCGCCGACCCGGACGCGCGCGCGCGTTTACGATCGCGACGGCGTGCTCGTCGTCGACACCCGCGACCTCGACCGCGCCGCCGACGTCATGCGCATCGGCCTGCCGCCGCCCGACGCCGAGCGGCCGGGCCTGTTCGAGCGCGCCTGGATCACGACCCGGATGTGGCTCGGGCGCGGCGACCTGCCGATCTACCGGGAACTCGGTCCGGACAACGGCAAGGGCTACCCGGAGGTCGCCCAGGCGCTCGCCGGCCAGAGCAAGTCCATGGTGCGCATGAACGAGCGCGGCGAGGTGATCGTCTCGGTCGCGGTGCCGGTGCAGCGCTTCCGCGCGGTGCGCGGCGTGCTCCTGTTCTCGACCCAGCGCGGCGACATCGACCAGATGGTCGAGGCCGAGCGCGGCGCCGTGTTCAAGGTCTTTCTGGTGGCCGCCGCCGTGATGGTGGTGCTCTCGATCTTCCTCGCCGGCACCATCGCGGACCCGGTGCGCCGTCTCGCGGCCGGGGCCGAGAGCGTGCGCCGGCGCATCCGCTCGCGCGTGGAAATCCCCGACTTCACCAACCGGCGCGACGAGATCGGCCATCTGTCGGGCGCGCTGCGCGAGATGACCAAGGCGCTCTACACCCGCATCGAGGCGATCGAGAGCTTCGCGGCCGACGTGGCGCATGAGCTGAAAAACCCGCTGACCTCGCTGCGTTCGGCGGTGGAGACGCTGCCGCTCGCCAAGACCGAGCAGAGCCGGGCGCGCCTGCTCGCCGTGATCGAGCACGACGTGCGCCGGCTCGACCGGCTGATCTCGGACGTGTCCGACGCCAGCCGGCTCGACGCCGAGTTGCAGCGCCAGGAGGTGGCCCCGGTCGATCTCGTCCGGCTGCTCAACACGGTGGCGACGGTCGCCAACGAGGTTCCGGGCGAGAACAAGGTGCGCGTGACCCTCGCGTGCGAGAGCGGCGGGCGCCTCCTGATGGTGCCCGGGTACGATTCCCGTCTCGCCCAGGTGCTCGACAACCTGATCGACAATGCCCGCTCGTTTTCGGCCGAGGGCGGCAGCGTGCGCGTCGTCTGCCGGCGCCTGCGCAACCAGGTCGAGATCGTGGTCGACGACGACGGGCCGGGCATCCGCCCGGACGCGCTGGAGAAGATCTTCGACCGTTTCTACACCGACCGGCCGCACCAGGGCTTCGGGCAGAATTCCGGGCTCGGCCTCTCCATCTCGCGGCAGATCGTGGAAGCGCACGGCGGGCGCATTCGCGCCGAGAACCGCGTCGGGATCGCGACCGACGGCAGCGGCGAGCCGCAAGTGCTGGGCGCCCGCTTCGTGGTGCGCCTGCCCGCGATGTGACCCACAGCGCCACCACCATCCACGCCTCCGCCGTGCTCGCGGGGGCGCGCGCTGTGCTGATCCGCGGTCCGTCCGGCGCCGGCAAATCACGCCTCGCCTTCGACCTGATCTCCGGCGGACGGCTGCCGTTCGCGCGCCTCGTGGCCGACGACCGCACCGCGATCGAGGCGGTCGGCGGACGGCTGCTGGTGCGGCCCGCCCCGGCGCTCGCCGGCCTGATCGAGGTGCGCGGGCTCGGCATCCGGCACTTGCCGTTCGAGCCGGTCGCCGTGGTGGGGCTCGTGGTCGACCTCGCGACGGGCGACGCCCAGCGCCTGCCCGACCCGGAACAGACCCATGCGGTCATTGCCGGAATAGCGCTCGCGCGGCTTGCGGTGGCTCCAGGGGAAGCGGCGCTCCCGCTCGTGATTGCTGCGTTGCATTTGGGCGGAATCGAGCGCCCGGGGCCGGTTTAATGACCCCTGTTGTTGCACCGCAACGGATCGGATAATTCGCACTATGCCCCTTGCGCTCGCGTGCGACATAGTCATGAATGTGCGCCTTTTCGTGCGGCGCGCCCCGTTGCGCCGCGGGGTAACTTCATGATCGGGATCGTCCTCGTCACCCACGGGCGGCTCGCCGTCGAGTTCCGCGCCGCGCTCGAACACGTGGTCGGGCAGCAGGAGCAGATCGAAGCGGTGACCATCGGGCCGGACGACGACATCGAGCGGCGCCGCCACGACATCATCGAGGCGGTCAAGCGGGTGGACAGCGGCGACGGGGTCGCGATCCTGACCGACATGTTCGGCGGCACCCCTTCGAACCTGTCGATTTCGGTGATGAACCGGCCGAAGGTCGAGGTGCTCGCCGGCATCAACCTGCCAATGCTGGTCAAGCTCGCCAAGGTCCGCGACGAAACTCCCCTCGCCGAGGCGGTCGCCCAGGCCCAGGAAGCCGGTCGCAAGTACATCACCGTGGCGAGCCGGGTGCTCGCCGGAAAATGAACGAACCTGCCGACGCCCCCAGCCCCCCGCCGGATCAGCATCAGCCGCCCGAGGGGGCCATCGTGCGGGTGCTGGAGATCGTCAACAGCAAGGGGCTGCATGCCCGCGCGTCGGCCAAGTTCGTGCAGACCGTGGAGAAATTCGACGCCGCCAGCGTCACCGTCACCCGCGGCCACGAGACCGTCGGCGGCACCTCGATCATGGGGCTGATGATGCTATCCGCCGGTCCGGGCACGTCGATCACCGTGACGGCGACCGGCCCCCAGGCCGCGGAGGTCATGGCGGCGCTCGAGGCGCTGGTGGCCGGCCGGTTCGGCGAGGACGAGTGAGTCCCGCGCAGGGATTTCTGGACATAAAGAAATCTTTATATCGTGATTGCCGCCCGTTCGCCGGCCTGCTATAGCGACGGCCCGACCGGAGCCCCGCGCCCGTGCGGCTACCAGCCATCGTTGAGGATCAGGACCGCCCCATGACCGCTTCCGCCAAGGCCGCCAAAACTGCCAAGCCCGCTCACGATTACGTCGTCAAGGACATCGGGCTCGCCTCCTGGGGCCGCAAGGAAATCGCCATCGCCGAGACCGAGATGCCGGGCCTGATGGCGACCCGCGAGGAGTTCGGCCCGCGCCAGCCCCTGCGCGGCGCGCGCATCGCCGGCTCCCTGCACATGACGATCCAGACCGCGGTGCTGATCGAGACCCTCGCGAGCCTTGGCGCCGAAATCCGCTGGGCCTCGTGCAACATCTATTCGACCCAGGACCACGCGGCGGCCGCCATCGCGGCGAGCGGCGTCCCGGTGTTCGCCGTTAAGGGCGAGACCCTGGAGGAATATTGGGACTACACCCACCGCATCTTCGAATGGGCGGACGGCGGCACTCCCAACATGATCCTCGACGACGGCGGCGACGCGACCTTGCTGGTGCATCTCGGCAGCCAGGCCGAGACCAACCCGTCGCTCATCAATCATCCGGCCAACGAAGAGGAAGAAGCCCTGTTCGCCGCCATCAAGGCGCGGCTCAAGAGCCGGCCCGGTTGGTATTCGACCTTGGCGAAGAGCATCAAGGGCGTGACCGAGGAGACGACCACCGGCGTCCACCGGCTCTATCAGATGGAGAAGGACGGGCGCCTGCTGTTCCCGGCGATCAACGTCAACGACTCCGTCACCAAGTCGAAGTTCGACAACCTGTACGGCTGCCGCGAAAGCCTGGTCGACGGCATCCGCCGCGGCACCGACGTGATGATGGCCGGCAAGGTCGCGATGGTGGCTGGCTTCGGCGACGTCGGCAAAGGCTCGGCCGCCTCATTGCGCCAGGCCGGCTGCCGCGTGCTGGTCGCCGAGATCGACCCGATCTGTGCCCTGCAGGCGGCGATGGAGGGCTACGAGGTCGCCACCATGGACGACGCGGCGGCGCGCGCCGACATTTTCGTCACCGCCACCGGCAACGTCGACGTCATCACCCTCGACCACATGCGCGCCATGAAGGACCGGGCGATCGTCGCCAACATCGGCCACTTCGATTCTGAGATCCAGGTCGCGTCGTTGCGCAATTACAAATGGGAGAACGTCAAGCCGCAAGTCGACGAGATCGAGTTCCCGGACGGCAAGCGCATCATCCTGCTGTCGGAGGGCCGCCTGGTGAACCTCGGCAACGCCATGGGGCATCCGAGCTTCGTCATGTCGGCCTCGTTCACCAACCAGACCCTGGCGCAGATCGAGCTGTGGACCAACCCGGGCAAGTACCACAAGAAGGTCTATACCCTGCCCAAGCAGCTCGACGAGAAGGTCGCGCGCCTGCACCTCGCCAAGATCGGCGTCAAGCTGACGCGGCTCAACGAGAAGCAATCGACCTATATCGGCGTGCCGCCCGACGGCCCGTTCAAGCCGGATCACTATCGGTATTGAGCGAGCCGTAGGGGTAGAGTCGAGGCGGAGCGCGGTGGCGTTAGGTGATAGGGAGTAGCCGTTGCCGGTGGCTTTCGCCAGTTACCGGTGCCTCAGTCCTCACCATGGCTCCGTTTCTCTGCCCCGCTCAT
>Ga0193751_1000056_pt1 | contig 98305 bp, 87 predicted proteins | sample L1c2metaG_FD_143050 | JGI IMG/M metagenome (GOLD analysis project Ga0193751, IMG submission 143050) | Soil microbial communities from a riparian zone of the East river system, Colorado, United States - L1c2 | ecosystem: Environmental > Terrestrial > Soil > Riparian zone | place: USA: East River... | reverse complement strand
AAATGTACGAAAACAACCCGCCCTGATCCGCAAACCTGCCACGCATGCTCGTCTCCAGCGATTCGAGATGATAAAGTGAATCACCAAGTCTCCATCGTGGCGAGAGGGTTCTTCAGCAAACTGCTAGGTTGATTGAACCTTTTTTTCCGATCATCGACATCTTCACCGGGGGGACTCAAGGGTGCCTGTGTACAGCCGCGCCAAAATTTCGCGGACAATAGCCGTCGTCGTCGCGCTGTCTTTCGCGGCAGCCGCGACGAGCGCGCTTGCGCGGGAATTTCGCGCCGCCGATACCCAGAGCGAGCATTATCCGACCGTTCAGGCGCTGCGCTACATGGGCCGCCTGATCGAGGAAAAGAGCGGCGGCCGGCTGCAGATCCGCGTGTTTCATTCGCGCCAGCTCGGCGAGGAAAAGGAGACCATCGAGCAGACCCGCGCCGGCGCCATCGATCTCAATCGCTCCAACGTCGCCCTGATCGGGAGCTTCGTGCCGGCGATGAACGTGCTGGCGATGCCGTTTCTGTTCCGCTCGATCGAGCATTTGCAGAAGGTGCTGGATGGCCCGATCGGCAACGAAATCCTGGGCAGCTTCGAGCCCTATGGATTTGTCGGCCTGACATTTTACGATTCCGGTGCCCGATCGATCTACAACAGCGTCAGACCGATCCGCTCGATCGCCGACATGAAGGGCCTGCGGCTTCGCGTGCAGCAATCCGAATTGATGTCCGAAATGATCCGGGCGCTCGGCGCCGAGCCCATCGAATTGCCCTATGGACAGGTTCGCACCGGGCTTGCCACCAAGCTGGTCGACGGCGCGGAGAACAACTGGCCATCCTTTGTCACCACCGACCATTACAAATATGCGGGCTTCTACACCCTGACCGAACACACCATGAGCCCGGAAGTATTGGTGATGTCGCGGAAAGCCTGGGAGAGCCTGTCAGCGGAGGACCGCACGATATTTCGCGAGGCCGCGCTGCAATCAAGCCGCTTCATGCGCGAGCGATGGAAGGATCTCGAGGAGCAGTCGCGCCGGCAGGCCGAGGGCGCGGGCGTGACGATCGTGACCGATTTCGACCGCAAGCCCTTCGAAGCGGCGATGGCACCGCTCTACGCCAAGGCGCAACGCGATCCCGCGGCCGCGCAGCTGATCGAACAAATTCGCAAGGTGGACTGAATTGGTCTTGGGAACTCGCGAGCACAACAGGGATGCCGAGGGGCCGGAGAGCCCCGCCGTGCGCGGGCATTCGCGCCTCGTCGGTCTGGTCCGCGCGGTGCCGATCCGCTGGCGTATCCTGTCGATTGCGGCGCTGAACTCGGCCGTCGTCGTGGTACTGGTGGCGCTGATCTGGAACGGCGTCCAGGTGCTCGGTTCGGCTTGGGATGACGTTCGGCAAATGCGGGAATCCGACAAGACGCTGGCGCGGCTGGAGAGCGAGACCGGCCACCTGCAGAACCTGATCCATCGCTACATCAATCAGCCGAACCCGGAATTGTTTGCCGAAATCTCGCATCTGCGCGAGGTCGTGCTCGGGACGCTGACCACCCGCGCCGCGACCGACCCGATGCTGTCGGGATCGGTGGCCCAGCTCGAGCACGTCACCGAACGCTTCCTCAGCGGCTTCAGCGAATTGCGCCGCGTCCAGGCGACCATTACAAAAATCTACGAGGACGAGATCCTGACCCCTGCCCGCGACATGGCCGGGCTTTACTCGATTATCGAAGGCGCGACGGGTCACCGCGATGCCCTGATCTGGCCGTCGCTCGGAAAATCCCGCGAGGCGTTTACCGCGATGCTGGTCGCCGCCAATGCCTATTACCTCTCGCTGGCGAGCGCTTCGGCCGAGGAGGCCCGTCGCAACACCGAGACAATCGAACAGACGATCCCGGTGATGGCCGATCTCGCCGACAACGATCTGCAGCGGATGGCGCTGCAGCGATTGAATGCGCGGACGACGGCGTTGCGCGACGGCCTCGTGAAACTGTCGCAGCAGCTCACCAACCGGACCGAATTGCTGCGCAACGCGATCGACGCCAGCCAGGCGGAGGCCTCAGGCGTCATCGACGAATTGTCCGTCAAGATGCGTCAGCGCGGGCAAAGAGCCCAGGAAATGTTCGACCAGACGCTGGCCGACATCTCCCGCAAGGTGCTGTCGATCGCGGTGATCTTTCTCGGCATCATCATCACCGCGGGGGTTCTGATCGCACTCTCGATCCGGCTGCCGCTGCAGCAGATCATGGCGGCGATGCAGGCGATCACATCCGGCGATTACCATCGCCGCGTCCAGGGAACCAGCGCCAAGGACGAGGTCGGCGAAATGGCGCGCGCGGTCGAAGTATTTCGCGAAAACGCCATCGCCAAGCGCAAGACCGAAGACGAGTTGCGCGCTTCCAAGGAGAAGGCCGAGAACGCGTTGCACCACCTGAACGCCGCCCAGCAAAATTTGATCGACGCCGAACGGCTGGCCGCGCTCGGCGGCCTGGTCGCGGGCGTCGCCCATGAGGTGAACAACCCGATCGGCATCAGCCTGACGGTCGCCTCCAGTTTCGCGCGGCGCGCCGAGATGTTCGAAACCGAGTTGCGATCCGAAACCGGGTTGCGGCGCTCCCAGCTTGAGGAATTCGTCCGGACCTCGCGCGACGCCGCGCAGCAGCTGGTCGGCAATCTGCATCGCGCCGCCGAGCTTATTCAATCGTTCAAGCAAGTCGCGGTGGACCGCTCGCATGCGGAACGCCGGCAGTTCAACCTGAGCGAGGCGACCGATCAGATTATCTCAAGCCTCCGGCCGGCCCTGAAGAAGGCGTCGATCAGCCTGTCGGTTGAGGTGCCGGAAAGCCTGGTGATCGACGGCTATCCAGGCGCCTACGGCCAGATTCTGACCAATCTGTTCCTCAATGCCGCCAATCATGCGTTTGCCGACGGACGCTCGGGCGCGATCACGATTTCCGGCAAGCCCCGCGGCAATGACGACGTCGAGATCATTTTTGCCGACAATGGCGCCGGAATGACGCCGGACGTGCAGCGGCAAGCCTTCGACCCGTTCTTTACGACGCGCCGCAACGAGGGTGGTACCGGGTTAGGCCTGCACATCGTCTATAATCTTGTCACCCAGCAACTCGGCGGCCGGATGATGCTGGATTCAAGGCCGGGACAAGGCACCACATTTCGCATTATCATGCCAAAGGCCGCCAAAGGCGGCCCAGCAACCGAACACAGGGATAGCGACGGGACCGCTCCATGGCCGAACAGGACGATGTCCTCCACCTGATCGAGGATTTCCCCGCCGCGCCGGAGGAATCGACCGCGCGCAAATGGAAGATCGCGGTCATCGACGACGATCAGGCGGTCCACGAAGGCACCCGCTTTGCGCTAAGCGACTATAGTCTCAACGGGCAGACGCTCGAAATCCTTTCGGCCTACTCGGCCGCCGAGGGACGGGCCCTGATGCACGCGCATCCCGATGTCGCGGCCGTGCTGCTTGACGTCATCATGGAAACCGATGCCGCTGGCCTCGATCTCGTCGAATACATCCGCAACGAGATCAAAAACGAAACCGTTCGCATCATCCTTCGCACCGGACAGCCCGGACAGGCGCCCGAGCGACGCGTGATCGTCCAATACGACATCAACGACTACAAGGCGAAGACGGAGCTGACGGCCGACAAGCTGTTTACCTCGCTGACCGCGGCGCTGCGCAGCTATCAGCAGCTCGAGCGGATGGTTCAAACCCGGCGCGGGCTTGAAATCATCATCGACGCCGCCTCGACCTTGTACGATTTTAGATCGATGCAGCGCCTGGCCGAAGGCGTGCTGACGCAGATCGCCTCGCTGCTCAATGTCGATTGCGCCGGCATTCTGGTGTTGCGCGACGGCGGTGCGGTCGGCGATGATTTTTCGGTGCTGGCCGGCTCCGGCTGCTATAGCCGCTTCACCGGAGCCGCCGGATCCAAATCGCTCGACGCCGACCTGCGGTCGATGGTGGAGGCCGCCTTCCGTCGGCGCAAGCATGAATTTGTCCATCAACGCACCGTGCTCTACATCCGCACCGGCAGCGGACGCGAAGTCGTGGTGCTGCTGCAGGCCGAGCGCCCGCTATCCGAAACCGACCGGTCGCTGGTCGAGATTTTCGGCAGCCGGCTTTCGATCGCGTTCGACAACGTCATTCTCTATCAGCAGCTGCACGAGGCCAATACCCAGCTCGAAGATCGCGTCGCGCAGCGCACCCGCGCGCTGATGCAGGCCAACCGCCGGCTATCGGCGCAATGGCTGCGCCTGCAGCGCGCCAATGGCTTCAAGAACGAGATTCTCGGCACCGTCGCCCACGACCTGAAAAACCCGCTCGGCGTGATCCTTGGCCGCACCGAAATGCTTACCGAACTGATCGCCGCTTCTTCTTCCAGGGAGAGCGTCACGGCCCAAGTCGAACACATCCGCGACGCCACCAAGCGTTTGACCTTGATGGTCGACCATCTGATTTCGGACGCCATGGCCGATGCCTTCGACATCACCATTCGCCGCGAACCGGTCGACATCGCAGCGCTGGTCAGCGAAGTCGCCGACGCCAATCAGCCTCTGGCCGTCAACAAGCAGCAAACCATTGCGGTTTCGGCGCCGCCGAACTTCGTCACCATGTGTGACGCCGACCGGATGCGCGAAGCGATCGACAATCTCATCAGTAACGCCATCAAATATTCGCCGATCGGCGGCAAGATCTCGGTGCTGGTGGACCGCCACAAGAAGGATACCGTCATCCGCGTCGCCGACGAAGGCGCCGGGCTTTCGCCTGAGGATCTCGGCCGATTGTTCGGCCGCTTCCAGCGGCTTTCCGCCAAACCCACCGCCGGCGAAAGTTCCACGGGCCTCGGCTTGTCGATCGTCAAGCGCATCATCGACATGCACGACGGCGAAGTGACCGCCGATAGCGGCGGGCCCGGACAGGGCTCCACCTTCACAATCCGATTGCCGGCGACGGAAGCACGATGACATGAGCCAAAGTCCGCACATCATTATTGTCGACGACGAGGCGCCGGCCCGCGAAATGGTTGGCGATTACCTCAAGATGCACGGCTTCACAGTCACGCTTTGCGACGGCGGCAAGAGCTTGCGACGGGCGATCGAAACCACGGTGCCCGATCTCGTCGTTCTCGATCTCAATATGCCGGAGGAAGACGGGCTTTCCATCATTCGTGACCTGAAAGGCCGCACCAATGTCCCGGTCATCATGCTGACGGCCACGGCAAGCCCAATCGATCGCGTGGTCGGATTGGAACTCGGCGCCGACGATTACATCGCGAAACCCTGCGAATTGCGCGAACTGATGGCGCGAATACGTTCGGTGTTGCGGCGTAGCGCGCCGGTCCGCGCCCAGGCGACGGCAGCCGGCGCAGCGAAGGCGAAGGAAGCGTTGGTGCGGTTTGGCACCAAATGGCTCGATCTCGAAGCCCAGGCGCTGCGCGACGATGAGGGCAATGAGCATCCGCTGACCGCGTCGGAATTCGGGCTGCTCAAGGTGTTCGCGGCGAATCCGAAGCGGGTGCTGTCGCGCGAGCGCCTCTTGGAGTTAGCCAATGCGCGCGACAGCGAAGCCTTCGATCGAGCGGTCGACTTACGAATCATGCGAATTCGGCGCAAAATCGAGCTTGATCCGACCAAACCGGCGGTGATCCGCACCATACGAGGTGGCGGATATTTGTTCTCGCCCCCGGGCGACAAGGCCTGATTGCTCACCCGGACGTGCGGTCGGCCGTGTGACCTGGAGGCCGCTGGTTCCTTTCGGTAAGCCGCGCGCTGGCCGAATTGTGCCATCTTCTTTCACGGCAGCGATGCAGTACTCAATGGCCGGCCAAGCCCATGGCTAATATCTGTCGGATTGTGGATATTGATCTCATGTTCCATTGCTTCGGTTCAAAGTCGCTTTTCGCGATCAAATACCTCGCCATCATCCCTCTGGTGCTTGGCGCAGCGTCGGCTTGCTTTGCTGCGACAGGTCCCCATACGCATCTCAAAGTTTACCTGCTGCGCGGCCTGACCAACGTTCTATCGCCGGGGATCGATCAACTCGCGAATGAACTGCGCAAGAGGAACATCGATGCAACGGTGGCCAATCACGCATTTTCGGATTCCCTCGCCAGCGAGGCCATCCAGGAATGCAAGAGCGGGCACGCCAGCTCCATCGTCCTGGTCGGCCATTCGCTTGGCGCCAGCGCGGCGGTGAGCATGGCCGGGCAATTGCAACAGGCCGGCGTCCACGTCGCTTTGATCGTTACGCTTGACCCCGTCGTAAAGACCGTCGTTCCCAACAACGTCCATCTCTTGAAGAATTTCTATCTCTCAAGCGGCGTCGGAACCACGGTGGAGCGCAGCGGAAAATTCCACGGCCTGCTGCAGAATGTCGACATGGGGCGCGATGCCGAACTAAGCCACATCTCCTTGACGACCGCGCCTTCGATTCAAAGGCAGATCATGTGGGATATTCTCGCTGCAAATTCCGGATGCCGCTGAACTAGCGGGGTTGAAGGACCGCTGTGGTTCGGCACCCGGTTTCGGGGCTCAGCGCGTTCGGGACGGAAGTGACGCCGGCGATCAATTTTCCCGTGCCCGCAATAGCGAAAGCCGGCCTTCCCAAGCTTTAAGGCCGCTTTCGCGGCCGACCCACAACCTCAGATTTACCTCCTTCAAATTGCTGGCTTTTTCTGCCCGAATGTTTCGTCGCCAAGGCCGCGACGAAACAATTCTCCCGTCGATGAAACCATTTTCCGCTGTTCGCGCAGACGTCCCGAAACGTTGGCTGACTATCAATTGGCGCAATGAAGCGCCGTTCAACCGGCGATATGGGGAGACTGTCATGCTGAACGTCGTTGCCATCAATGCCGCAGCTCGCCAGGGCATCATCGCTGCCCAAGCGACTTCGGACGAAATGCTGCTGGAAAATATTGCCGATGGCGGCCGGGCCGCGATGCATATTCTTTACTCCCGCCACCATGTGCGGGTTTACCGCTTCATCCTGCGCATGGTGCGGGACGCCAGCGCGGCCGAGGACCTCACCAGCCAGGTATTCCTCGACGTGTGGCGCACCGCCAGCCAGTTCGAAGGGCGTTCCCAGGTTTCGACCTGGCTGTTGTCGATCGCTCGCTTCAAGGCGCTGACCGCGCTGCGCCAGCGCCGGCACGAGGACATCGACCAGGAAGACCTGCTCGAAATCGCCGACGAGGCCGACACGCCCGAAGCTTCGCTCGATCGCAACACCACCCGCGCCATTCTGCGCGCCTGCATCGCGAAACTTTCGCCGGCGCACCGCGAGATCATCAACCTCGTCTACTATCACGAGAAGTCGGTGGAAGAGGTCGGCGAAATCATCGGAATTCCCCAGAGCACGGTGAAGACCCGGATGTTCTATGCCCGCAAGCAGCTTGCCAATCTGCTCAAGGTAGCCGGCGTCGACAGCCTGGCCGCGTGAAACGCTTCGATCTGACCGGAATTTCCTGACCCCGAGATAGCGGCGGCGACCCGGAGGATAGTTCCTCCGGGTCGTTTTTCGCGCTCGCTAGAGCCTCACGAACACGTGACGCGGGTGGCGTAACGCTTCGCCTCGGCTTGCCGAAGGACAGGTATGGCCGAAAGGCCATGTCGCGATCGCTCGAAGGATTGCTTCCGATGCTCAACCTTGTTCTCGCCCTGCTTGCCGGCGTGGTCACCGTCGCCGCGCCCTGCACGCTGCCAGTGCTGCCTGTCCTGCTCGGCGCATCGGTGGGTCAAAGCGGCAGGGGGCGGCCCGCAATGATTGCGCTCGGATTTGTCCTGTCGTTTTCGGCCACCGCTTTGTTGCTGAGCGCGATCACCCGAATTTTCGATTTCGATCCCAATGTGCTGCGAAGCGCCGCGGCCATCCTGTTGCTCGGCTTTGGCTTGCTGATGGTCTGGCCGGCGCCGTTCGAGTGGCTTTCGCTCCGGATCGGCGGCCACCTCAACGGCAGTTCGGCCGGAAGCACCCTATCCCACCAAGGCAATTTCGGCGGTTTCGTGCTTGGAACGACGCTGGGCCTGGTCTGGACCCCCTGCGCCGGTCCGGTGCTCGGCTCGATCCTGACGATCGTCGCGACATCCAGCGACACCGCATGGGCGAGCGTGCTTCTCGTGGTCTACGCCTTGGGCGCCGCGATACCGATGCTGGCAATTGCCTATGGCGGTCAGGTCGTCACCACCCGTGTGCGTGGCATCGCGCGCATATCGCCAAAGCTGCAGCAGGGCTTTGGCATGGTCGTGATCGCGTTCGCGATTCTTGCCTATTTTCAGTACGACACGCTGATCGTGGCGCGGCTGACGGCATTCTACCCGGCCGGCCAGATCGGCCTGTAATGACTAGCAACCCAAGGAGGCGCCCATGATGATACGATCGCTTGCACCATCCGCTTCGGTGATTGCCCTTTGTCTGATCGGCGCGATAGGCGCCAACGTCAGCAGCGTTGTCGCGCGCGAACCGACGGCCTCTTTCGCGGTCGCCGCAGCACAGAGCACCGCCCCAAATTTCGTCGGCATCAGTAACTGGTTCAATTCGGCCCCGCTCAGCATGGCCAACCTGCGCGGCAAGGTCGTGCTGGTGGATTTCTGGACCTATGGCTGCGTCAATTGCGTCAATACGCTGCCCTACGTCACCCAGCTCGACGCCAAATATAGGGATCGCGGCCTTGTCGTCGTCGGGGTCCACACGCCGGAGTTTCCGTTCGAGCGATCCGCCTCCAACGTACAAGCCGCACTGAAACGGCACGGCATTACCTATCCGGTCGCCCAAGACAACGACTCGCAGACCTGGAACGCCTACGGCAACCAATACTGGCCGTCACAATATATCGTCGATCAGAGCGGAAAGATCGTGTTCCACCATGACGGCGAAGGCCAGTATGAGCAGATCGACCGCACCATCGCACGTCTGCTGAATGCCAATAGCTGAGCTGCGGCCCGGCGCAGACAGGACGATACCATCGCCACGGATCGCGTGATAGAACCGGGCCAGAATAGTGGCGACGGATGGCTGTCATGTTCGAGGGCTGGGATGCCGTGGTATTGGCCCGGGCGCAGTTCGCGTTCACGATGTCGTTCCACATCGTGTTCCCCGCCTTTTCGATCGGGCTTGCCAGCTACCTCGCGGTGCTCGAAGCATTGTGGCTGTGGACCGGGCGCGAGGTCTTCATCAACCTGTTCAATTATTGGCTGAAAATCTTCGCCGTCGCCTTCGGCATGGGCGTGGTGTCGGGCATTGTGATGTCCTATCAGTTCGGCACCAATTGGTCGACCTTCGCCGACCGAACCGGTCCCGTCATCGGCCCGCTGATGGCCTATGAGGTGCTGACCGCATTTTTTCTCGAAGCCGGCTTCCTCGGCGTCATGCTGTTCGGCCTCGAACGGGTAGGTCACCGCCTTCATTTCCTCGCCACGCTGATGGTCGCGATCGGCACACTCATTTCGGCGTTCTGGATTCTCTCCGCCAATTCCTGGATGCAGACGCCGGCCGGCTATGCGGTCAACGCCGACGGGCAGTTCGTCGCGGTCAGCTGGCTTGAAGTGATCTTCAACCCGTCATTTCCCTACCGCCTGGTGCACATGGTGCTTGCGGCCTACCTCACCACAGCGCTGGTGGTCGGCGCGGTCGGCGCGTTTCACCTTTCGCGTGACTCTCATTTGGCCGGTCCGCGGGTGATGTTTTCGATGGCGATGTGGATGGCGACCCTGGTGGCGCCGATCCAGATTCTCGCGGGCGATCAGCACGGCCTCAACACGCTCGAGCATCAGCCCATCAAAATCATGGCGATGGAGGGCCATTTCGACAGCCACCCGGACGGCGCGCCGCTGATCCTGTTCGGGCTGCCGAGTGAAGCCGCCGGAGAGGTGAAATACGCGATCGAAATCCCGAAACTGGGATCGCTGGTCCTCAAACATTCGCTGGATGCGCCGCTCAACGGCCTCGACACCGTGCCGCGTGAAAACTGGCCGCCGGTGCCGATCACATTCTGGTCGTTCCGGATCATGGTCGGAATCGGATTCCTGATGATGGGACTTGGGCTGTTCAGCCTTTGGGAGCGCTGGCGCGGCGCACTTTACCATTCCCGGCTATTGCATCTGTTTGCCATCGTGATGGGGCCGGCAGGCTTCATCGCCGTGCTCGCGGGCTGGGTCACGACCGAAACCGGACGCCAGCCGTATACGGTCTATGGATTGCTCCGCACCGCCGATTCCGCGTCGCCGCTGGCCGCACCTGCGGTCGGTTCATCGCTAACCGCTTTCGTCATCGTCTATTTTATCGTGTATGCGGCAGGCCTGACCTACCTGTTCCGGCTGATGGCGTCGCCCCCGCATCCCGGCGAAGAGGGACCAAGCGGCGACATGCCGGCCCGCGCCGCCGGCATCACGCCCGCGGCCGGTTCTGCTGTGAGGGGAGCCATCTGATGACGCCTGCCATCGACATCGCAACGATCTGGGCATTCATCATCGCTTTCGCTGTCTTTGTCTATGTGGTGATGGACGGGTTCGACCTCGGCCTCGGCATACTGTTTCCGCTGTTTCCGAGCAAGTCGGACCGTGACGTGATCATGAACAGCGTAGCACCCGTATGGGACGGCAACGAAACCTGGCTGGTACTGGGCGGCGGCGGCCTAATGGCGGCGTTTCCGCTGGCTTATGCGGTGCTGATGCCCGCGCTCTACACGCCTGTCATCGCGATGCTGATCGGCCTGATCTTTCGCGGCGTTGCTTTCGAGTTTCGCTGGCGCACGACCTCGAGCGGTCGAAACCGCTGGGACCTCGCCTTCGCCGGCGGATCGCTGCTGGCGAGCCTGGCGCAGGGAATAGCACTCGGCGCCATCCTGCAGGGCGTCCATGTCGAGGGACGACATTACGCCGGCGGATGGTGGGACTGGCTCACGCCATTCAGCATTCTGACCGGCCTTTCGCTGGTCGTCGGCTATGCGCTGTTAGGCGGAACGTGGCTGGTGATGAAGACGGAAGGCGGGCTTCGCGACAGGGCCTATCGCGTGAGCTGGTTTCTCCTGTTCGCGATGTTGGGCGCGATCGGCGCGGTCAGCATCGCCACGCCATTTCTTCACTTCCAATATGCGCAACGCTGGTTTGCCTGGCCGAACGTCATCCTGACGGCGCCGGTACCGCTCGCGGTCGCCGCCGTGACCGTGCTGTTGCTGCGTAGTCTCGCCAACAAGCAGGATTACCGGCCGTTCTTCCTATCGCTGGCGCTGTTCGCACTGTCCTATGCGGGGCTCGGCATCAGCATGTATCCTTTCATCGTGCCGCAGAGCATCACCATCTGGCAGGCGGCTTCGCCCGAGAACAGCCAGCTCTTCATGTTGTTCGGCGTCGCCATATTAGTGCCGCTGATCCTTGGCTATACCGCCTGGGCGTACTGGGTATTTCGCGGCAAGGTCAGACCCGAGAGCGGTTATCATTGACGCCGCACGGTGGCCATCATATCGTTCGGCTTGAAACTATGGATCGCGCCGAAATGAGACCTTGGGCGCCTCTGCACGCGCCAAAAAGATGAAAAGCGCAAACATTCCAGCGAGATATTTTGGTTGCTTGCTATCGCGCCGTCGCTGCGATCTGATGGCGGCGGTGATTTGACAAACGGTAATTCGCAACCCTCAGCGCTCAACCACCGTGCTCCGAGGAGAGATTGAATGACGAGATTTCGGCACCTGATCTGGATGGTGATCGCAGCGGCCGGGCTGATGCTTTCTGTCTCGCACAGCCTTGCGCAGCAACCCGATGTCGGCGACCAGCCGGGCCTTCTGCCAGACGATTCCGTTGAGCTTGATCCGGAATGGCAGAAGCAGATGGTGTATTATCGCACCACGGAAGCGCCAGGCACCATCATCATCTCCACGACAGAACGCCATCTCTATCTGGTGCAACCCGGCGGCCGCGCAATACGCTACGGCATCGGCGTTGGCCGCGACGGCTTCCAGTGGCAGGGATTGCTGAGCATTTCGAGAAAAGCGGAATGGCCGGACTGGACGCCGCCGCCGGAGATGATCGAGCGCCAGCCTTATTTGCCGCGCTTCATGGCCGGCGGTCCCGGCAATCCGCTCGGCGCGCGGGCGATGTATCTCGGCACGACCGTCTACCGCATCCACGGTACCAACCGGCCGGACACGATCGGCACCAAAGTGTCGTCCGGCTGTTTCCGGCTGGTCAATAACGACGTTGCCGACCTCTATGACCGTGTGCCGGTTGGTACCAAAGTTATTGTGCGGCAGAAGCCGGAACTGTAACCGCGACGCGTTTTCAAGAGCCGCTCCATTACCCGATATTGGTGAGAGATAGTCATGCGGACATTTCGAGGCGGCCTCCTGATTGGGCTGGCGGTCGCAGTCGCGGTTGCGGCTATCGTCGCCGCCTATGAGCTCTACGACACGCGGACCCTGAAGCGGACCATCCGTCGCGGCGAAGTGCTGTGCGGCGTCAACAAGGGTCTTCCCGGCTTCTCGATCCCCGACGACAAGGGCAACTGGACCGGCTTCGATGTCGACTTCTGCCGCGCGATCGCCGCCGCCATCTTCGACGACCCGAAGAAGGCGAAGTTCGTTCCGCTCGACGCCAACGAGCGTTTCAAGGAATTGCAGAACCGCAAGGTCGATATTCTTTCGCGCAACTCGACCTGGAGCCTATCGCGCGAGGAGAATTACGATCTCTATTTCCCGGCGGTCGCCTATTATGACGGCCAGGGTTTTATGCTACCGCGCTCGCGCAAGATCGACTCTGCGCTCGACCTGAACGACAGCAAAGTCTGTGTGCAGTCGGAAACCACGACCCAACTCAATCTCTCCGACTATTTCCGCGCCAACAACATGAAATATCAGGAAATGAAATTCGGCAAACTGGAAGAAGTCGTCAAAGCCTATGATTCCGGGCAATGCGACACGCTGACCGCCGACGTCTCCGAGCTCTTTGCGCTGCGCTTGAACCTCGGCAAGCCAGGCGATCACGTCATCCTGCCCGACGTCATTTCCAAGGAGCCGCTGGCGCCTGTGGTTCGGCAGCGCGACGACGACTGGATGATGATCGTGAAGTGGACGCTGTATGCGATGATCAATGCCGAAGAGCTCGGCGTCACCTCAAAGAATATCGACGAGGCGCTGAAATCGAAGAAGCCCGACGTGATGCGCCTGGTCGGAACCGAAGGCACCTATGGCGAAGATCTCGGGCTGACCAGAGATTGGGCGGTGCGCATCATTCGCCACGTCGGCAATTACGGCGAAGTCTACGATCGCAACGTCGGTGCGGAATCCAGGCTGAAGATTCCGCGTGGGTTGAACCAGCTCTGGAGCGCCGGCGGGATTCAATACGCGCCGCCGATCAGGTGACGGCGTAGCGGTATTTCACCGCGGCGCCACATAAAAGGCCGTCATCACCCGCGAAAGCGGGTGATCCAGTACGCCGCGGCCCTTCCCCTGAACACTGACGCCTGCGATTACTGGATCACCCGGTCAAGCCGGGTGATGACACCTTTAATGCGGCTGGCGCTGAATAATTTCAATACCCCTTCATCCGCGCCAGTTGATCGGCGTGGAAATTGCTGTCGCCGAACAGTTCCTGGCAGACCCGCGCCCGCTTCATGAAGAAGCCGATATCGAACTGATCGGTCATGCCCATGCCGCCATGCATCTGCACGCCTTCCTGGACCGCGAGCGTCGCCGTGGAGCCGGCGCGCGCCTTGGCCACCGCCACCGCCGCAGCTGCCTTTTCGAAATTTGAATCCAGCGTCTGCAACGCCTTCAACACCGCGGCGCGGGTGATCTCGATCTCGATGTAAAGCTGCGCGGCGCGGTGCTGCAGCGCCTGGAATTCGCCGATCGCCTTGCCGAATTGCCTGCGCTGCTTGAGGTAATCGACGGTTCGTCCGAACACCCCCTCGGCTACCCCGACCATTTCGGATGCGACCGCGCCGCGGCCGATGTTGAGCACGCCCTCCAGCAGAATGCCGCCCTGATCGACCTCGCCGAGCACGCCATCGGCGTTGACTTCGACGTTATCGAACTTGATCCGCGCGGCGTTGTGCGAATCGACGATCGCGGTGCGCTCGATCTCGACGCCTTTGGTTTTGGGATCGACCAGGAACAGCGTCAGCCCGTCGCGCTCGCCGGCCGCGCCGGCGGTGCGCGCCGCCACGATCAGGAGGCCGGCGGTGTGGCCATCGACCACAAAGGCCTTGTCGCCCACAAGCCTGAAGCCGTTGCCGGAACGCTCGGCTCGCATTTTTGTCATCAGCGGGCGATGCTTGGCGCCCTCATCGATGGCAAGCGCTGCAAGCAGCGAGCCATCGGCGATTTTCGGCAAATGCTCGGATTTTTGCCCGGCGCTGCCGCCGCGCGACAACGCCGAAGCCGCCAGCACGGAGGTGGTGAGAAACGGCGACGGGGTCAGGTTGCGGCCGATCTCTTCCATCACCACGCCGGCTTCGACGCAACCTAAACCGCTGCCGCCGAAATCCTCCGGCACCAGAAGGCCGGAAAATCCCATCTCGGCGAACGTCTTCCAGAGATCGCGGGAAAATCCGGTGGCGTTCTTGCTGTCGCGCAGTTGCCGCAGATGCGACACCGGCGCCTTGTCGCTGATGAGGCCACGCGCGCTATCGCGCAGCATCGACTGTTCTTCGCTGAGGACGAGGGCCATGGGATATTTCCGTTTAAAGAGGACCAACCTTTTTTTCGTCATTCCGGGATGGTCCGAAGGACCAGACCTCAGATGCGCAATTGCGCATCGGGGAATCTCGAGATTCTCAGATGTGCAATTGCACATCATAGTTCGATGCTTCGCATCGCCCCGGAATGACGGATTGCTTTGGCCGGAGGCCTCAAGCCCCCGGCAAATCGAGAATCCGTTTGGCCACGATGCCGAGCATCACCTCCGAGGTGCCGCCCTCGATCGAGTTGGCCTTGGTGCGCAGCCAGGCGCGCGGCTGCGCGCCGCCCTTCGAGCGCTCGCTCTCCCATTCCAGCGCATCGATGCCGCCCGCGGACATCAGGATCTCGTGGCGGCGCTTGTTGAGCTCGGTGCCGTAATATTTCATCGCCGAGGAAAACGCCGGATGGCCTTGGCCCGCCTTTGCCAGATCGACTGCACGTTCGGCGGCGCAAGAAAGCGCCGCCTCGTCGATCTCGAAACTAGCGATTTGCCCGCGCAGGATCGGATCTTCCAGACGGCCCTGCTCGTCGCTGCCGAGCGAGTCCGCGGCGACCTGCCCGAGTGGCCGGCCAACGCCGCGCTCACCCATGCCCGAAATCATCGCGCGCTCGTGCTGCAGCAGATACTTTGCCACGTCCCAGCCGCGGTTGACGGCGCCCACCACATTCGCTTTCGGCACCCGGACATTGTCGAAGAACGTCTCGCAGAATGGCGACCGTCCCGAGATGAGCAGAATCGGTTTTGTCGACACGCCCTTTGAAGCCATATCGAAGAGAATGAAACTGATACCATCGTGCTTCCGGGCGGTCGAATCGGTCCGCACCAGGCAGAAAATCCAGTCGGCGTAATTGGCATAGGAAGTCCAGATCTTCTGGCCGGTGATGATGAAATCATCGCCGTCGCTTTCGGCGCGGGTTTGCAGCGACGCGAGGTCCGATCCGGCGTTCGGTTCGGAATAACCCTGGCACCAGCGGATCAAGCCGGCGGTGATCTTGGGCAGATGCTCCTTTTTCTGCGCGTCAGTGCCGTATTTCAGCAGCGCCGGCCCGAGCATCCAGATGCCGAAGCTCGACAGCGGCGAACGGGCACCCATAGCCGCCATCTCCTCACGCAGCACCTTGGCCTCGCCGGCATCCAGTCCTCCGCCGCCATATTCCTTCGGCCAATCCGGGACGGTCCAGCCCTTGTCGCGCATCCGCTCGAACCAGATGCGCTGCGGCTCGGATGAGTATGTCGTGTTGCGGCCGCCCCAGAAGGTGTCTTCGTCCGAGGTAATCGGTCGTCGCATCTCCGGCGGGCAATTGGCCTCGAGCCAGGCGCGGGTTTCGCTGCGAAAATGTTCGAGATCGGACATGTCCGTTTCCATCGTTGTTTTTGCGACCTTAGCCCTCGGATGACGGAATTCAACACATCTATAGCGCCGGCCATGGAAGACGGGAGGTGGCCTTGGTCGGCGATCCCGTGTATGCGCAAAGCCGCAGCGATTGAAAAATAAGAGGAAACCGAGATGCGGCTAAAGTTGCTTTCGCCTAGCGAAATGAGCCCAGAGCAAAAAGAAACCTACGATGAATCGATCGCCGGCAAGCGCGGCGCCCCGCCGGCGCCGATGATGGCCTGGCTCAATAGCCCGGAGATGGCGCGTCACGCCACGCGCCTTGGCGGCGTCCTGCGCTTTGACACGATATTTCCGGCGAAATTGTCCGAAATCGCGATCCTGGTCACCGCGCGGCACTGGACCGCACATTACGAATGGTACGCCCACAAGCGGCTCGCCCTCAAAAGCGGCATGGACCCGAAAATCATCGAGGACATCAGGGACCGCCGCGCGCCCAATTTCGATGACCCCAAGGCTCGGATGATCTACGACGTCGCCAGATCGCTGCACGAAGCCCATGGATTGACCAAGCCGCTCTATGATGAGGCCGTCAAGGTGCTCTCGTTGCGCGGGCTGGTCGAAATCATCGGCCTGTGCGGTTATTACACCATGGTCTCGATGACGCTGAACACGTTTGAATTTGACCTGCCGGAAGGCGAGGCGTCCGAACTTGCGTAAGGAGAATGACCCATTACGTGTCCCGGACGCGGTGCAACGCCATCAGCGCGTTCACGCGCGTCTTTGACGCGCTATGGCGGTGCGCCGCAGAGCCGGGACCCATACCGGCACGAAACTGGACCCCGGCCTAGCAGCGCACCGCTTGCGCGCGGCGCAGCATCCGGGGCACGGAAAACGACGGAGAAAGGCCGATGCCTCAAAATCCACCTATCATCGCGGGAACGCGGATCGGGCATGTGCATCTCAAGGTAGCCGACCTCGATCGCGCGCTGGGATTTTATTGCGGCGTGCTCGGTTTTGAGCTGACGCAACGCCTGAGTTCTGGCGCGGCATTTATCTCAGCCGGCGGCTACCACCACCATATCGGGCTGAATACCTGGGAAAGCAAAGGCGGCCGCCCGCCGCCGCCGGGAACGACGGGGCTGTTTCACACCGCGATCCTTTACCCCACCCGGCCTGCGCTCGCGGACGCGCTGCACCGCGTGATCAGTGCGGGCATCCAGCTCGACGGCGCCAGCGATCACGGCGTGAGCGAAGCGCTTTATCTGCGTGACCCCGACGAGAACGGCGTGGAGCTCTATTGGGACCGGCCCGAAGCGCAATGGCCACGCAAACCGGACGGCGCGCTCGCGATGTTCACGCACCGGCTCGATCTCGATGATTTATTGCGTCAACGCGCGGTGTAGCCGTCTAACCGTCTTTGATCGATCACAACGTCAAATCATGATCTTGGTCGGATCATAGAAGAAGCGCTCGCGGAAGATCTTTTCGCCGCGCCATTCCTGCAGGCTCACTTCGTCGAAACGGCGGACCTGGCCGGATTTGTCGGTCAGCTCGAAAATCCAGTGAATGGCGGCGCGGTCGCCTTCGACCACCGATGAGGCCGCCTTGGAATAGACATGCGCCATCCGCGCCAGGACGGCGCGCTCGTGGGCGACCAGCACGTCGCGGCCGACGCGCGGCGGCGCCGTGTTCTCCTGCATGCTGGAATCGTCGGTATAGTAGCGCTCGATCGCGCCGGCATGGTCGCCGGACTCGACGACCGCAATGAACTCATCAAGACGGGCGCGCGACGGCATCAGAGACCTCCAACATTTCGGCGAGGAACTGGAACCTGTCACATGCCGGCATCGGGCAATTCCGGGACCTGTTGCAATGCCGCCCGCCGCTTCGCAAACGAAGCCACCGCCAACACCGCCAGCCCCAGCAGCACCGGTGGAAACACCACCAGGTTCACCATCGACCAGCCGTAATTGGCCAGCAGTTGGCCGGAGGAGAACGAGCCCACCGCCATCGCGCCGAACACCAGGAAATCGTTGAAGGCCTGAACCTTGTTGCGCTCCTGCGGCCGATGCGTCTCCAGCACCAGTGCGGAGGCGCCGACGAAGCCGAAATTCCAGCCGACCCCTATCACGATCAGAGTTGCCCAGAAGTGAATAGCCGTAATACCGGAGAGACCGATGATGGCGCCGGCAGCCTCGAGCAGCAGGCCCGCCGCTACCACCCTTGGCGCGCCGAAACGCGAGATCAACGAACCCGTGAAAAAGCTCGGTCCGTACATGGCGACGACATGCCATTGGATGCCGAAATTGGAATCGCTTACGCTCAGTCCGCACATTTTCATCGCCAGCGGCGCCGACGTCATCACCAGATTCATCATGGGATAGGCGATGACGCCGCAGAGCGCTGCGGCGATGAAGCGCGGCTGTCGGGCGATCTCGAACAGGGGACGGCCGCCGTGCAGATCCGACGGCGCGGGCTTCGGCGCATCGACGCCGGCGAGCACGACCATCGCGATCAGCGCAACGATGGCTTGCGCCACGAAGCTGAAGGCGAACAAATAGGGCGACCAGACATCCATCGTCCATTGCACGAGCTGCGGGCCGAGCACGCCGGCGAACACGCCGCCGGCCATCACCCACGACACCGCCTTCGGGCGATATTCCGCGCTCGCGCCATCCGCGGCCGCAAAGCGGTAGGATTGCGACACCGCGCCATACAATCCGCCGAGGAACGTCGCACAGCAAAACAGCGCAAACGAACCGCGCAAGATGGCCAAGGCCCCGAGCAAGCCGGTTAGCGTGCCGCATGCGGTGCCGATGATGAAGGCGACGCGGCGGCCATAGGCGCGCGAGATCGCGCCGGTCGGCAAGGTGCCGGCAGCGATCCCGAGCACGTACACCGAGATCGGGAGGGTCGCGAGCGAGATGCTAGGTGCCAGTGTGGCCCCGACGATCGAACCGGTGGCGAAAATGACTGCCGCGTTGGCGCCGGTCAACGCCTGCGCCGCAGCCAGACGCACCACGTTGGAGCGGACGCGGGCATCTCCGGAAATTCCGTCAGCGGCGGTCATATCGATCATCGGCGATTGATTTCCACGAAGGGGCGGCCAAATGCAGTCGGGGCCTTGTTGATTGCCGGCACTATGAAGGCAGTCACCCGCCCGATCAACCGACGCAAACGGGCGCGGGCCATGCATCGCCGCTCAGCCTGTGTTCGAGCGGCCGAACACCAAAGTGAGATTGTTGGCCGGCATCTCGGCGATCTCGATCAGGGAAAGACCGGCGCTCGCCGCCAGCTCTTCCACGGCCTCGAGTTCGCGCACGCCCCATTCCGGATCTCCTTCACGAAGACTTTTGTCGAACGCCGCATTGCTGGCAGCCGTGTGCTGGCCACCGCGCTTGAACGGGCCGTAGAGGAAGAGCCACCCCTCGGGCCGCAGGGTGCGCGTGGCGCCGGCAAATAACCCCTCGGCGACACACCACGGCGCGATATGGATGACGTTGGCGCAGAACAGCGCCAGCAATTCGCCGGGGCCGTTTCCGTTCCTCATCTCGGGGCACCAGGCGGGATCCGTCAAATCGATCCGCAGCGGCGAACGCATATTCGGAAGCCGCGCATGCGCCCGCCACGCCGCGATGCTTTTCAGATGTCTCTCATTGAGGTCGCTCGGCCACCAGGTGATGTCAGGAAAATGCCGAGCGAAATCGACCACATGCTGGCCGGTACCGCTGCCTACCTCCACCACGTCACCGGATTTCCCGGCAAGGAATCGCTGCAGCACGGCGCGGATCGCCTGATGGTTGCGGTGAAATGCCGGCGCGTCGAGGCGCCCATCAGGTTCGGTGGGTCGGCCATCCTTGCCGAATTCAACGATATATTCAGCCACGCTAGTGGTCCAATTCTAACATTCGCATCCCGTTTCGGCAGGCATCTTTGCGAATGTTAGAATCAAAGGACCACTAGAAAATATGGGTTTGTAGTGGAGTTTTGGATTTGACATTCGCTATACGAGCTTGGGCTGGGTGGGGAGCGAATGTCAAATCCACTCCACTAGCCCCCCGGATTTTTTCGGCGATCGAGGCCTATTCGCTTTAGCCTCTCCTCGCGCGAATCGCAAAGCCTCAAAATATCTGGGCCGCAAACGGCACCCCCTCCGATCCCGGCATGCGTTGTCAGCCAATGGCGTTTATGGTTTCAGCAACTATATTCCAGGCTAACCATCGCGGGAACCGCGCCTTGACTGACCATTGCTCGACCAGGTCTCTGCCGTTGCCGGCGCTTGTATCGGCACTCGTGATCTACGCAGCCTCTCCGGTCATGACGTCCGGCGCGCAATCGGGCGTGGCCGACGGACAAAGACTGGCTTTCGACCGGGCTAAGGGAAACTGCCTGAGCTGTCATGAAATCAAGGGCGGCGATCTTCCCGGCACCATCGGGCCGGCGCTGAAGGATATCAAAAGCAAATATCCAGACCGCAACGACCTCATCGCCATCCTTACCGATGAAACCCGGCGCAATCCGCAAACCGCCATGCCTCCGTTTGGACGGAATCGGATTTTGACCGAACAGGAAATCAACGCAATCGTGGATTTCCTGCAGACATTGTGATGATGCGCGGCTTAAGGCGACTTAAACCCAGGAGACTTGGAATGATCATCCCTGATAACGGCTTTCCAGCTACGCGGCGCCTGATCCTCAGAGGTGCCGGCTCGATCGCGCTCGCAGGCCTCGGTATGATTTCATTGAGCCGGGCTCCTGCGCTTGCCGCGGCCAACGACCGCTATCCTGAGGATGCTTTCAAGCAGAAGGATGGCAAGGAGGCGGTCAAATTGCTCTATGGCAGGACCGCAGAGCCCTCGGACAAGATCAAGCTCGACGCGCCGGAAATTGCCGAAAACGGCGCGGTGGTTCCGATCTCCGTCACTACGACGCTCGCCGAGGTGACCTCGGTCTCATTTGTCGTCCCGGAAAATCCGAATCCGCTGGCGGCGTATTACCGGATTGCGCCAGGCACCATGCCGAACATTGCCAATCGTCTCAAGATGGCAAAGACCAGCAACGTCATTGTGATCGTGGAAGCGGACGGCAAGCTTTATAGCGCGACCAAAGAAGTGAAAGTGACCGTCGGCGGCTGCGGCGGTTAACGCGCATGACCTGAGTTGAGGAGATCCCGATGGCATCGAGCATTCGCGTGCGTGCGATAGCAAACGTCGAGGCGACCGAAGTCCAGACGCTGATCCAGCATCCGATGGATTCCGGCTTCGTCAGGGATGCCAAGGGTGAATTCATTCCGGCGCACTTCATCCAGCAATTGACCTTCGAACATGGCGGCCGAAAGGTGTTCGTCGCCGATTGGGGTACGGCGGTCTCCAAGGACCCCTACGTCAAGTTCAGCTTCAAGGGCGCCAACAAGGGTGATGATTTGAAAGTCAGCTGGATCGACAACAAAGCCGAAACCGATACCGCCACGGTGAAGATCCAATAATGAAATTCCGCATGCCGCGTTCTTTATCGCCCGAGCGGGTGCCGGCTTCGCCCAAACCCGCCACAGAGGTGAGCGTGCGATCCCGGATTCACTTTGCCTTGGCCGCTCTCGCGGCGCTGGCGCTTTCTACCCTACAGCCTGCCGGCGCCGCCGATACACCTGATCCGGCGGCAGACGCGAAAGCCTTCCGGGATTACTTCGTCAACAAATTCCCCAACGTGAAGCTTGAGGACTTCGTCAATGGTCCCTACGCGCTAGACGGGGACATGCGCCGGCAATGGGAGGAAAAAGAGCAATTCCCGCCTTACGAATTTTCCCTCGAGATGGGCAAGGAGATGTTCGCCAAGCCCTTCAACAACGGCAAGCGCTACGCTGATTGCTTTGAAAACCAGGGCATCGGCATCAAGCAAACTTATCCCTATTTCGACGAGAGGGAAGGCAAAGTCGTCACGCTTGAACTCGCGTTGAACCGGTGCCGCGAGAAAAATGGCGAGGCTGTTCTGTCCTATGTCGGCGATGAGATGGCCGCGCTCACCGCCTATATGGCGTTCACATCGCGCGGCAGGCCGTTTGCCATCAAGGTCCCCGACGATCCGCGCGCGCTCGAGGCCTACCAGAACGGCAAGCGCTATTTCTATACGCGGCGCGGCCAGCTCAATTTTTCCTGCGCGACCTGCCATGTGCAGAACCCCGGCGAGCGGATGCGCGCCGAAGTGCTGGCGCCCGCGCTCGGCATCCTGAATGCGATGCCGATCTACCGTTCGGAATGGGGCGGCATGGGCACGATCAGCCGGCGTTTCACCACCTGCAACAGCCAGATTCGCGGCGTGCCGCTCGAGCCGCAAGCCGAGGAATATCGCGATCTCGAATATTACCTGTCCTATGTCAGCAACGGATTGCCGATAGCCGGTCCGGGCGCGCGGCCATGACCACGACCAAACCGAGAGCGCAGATGCGGATATCCATCTCCTGGCCGGTCGCCCTGTTGCTGGTCGCGGGCACGGCATCGGTGCGAGCCGCAGGCTCCGAGACCGATTTCAGGGTTGCCTATGCCGCGGCCGAAGCGGCCGACCAGCAAGCCAGCCGCTTGCGCAATCAATGGACCGTGACGGCAGCGGCTTTGGCCGAAGCCAAGAGGGCCGCCGACAAAGGCGACTTTGACCGGGCGACCGCGTCGGCCAAGGAAGCCGAGGCACTGGCCAAGGCGTCGATTTTTCAGGCCACAAACGAAATCGATGCCTGGAAACAGCTCGAAATACGCTGAACTTGTGAGAGAATGGCGCGGAGACATCGCATGACCATCCGCCGCCGGGATTTTCTCAAGCTTGCGGGCGCGGCCGCGCTCTCAGGCGGATTGCCGCCTGTCGCGCGCGGCGCGGACATTGCCAGCGTTTACGATCTCGAGCGTTTCGGCAATGCGCGCATCCTGCACATCACCGACACGCATGCGCAGCTTCTGCCGGGATACTTTCGCGAACCCAGCGTCAATCTCGGGCTCGGCGCGATGCAGGGACGGCCGCCGCATCTGGTGGGCCGCGCCTTCCTCGATCGATTTGGAATCAAGCCTGACAGCGCCGACGCCTATGCGTTCACTTCGCTCGACTTCGAGAAATCCGCCGCGCGATTCGGCAAGCTCGGCGGCTTTGCGTATCTGAAGACGCTGATCGATCACTTGCGCGGCGATGCAGGGCCGGGAAACGCGTTGCTGCTCGACGGCGGAGATTCCTGGCAGGGCACCGGGCTTGCGAACACCACGCAAGGCGCCGGGAGTGTCGAGGCCGCTAACCTGCTCGGCATCGAGGCGATGACGGGCCATTGGGAATTCACCTATGGCGAACAAACGCTGCGCAGCAACCTCGAGCGATTCAAGGGCGAGTTCCTGGCGCAGAACGTCTATCTCACCGAGGAAGCCGCTTTCAATGGCGCCAAGGCATTCGAATCCGACTCGGGACGGGTGTTCAAGCCGGCCACGATCAAGGAGGTCGGCGGCTTTCGCATCGCGGTGATCGGCCAGGCCTTCCCCTACGTTCCGATCGCGCATCCGAAGCGGTTCACACCGCACTGGACTTTTGGAATCCGCGAGCAAGAGCTGCAAGGGCTGGTCGAGGTTTTGCGGAACCGCGACAAGGTCGATGCGGTTTTACTGTTGTCGCATAACGGCATGGACGTCGACCTCAAGCTCGCCGGCCGGGTGCGTGGCATCGACGTTATTCTCGGTGGTCACACCCACGACGCCATCCCACAACCCATCGCCGTCACCAACGCCGGCGGCGCCACGCTGGTCACCAATGCCGGCTCCAACGGAAAATTCCTCGGCGTGCTCGATTTCGAACTCGCCAAAGGCCGGGTCAGCGACATCAGATACCGACTGCTGCCGGTATTCTCGGAATTGCTAAAGCCCGACGCGGCGATGGCGGCGCTGATTGAAACGATCCGCGCGCCGCTTGCTTCGGCCTCCGCCGCAACCGTTACAACCGCCGATCGCCTGCTCTATCGCCGCGGCAATTTTTTCGGCAGCGTGGATCAATTGATCTGCGCGGCGTTACGCCGTGAATTCGATGCCGAGATGGCGTTGTCGCCAGGTTTCCGCTGGGGTTCGACCGTTCTGCCGGGACAGAAGCTGACCATGGAAGACGTGCTGTCCGAAACCGCGATCAGCTATGGCGAAACCTACGTCCAGAGCATGACCGGCGGCCAGATCAAGGACGCGCTCGAAGACGTCTGCGACAACCTCTTCAATGCCGATCCCTATTACCAGCAGGGCGGCGACATGGTACGGGTCGGTGGTTTCACCTATACGTGCTCGCCGAACGAGAACATCGGACGCCGGATTTCCGACCTGAGGCTCGACAACGGCCGATCGATCGAGGCCGGCAAGAAATACAAGGTGGCCAGTTGGGCTTCCGTCAATGCGCAGCCGGGAATGCCGGTGTGGGACGTCTTTGCCAAATATCTTGGCTCCGGCAAACCGCTCGATGCGCGCGGCGCCGGTGTCACGTTAAGGGGCGTCGACGGTAATCCCGGCATCGCCGAACAAGGGTGAGACCTTTTTCCGCATTTGCGAAGGCAACGGCCACGGGAGTTGGTATCCGGCGCTGCCGGAGCTAGGCGCGCGCGGTTTGCGTGATAGTATCGGCAATCAAATGCGGACGCGCCATTCATGATCTTTCGTCAGCTGTTCGACAGCGTGTCGGGAACCTACAGCTATCTCCTCGCCAGCCGCGCCGGCGGCGAGGCGTTGATTCTCGATCCCGTGCTGGAGAAGGTCGACCGCTACTGCCAGCTGTTGCGCGAGCTCGATCTCAGGCTGGTCAAGGCCCTCGACACCCATCTGCACGCCGACCATGTCACCGGCCTCGGCGAACTGCGCGACCGCACCCATTGCGTCACCATCATGGGCGAGCAAAGCAAGGCCGACGTGGTGGCGATGCGGGTCGCCGACGGCGACAAGGTGACGATCGAAGGCGTCGTGCTGAATGTGATGTATACGCCCGGCCACACCGACGATTCCTACAGCTTCCTGATGGGCGATCGGGTCTTCACCGGCGATACGCTTCTGATCCGCGGCACCGGCCGCACCGATTTCCAGAACGGCAGCGCGAGGGCGCAGTATGATTCGATCTTCAACCGGCTATTGAAGCTGCCCGATGAGACCATGGTGTTTCCCGCCCATGACTATAAGGGTGATACCGTGTCCACGATCGGCGAGGAGAAACGGTACAATCCGCGGCTGCAGGTGCGCTCGGTCGATGAATATGTCGAGCTGATGGGCAATCTGAAGCTGCCAAACCCCAAAATGATGGATGTCGCGGTGCCGGCCAACATCCATGTCGGCCTGCATCAGGACGATCTCGCGAAACAGGGATTGTCGTTCACCGCCCGCGAGGCGATCGACAGCCTCGGCCGCCCCGATATTCTTCTGGTCGATCTCCGCGAAAACAGTGAACGCATAAAACACGGCATGCTGCCCGGCGCGCTGCACGCGCCTTACCCCGACATCGGCGATAGCCTGCAGCCCGGCGGGATGCTGCGCGAAGTCGTCACCGCGACCGGACGGCGCATCGTGTTCTTCTGCGCCTTCGGCGAGCGCTCGGCGATGGCGGTCGCCGCCGCGAAGCAAGCGGGCCTCGCCAACACCGCCCATATCGCCGGCGGCCTGGACGCCTGGAAGAAAGCCGGCGGGCCGGTGCTGACAGGGTGAAGGGGTCGTCCCTGCGAACGAACGCAGGGACGACGGAGATATTTGATCCGGCGTTATCGGCTGACTCGCTTCAATTCCTTGACCAGTTGGTCCAGCGCGTCGGCGAGCATGACGCCGCCGCACACCGTCAACCGGTCCGGAATGATGATGCGTTTTGACGCTGGATAGAATCGCTCCAGCGCGGGGTGCAGCAGAAACGCACGGCCCTCATCCTCGGCGCGGTCACCCGCCTCCGACACGACGATCAGATCGGGCCTGACGTTCACGATCGCTTCCAGCGAGGCGTAGCCGCCGAGGCTGATCCCGAGATCAGCCGCGGCGTTGAAAAGCCCGGTCTCGGCCAGTAGGGAGCTGACCAGGCTGTCGCTGCCGGACACCCAGCCGCGCCGGGACAAAGACAGCACCCGATAAGGCTTGACCGCGACCGCCCGCCGCGCCCGCGCGATCGCGTCATCGAGTCGCGCGACTTCCGCGTTGGCACGATCGGGATGACCAACCACATCACCCATCTCGCGGATCTGGGCTTTGACTTCGTCGAGATTGCGCGGCACCGCGAATTCGGTGAGGTGAAGCCCCTTCGCCTTCAAAAGCTCCCGCGTCGATCGCTTGTCGAACAGGCCCGCGACCACGATATCGGGCTTGAGCACGAGCACGTCCTCGGCGCCACCCGATAGCGTCGGATAGCGGCGCGCATCATCCGCCGCAAAGGATTGCCAGGCGTCGCGCGAAAATCGGCTGAGCCCAAGGATCTGCCCGGGGTCGGCCAGTGGTATCAGCAGCTGGTCGGTGCAGACATTCATCGACACAATGCGCGGACCGGCCGCCATTCCAGGCGCAAACCAGAGCGCCCCGAACGCCGCAAGCGCCGCGATGGCAACCGACCGGGAGAACGATCCGAGATGTCCGCTCATTGATCCCTCAAATCTCGGCCCACGGCACGATCACGGCTTCGCGCTGAAATTCCGCGCGATAAGCGCTGATCCGGAACACATCTCCCATGATCTGCTCTGACAACGCCTCCAGGGGCGATCCTTGCGACACCAGCCGGCCGTCCGACAGCACCAGAATTGTATCTGCAAATCGCGCGGCAAGTCCGAGATCATGCGTTACCACCATCACCAGCGCGCCGTTGTCGGCCGCATGGCGCAGGGTTTTCATCACATCGATCTGGTGACGGGGATCGAGCGAGGCCGTCGGCTCATCGGCCAAAATCACCGGCGCTTCCACCGCGAACACGCGCGCCAGCGCGACCCGGCTGCGCTCGCCGCCGGACAGTTCCGTGATGCGGCGCGCGCTGAATTCCATGACATCCGCTAGCTGCATCGCCCGCAGCACCGCCTCGGCGTCTCTCGGCGGCAATCGCGCGGGATCAGTGGCGCCATGCGGATAGCGGCCGAGCGCCACGATATCCCGAGCCGGCAATGGCCAGTGCACGATGTGGCCCTGCGGCAGATAGGCAAATCGCCGCGCGCGCTCGCGTAAAGCAAGAGCCGACAGCGCGTCGCCGCCGACATCGATGGAGCCTGCCGAAGGCACCAGCCCCGCCAAGGCACGCAGCAATGTCGTCTTGCCGGCTCCGTTCGGCCCGACCAGCGCCACCAGATGTCCTAAAGACAGCGCGAACGAAACGTCGTTCAACACGGCGCGCCCCCCCAATGTCACGCCGAGACCTCGCGCGGTGAGAAAGGCTGACACGGTCATGCGACGCCTCCGGCCAACGCACGCCGTTCCCGCTGAATGAGATAGAGGAAGAACGGAACGCCGATGATCGAGGTCAGGACACCGACCTTGATATCGCTGGTCGACGGAATGATGCGCACGGCGATATCGGCTGATAGCAAAAGCGCGCTGCCCGCGAGCGCGCTCGGAATCAGCAACCGAGCCGGATCGTGTCCGATCAGCGGCCGCATCAGATGCGGCGCCACCAGGCCGATGAAGCCGATGGTGCCGGACACCGCGACCGCGCCGCCGACGCCAAGCGCGACGCCGGATATCACCAGAAGCCGCAACCGGCTGACATCGACGCCAAGGCTTTGCGCCGCCTCCTCGCCCAGGCTGAGGACGCGGAAGGCATCGCGCTGGCTCAACAGAATGACTGCGCCGGCGGTAATGAACGGCAGCGCCAGCATGACGTGACGAAAACTGCGATCCTCGAGCGAGCCGAGCAGCCAGAACGCGATTTCGAGCACCGCGAACGGATTGCTGGAGAGATTCATCACCAGCGCGGTCGCCGCGCCCGCAAGACTCGAGATCGCAAGCCCCGCCAGGATTAGGATCAATAGCCCCGCGTTGCGGCCGGCGATCGCCAGCAGCACGAATACCGAGACGAATGCAGCCACGATCGCCGCCCCCGGAAGCGCGTAAGATCGCACGTCGGCAAGGCCGAGCGCGATGATCAGCACCGCGCCGAACGCCGCCGATTGCGGCGCTCCGAACAGCGAGGGCGACGCCAAGGGATTGCGCAACAACCCCTGCAGCGCCGCGCCGGAAAGGCCGAGCATCGCGCCAATCGCAAAGCCCAGTATCGCGCGGGGCAGCCGGATTTCCCGGACAATCACCTGCTGCACATCGCTGCCGCCGCCGAACAAGGCGTCGACCACCGTCAAAGGCGACAGCTGCACCGGACCGATCCCGAGCGAAGCCAAAAAGAGCAGCACGACGATAACGACAAGCGCTGCCATCACGCCGGCGCGCCGGCGCGAAGCCGCATCGACCGTCGCCATGACGTTCTCAATGCTCATCCATTGTCCTTTTGGGCGGCGACGCCGTCACCCGGCTCCAATGCTCATACAATGATTGGGGTCTCGCACAAGCGGGCCCCGCGAACAAAATGGGTACCCGTGATGCTCGAAGGCTCGCGGCTGAACGATGGCATTGACTCCTGGCCCGACGCAATTCTAGATAGTCGTGACGGTTCCCCGCTTTGGGGATCAAAAGGGAATGCGGTGCGGAGAGATTTCTCTCCAATGCCGTGGCTGCCCCCGCAACTGTAAGCGGTGAATCCTTCGCCATATGCCACTGGGAATCTCGGTCCTGGGAAGGCGGCGAAGGGTAACGACCCGCGAGCCAGGAGACCTGCCGTCAGCCGTGGTCACACGCGAAGATGCCGGTCGGGGAGTACAGGCATTAGCTTCACCAGAAGTGCGCAAGCACGATGGTGAGACTTGGTTCGCTGTGACGTGCCACTGACGTCATACCGAGGTAACCATGTCTTCCACCGTCACAGCCGCATCGCGGCGCCACAACTTTCTGCTTGCTTCGAGCTTCCTTGGATCCCTGTTTCCCTTCGCAATTTCAGCTGCAAACGCACAGCAATCGGCGTCACCCAATCTGCTGCCACCAATTGAAGTCAGTCCGCCCAAGAGTGTGGATACCACCGAGCCGCCGGCCGATCGGAATTCGAATTCGCGCCGGGTCGTCGCCGCGCCGGCGCAGCAAAAGCCCACGGATGCCCCGCCATCGGGCACTGCGGACACCGCGCCAACGGTCGTCAGCCCAACGGGCACCGTGACGCCGACGGGACAGGTTGCGAGCTCGATCACGGTTATCACCGCGAAGGACATCGAAACCCAGCAGCTTCGCACAGTGCCCGATGTCCTGAGCACCGTGCCGGGACTGAATGTCGTTCAAACCGGAGGGCCGGGTGGACTGACTTCGGTGTTCATGCGCGGCACCAATTCCAATCATACCAAGGTGCTGATCGATGGTATCGACGTCAGCGACCCCAGCAATGCGAACGGAGCGTTTGACTACGCGCACCTTCTGACGTCGGACATTGCGCAGATCGAAGTGCTGCGCGGCCCGCAAAGCGGCCTCTATGGCTCGGACGCAATCGGCGGCGTCGTCTCGATCGTTACCAAGAAGGGCGACGGACCCGCCCGCACGACGGCCTCAATCGAGACCGGCTCATTCGGAACCTTCAACCAGAGCGCCGGCCTCTCCGGCTCGCAGGATAACTACAATTACGCCTTCAGCATCGCCCACTTGCACGCCAGCGACGTTCCGGTGACGCCGCTGCAGTTGCTCCCGCCCGGACAGCAGGCGATCGGAAACAGCTACGACAACATGACGTATTCAACCAAGACCGGCCTCGATATCAACGAGTTCTGGTCGGTGAATTCGGTGATGCGCTACACCGAGGCGACGCTGCTGTTTACGGGTGACAATTTCAACGTTTTTCCAAGCGTTCCCAACGCCGCCCAGAGCAATCATACCGTGCACCAGTTCTTCACGCGCGAAGAAGCCGTTTGGTCGCTGCTCGATGGCCGCATCAAAAATTACTTCGGCGTCAACTACACCAACTACTGGAACTCCGACTTTGGCCCGACTGACCCGGTCTCGACCATCACGACCGGCAACCGCCTCAAATACGATTGGCACAGCGTGACCCAGCTCACCACCGGCAACAACCTCGTTGTCGGCCTCGAGCAGGAGACCTTTCAGCTGCAAACTCCGGCACTCGCGGCGGAAAACGGCAACAAGGCGGGCTACGTCGAACTGCAATCGGACTTCGCCAAGCGCTTTTTCCTGGTCGCCAACGTGCGCGAGGATGTCAACGACCAGTTCGGCGACCACACCACTTATCGGGTGGCACCGGCCGTGATTCTTCCGTTCACCGAAACCAAGCTCAAGGCAAGCTACGGCACCGGTTTCAAGGCGCCGACCCTCAATCAGCTGTTCCAGAGCTTTCCCGATTTCAACTTCTTTGCCAATCCGAACCTGAAGCCCGAGCAAAGCCGAGGCGTCGACATCGGCTTCGAACAACCCCTGTTCAATGATCGCGTCCGGTTCGGATCGACCTATTTCAAAAATAACATTACGGACCTGATCAACGCCAACAACACGTTCACCACGAACATCAATATCGGCAACGCTATCACCGAAGGCACCGAGAGCTTCGTCACCGCCAGCATCATCGATCGCGTCAAAGTGCGCGCGGATTACACCGTCACACGCGCGGTCGATGCCGACACCGGGCTACAGTTGTTGCGCCGGCCAAAGGAGAAATTCAGCGTCACGACGATCTGGAATCCGATCGATCCGCTCACGCTCTCGGCCACCGTGCTTCACGTAAGCGACTGGATCGACATCGACCGTGCAGGCGATCCAGGCAACATCGTTGCGCCGGGCTACACTGTCGTCAACCTCAGAGCCGATTATGCGATCAACGACCAACTCAAGCTGTTCGGCCGGATCGACAACCTCGCTAACGTCCACTATCAGAACCCGACCGGCTTCCTGGCGCCCGGCCTCGGCGTCTTTGGCGGCGTCCGTTTTGCGAGTTTCGGCGTGAAGTAGGCCGGCTCGACGGTGCTGCACACCGGCAGCTTCGTCGATGCCTATCGCGACTTGAGTATCTCACGCCTGCTGGCGCCGGGTTACGCCGTGTGGCGGCCGAGGAGGGCACAGAGGGTCACTGCAGGTTCCGAAACGCGCCAGGGGGCCCGTTCCACTCGAACAAGTCGGGGTGGAGCAGGTGAGCCAGCAGCTCTGTGCCCTCAACGACGCGGGGTCCTGGACGTGCGAAATAGGAATTCGCGTCTACCGCATAAACACGGCTGTCGCGCACCGCCGGCAGATCGGCCCAACCGGGGTAAGTGGAGAGCTGTCGTGCCTGCTCGGCAGCCTTTTCCAAACCAAAGCCGCAAGGCATAACGATCAATACCTCCGGTTTCCACTGCAGAACGTCTTTCCACTGTATGCGAACGGAATCGGTCCCCTCGCGTCCAAGCTTGTCGAGACCGCCCGCAATCCGAACCATTTCCGGAACCCAGTGACCGCAGCAATAAACCGGATCGATCCACTCCATGCAGAAGACTCGGGGCCGCGACAATGCAGCGCGCGTCGCAGCCTCGATCTTTTCGAGCCGAGCCCGACCCTCTGCGATCAGTGTTTCCGCCATTTTGGAGCGGCCCGTCGCCTCGCCAAGATCACGCAAATTATCAAATATCTGTTCGAGGGATTTCGGCGTCAGCCACAATATCTGCGGCTTGGTGGGAAGCGTCTTTAACAGCTGGGAGACTTCGTTTCCCGAGGGTGCACAGACCTGACAGAGGTCTTGGGTTAGAATCAAATCGGGAGCGATTTCCTGGATGAGCGGCTCGTCCACCCGATAGAGGCTCAGACCATTGCGCAATCTTTGCGTTACGGCGGAGTCAATTTCCGACTGACTCATGTTTTCGACCGCAAGAATGCTACGGACAACGATCGGTTTGCCGACGATCTCAGGGGGATAGTCGCATTCGTGCGTAACGCCTAACAATCGGTCACCCAGGCCCAGGGCACAGATCATCTCAGTGGCCGAGGGTAGAAACGAGACGATCCGCTGGGTCTCAACCATGTCACGCCGCCGAAGGAACCAGAACCGTTGCTATCGGCACCATCAGGCGCGATAGGCGCTTTCGCCAAAGCGAACTTACAGGACTATCCAAGGTTGGCCCATCGAAAACAGACCTATGAATCTCACGATTCTCGCCGCGGGATCAACATTCAGCGGCCATCGCGAGCGATCACACCGAGGGCCGGGTTAGCGCCCACTCGCCGCCGGGCCGCGGCTTCGTGGTAAAGGCCAGCGCGGCGTTCTGACTGAAAAAACCTCCTTCGGCCTGCGCGACCGTCCTGATCCGGTCGCGCAACCGTTAGCCGGCCTTCACCAAGATCGGGGATTTTGAGCTGAAAAACGCTATTTTCCCGCGTTTCGGGCCTTAAAGATGCCGTTTGGCCAGCCCAATGCATGATAGTGTCATGCCATGGATCATCGCGCGGGATGCGCGGTGAATTTCGAGGTATCCGATGAACGACGAACCTAAAAGCGCCGCCGAACTGAAAGAGATCAGGCTGAACAGGAAGCTCGCGCAGGACGCCGAAGGCATCAAGGCCATGGCGGAGATCGCGGCGGCCGACATTGCCATACGAAAGCGGACGGCGAATTTGCGCGCGATGCGACTGGCGAGGGAGGCTGCCGAGCGCGACAAGCCTGCGGAACCCAAAGCCAAAACCAAGCCCAGGAAGAAGAAAATAAGCTAAATGACAAAGGAAGACCGCCGACGCGCCGACGCGCGTTTCAACAAGATCTCGCACATGGCGAGCGGAGACAAAACCGCGAGGGCCGAGCGCGACGCCGCGCTGAAAGCGGTGACCGACAACATGGCGAAGTTGAAAGCATTGCGGCTTGCCCGCGAAGCCGCTGAACCCCCGCGCCCGGCCGCAGGGTCCAAGAAGGCGCGTGCCAAGACGAAAAAATCAGGCGAGAAGGGCCCGGCGCTATCCGATTGGCTGGCGGGACAGCAAAGCGGCGGCCGCCGGACTTGAGCCTTCCGGTTGGCCGAATCACTTGCGGCAAACGCTTTACGTTGTCCCGGGAAAGGCCGGTTGATGCTTTAGGCCGGCTCCGGCAATTCGATCAGCGACCGCGTCTTGGTCGCGGCGTCGTAAACCTGCACCTGCAGCATCTGGAACTGATTCTTCAAGGCCAAACCGGTCCGCTCGGCTGCCTCGATCGTATCGTGGTGCGATTTGAAGTGACCGTCGACGACAAGCGAATAACCTGATGTCGGCGGTTTGTCGGCGCGAATGATGTGGCGTGTCGGCTGTTCTTCCGCTTCGATCTTTGGCTTCTTCATGTGTGACTCCGTGATCATGACCCAATTAGACCGGATCACGATCGGATTTGTTGTCTTGAGTATGACGCTTCGGAAAACCGGTTCCCACTTTTCCGGATCATGCTCTGGTTGCGCCTTCCTTTACACCGAAGGTGTGAAAAAGGGCAGGAAAGATTGTCCGATCGCGGGCTTACATACCGCCTCAAAGACTGTGAGATTGAGGTTGCGAGAGGTGACGAATAACCGGCTATCGACCGCCAACGGCGTTTTGAGGGCTGCCATGCACCTGTATTCATAGACAAATAACCGGCGCAGCCGATAGTTTCGCCTGCAAACGGAGGGCGAACCCGACATGGCCGATATTCTGGCCGCACCGCAGCAAGCAAAGGCAGACGAACAGCTGCGCACGCTGGCCGCGATTTCGACGGCGCACTGGGTCAGTCATTTCCACATGCTGGTGCTGCCGATGCTGTTTCCCTTTCTCAAGGCTCAGCTCGGCGTCGGCTACATTGAACTCGGCTTCGCGCTGACCGTGTTTGCTGTCACTTCCGGCCTGACGCAGGCGCCGATCGGCTATCTCGCCGATCATATCGGCGCCCGCAAAATCCTGCTGATGGGCATCACCTTGGGCGGCGTTGCACTGATCATGCTCGGCCTGCATCTGAGCTATCCGTGGCTGATCGCCAGCGCCGTGCTGCTGGGGCTCGCCAACAGCGTCTATCATCCGGCCAATTACGCGATCCTCTCGGCGCACATGAACGAGGCGCGCATGGGCCGCGCCTTTTCGATTCACACCTTCGCCGGTTACGTTGGCGGCGCGGTCGCACCCGCCATCGTGGCGACGCTGGCCGCAACCATCGGAGGCCATGGTGCGCTGATCGTGACCGGCGCGGTGGGGCCGTTTGTCGCGCTGCTCCTTCTCCTCGCCGGAATCCCCGATGCGAGCGCCGCGGACCGCCACGCGGCCGGCACGCACACGCCGCGGCGGGGCGTCATGACCCCTGCCCTCATCGTGCTGACGATTTTCTTCACGCTGCTGAACCTGTCCAACGCCGGCATCGGCAATTTCGGCGTTGTCGCGCTGATGAGCGGCTATGGCGTGGCATTCTCGGCCGCCAATATCGCGCTGACGGCGTTTTTGGGCGCTAGCGCAATCGGCGTGCTCGCTGGCGGCTTTCTCGCCGATCACACAAGGCGCCACGGACAAATGGCCGCCGCCTGCTTTGCCGTCAATGCCGCCATCGTGTTGATGATCGCAACGATTCAGTTGCCGCCGCTGCTGCTGATCGCCGCTATGGCCTCGGCAGGATTCCTGGGCGGCGTGATCGCTCCCTCACGCGATATGCTGGTCCGCAATGCGGCGCCCGCGGGCGCAGCAGGACGGGCGTTCGGCATCGTCTCCACCGGCTTCAACGTCGGCGGCATCATCAGTCCGCTGCTGTTCGGCTGGATCATGGACCAGAACTTGCCGCATTGGGTGTTCGGCGCTTCCGTCGTCTTCATGGTGCTGACGGTCCTGCTCGCGCTTGCCACCGAGCGAAGCCCGCAAGAGCGACCGGCGGCGCCCGACCCACGCCTCATGCATCCCTGAGGCTCTGGCGCCGGCCGTCAGCAGCGCCGGAACGCGGTTGCCAGCCGGATCGTCAGGCGAACTTCGGTTGCCGCACCGCGCCCATCAAACGCGCGCGCTCGGTATTTGGCCAAAGCAGCAGCAGGCCGAGCAGGCCCGCGGCAATCAATATGGCGGCGTTGATGGTGAACCCGGTCATGTAGCCGTCAAGCAGCCCGGACGAGCGCTGGATCACGCTGCCCATGACCGCCGGGGCCAAAATGCCGGCCAGCGTGTAGATGGCGCCGTAGATCGCGATTACGGCGCCGCGTTGAGACACTGGGGTGAACTCTCCAATCATCGGCGCGCAGACCACATAAATCGATCCGCAGAGCCCTGACCCCGCCACCAGCAAGGCGACCTGCCATCCAGCGCCCTCGACATAGGGTATCACCGCAAGGATTGATCCGCCGACGATCAGCGGCACCGCGCCTAACACCCCGCGCGCCCCGCGGGTGGAAACGCCACGCGCCATCAGCGCCTGCGAAATCCAGCCCGTGAGGAGCACGATCACGGCGCCGAACACCCAGGGCAGGATCGAAATCCAGCCCGCGTCCTGTTGCGAAAAGCCAAGCCCTTTGACGATGAAGGGCGTGAACCAGGTCAGCCCGAGCGACAGCGCCCAATAGGCGCCGAAGGTCGCGGCGCAACATCCGACAAAGGTCCGCGAGGTCAGAAGCTGGAAATAGGGAATGCGGGGCTCAGCATCCGCGGTCGCGGCGGTCGGGACCAGCGGACCCTCCTGGCTGAGGATCAACCACGCCGCCACCCACATCAGACCGATCACGCCAAGCGCGCCGAATGCATAGTGCCAGTCGTAATTGACGATCACCCAATTCAGCGCCGGCACTGCGAGGATGACGCCGAATGCCGCTCCTTGCGACAGTACCGCCGTGGGCAGGGTTCGCTTCTCGTCGGGAAACCATTTGTAGATCGCATGTACCGCCACTGCGCCCGCCGGGCCTTCGCCGGCGCCAAGGATCACGCGGCAGATCAACAGCGTCGAGAAACTGACCGTACCCACCATCGGAAACTGTGCCAGCGCCCATATCAGCGCCAGCGCCAGCAGCACCCAGCGCGTCGCGGTGCGGTTGACCAGGAATCCGACCGCTATGGCCGCGATCGAATACAGGAAGAAGAACGAGGAGCCAAGCAGACCGAACTGCTCCGGCTCGAGCTTCAGCTCGGTCATGATCGGCACGCCGGCAAGGCCGACCACGATCTTGTCCGCGAAATTCACCAGCATGAAGAGAAACAGCAGAAACGTGATCCTCCAAGCCCCCTTTGGCGTCGGTTGCGCGGTCATCGTCGTTCCCTCGCGGTGGTTTTTGCAGGCTTTGTTGGATCGGCCTGAACGGATGCTACCCAAGGCGGATTAGGCATTGCAACCGGGCATTTTTGCTGGATCGCGCTTGCGCGCGGGCCGAGCCCAGCTGTCTTGGACGGAGGCCGCACCAGATCACGATCGCGTTCGCCATCATGTTTGAGGTCGTGCTCTCTGGCCATGGTCTTGGTATGTTCGGCGATAATTGCAGGGATATTCACGGTGACACGCTTCGCATGACAACCGGCAACCAGATCGTGCTGAGCGTACGCAAGCTGACCAAGGCCTATCGTTCCGCCGGAGAGCACATCGCCGTCCTGCGCGGGGTGAACCTGAACGTTGCGGCCGGCGAGCGCGTCGCACTGACTGGCGAATCCGGCAGCGGCAAGAGCACGCTCTTGCATCTGATTGCCGGGCTGGATCGGGCCGACAGCGGCGAGATCCGGCTTGCCGATACCTCAATTTCGGATCTCAGCGATGCCGGCCTTGCGGCATTGCGGCGCGACCGGCTTGGTCTGGTGTTTCAACAATTCAATCTGATCCCGAGCCTTGATGTCAGGGATAACCTCGCGTTTCAGGCTCGCATTGCCGGCTGCCACGATGCTGCCTGGCATGCCGAGCTTGTCGAACGCTTGGGACTCGGCCAATTTCTGGACCGCTATCCCGAGCAGTTATCGGGCGGTCAGCAGCAGCGGGTCGCGATCGGCCGGGCCCTCGCCGTCAAGCCGCTGCTTCTGCTCGCCGACGAACCCACCGGCAATCTCGATGAGGCGACCGCCGATGACGTTCTCGCCCTGACCCGCGATCTGGTTGCGCAAACCGGCTGCGGCCTTCTGATGGTCACCCACTCGGTGCGGCTCGCCGCCACGCTCGACCGTCGCATCAACCTGAGCGCGGGGCTGATCGCGTGACGCGGGCCTGGTGGATTCTCGCGGTCCTGCTCAGCCATTGGCGGCGGCATCCGATGCAGCTTGCCACGCTGCTAATCGGCTTGATTTCGGCGACCGCGCTGTGGAGCGGCGTGCAGGCATTGAACCAGCAGGCCCGCAACAGTTACGACCGCGCGGCCGCCACTTTCGGCGGCGCCAGGACGGCTACTTTGGTCGGCCGCAACGGCGCGACCTTCGCCCAGCAACTCTTTGTCGACCTGCGCCGCGCCGGCTGGCGGGTGTCACCCATTGTCGAAGGCCGCATCCAGATCGGCGGACGGGGATTCCGGCTGCTCGGTATCGAACCCGTCACACTGCCGGCGGAGGTCGGCGATGCACCGGCGATTGGCAGAGCGGGCCTGCAATCCTTCGTCACCCCGCCGGGAGAAACGCTGGTGGCGCCCGAGACACTCGCCGAGCTTGGAATGCCGCAAGGCGCCTCGCCGCTGGCAAGCGGCAACGCGTTGCTGCCCCCGCTTCGCGCGGCGGCGCAACTTGTGCCTGGCGTCATGGTGGTCGATATCGGCATTGCCCAGAAGCTTCTCAAAATGCCCGATCAGGTTTCCCGGCTCCTGGTCGGCAAGACCAAGGGCATCCGCGCCCCGCTCGAAGACGTCGCCGGCGACAAGCTCCGCCTGGTTGAGCCGGACGCGGAGAGCGATCTCGAACGTCTCACCGACAGTTTTCATCTGAACCTGACAGCATTCGGCCTATTGTCATTCTTCGTCGGGTTGTTCATCGTCAACTCCGCCATCGGCCTTGCATTCGAGCAGCGCCTGCCGATGTTGCGAACCCTGCGCGCCTGCGGCGTGTCCGCATCTCAGCTGAATAGCGTGTTGGTGCTCGAACTGATATCACTGGCGCTGATTGCGGGCGTTGTGGGCCTGGTCTGCGGTTACCTGATCGCGGCGTCGCTGCTCCCTGATGTCGCGGCGTCGTTGCGCGGGCTTTATGGCGCGCAGATTCCCGGTCAGCTCACGCTCAAGCCGGAGTGGTGGATCGCGGGCCTCACCATCAGCGTGCTTGGCGCGCTGCTGGCAGCTGCCGCCAGCCTCTTGAAAGCCATCCGCCTTTCGGTATTGGCCGCGGCGCAGCCCTATGCGTGGCAACAGGCGCAGCACCGATGGCTGATCCTGCAGAGCGCGGTCGCCCTCATGGTGCTCGCCGCCGCCGCCGGCTTCCTTTGGCTCGGCGATTCCCTGGTGGCGGGTTTTGCCGTGCTCGCTGCGATGCTGCTTGGCGCAGCGCTTGGGCTGCCCGCGGTCCTGGAGTTGATCCTTGTCCAAGGCCAGCGGCGTGCGCGTGGCGCGCTTGCGGCATGGTTCTGGGCCGACAGTCGCCAGCAGCTTTCCGGATTGTCGCTGGCATTGATGGCGCTGTTGCTGGCGCTCGCGGTCAATGTCGGCGTCGGTACCATGGTCGAAACCTTCAGCCGAACCTTCACCGGTTGGCTCGACGGACGGCTGGCGGCGGACGTTTACATCAATGCATCCGATGACGCGCAGGCCGTCGCCATCACCGCATGGTTGCGTGAGCGCCCAGACGTCGCGGCGATCCTGCCCGGCGGCCGAGCCGAAGCCCAGATCGCCGGCGCACCGGTGGAGATATTAGGCTTGGCCGACCATGCCACTTATCGCGATCGCTGGCCGTTATTGCAGTCCGTGGAAAATGCCTGGAATAGACTTCGCCCCGGCGATGCCGGATTTGTCAGCGAACAATTGGCGCGACGTTTGAAGCTCGCGATCGGCGATCAGGTTGAGGTACCCGCGCCGACAGGAAACTGGCGGCTTGAGGTGGTCGGCGTCTACGCCGATTATGGCAATCCGAAGGGTCAGATTGCCGTCAACTTCGCCGCGCTGACCCGGCATTTTCCGGATAGCCCACGGACCCGGTTGGGTCTGCGCGTCGACCCTGCCGCGGTACCGCCACTGATGTCTGCGCTGCAGGAGAAATTCGGATTGGATGGCCGCAACCTCGTCGATCAGGCGACGCTAAAAGCCGAGTCGACGCGGATCTTCAACCGCACCTTCGCCGTGACGGCAGCGCTGAATGCCTTCACGCTTGGGGTCGCCGGGGTGGCTCTGCTGACGAGCCTGCTCACGCTCGGCAATTCCCGGCTGCCACAGCTTGCACCGCTGTGGGCGATCGGGGTCACGCGACGACAACTGGCGGCCATTGAACTCATGAAGACCGCGTCGGTGGCGATGATCACAGCTCTGCTCGCGCTTCCGCTCGGCCTGTTGGTCGCCTGGTGCCTGATCGCGGTGGTAAATGTGAAGGCGTTCGGTTGGCGGCTGCCATTTCACGTCTTCCCGCTGCAATTGCTCGAACTTCTCGGCGTCGCCATAGCGGCTTCGCTGGTTGCCGCCGCAATTCCCGTTCTCAAGCTGGCGCGGATGCAGCCGGCCACCCTCATCAAGATTTTTGCCGATGAACGATAGGTACCGGATATCGCGTCGCGCGCTTGCGGGCGGCGCGCTTGTTCTCGCCCTCGACTTCAAGGTCGGGTTTGCACAGGGTTTTGCCGGGCTTGGCATGAGCGGCGACGGATTCGCAGCCGTCGTCCCCGGCAAGGCCTTTACCTTTCCTGCCGATCACGGCCCGCACCCGGACTATCGGATCGAGTGGTGGTACGTGACCGCAAACCTCGCGGATTCGGCCGGCGTAGCCTATGGCGCCCAATGGACCTTGTTTCGTCAGGCGATGCGTCCCGGCGCGCAGCAGGTAGGATGGGCCAATCAACAGATATGGATGGGCCATGCGGCCGTCACGCGCGCCGACACCCATCGCTTCAGCGAAACCTTCGCCCGCGGCGGCATCGGCCAGGCCGGCGTCGAGCCATCGCCATTTCGCGCCTGGATCGACCAGTGGCAAATGCGCGGTCTCGATCAAGCGCGCGATGACACCCTGTCGCCGCTCCAACTCAACGCCTCGGCCGCGGATTTCGCCTACGCGTTGCGGCTCGATGCCGATCATGCGCTGGTGCTGCAGGGCGAGGCCGGCTACAGCCGGAAATCAGAGCGCGGACAAGCCTCGTATTATTTCAGCCAGCCATATTTCAGGGTGACTGGCAGCATCACCATCGACGACAGGCCGGTCGAAGTCACCGGACAGGCCTGGATGGACCGGGAATGGAGCAGCCAGCCGCTCGCCTCCGATCAACCTGGGTGGGACTGGTTGTCGCTGCATTTCAGCTCCGGCGAAAAGCTCATGCTGGGTCGGCTGCGTCAGACCGATGGCAAGAACTACGTGTCGGGCAAATGGTTTTGGCCGGACGGCAAATCGCGGCAGTTCGCCTCCGCCGACGTCACCATGACACCGAAGGCCTTGACTGCGATCGAAGGGCGGAAAATTCCGACCAGCTGGGACATCGCAATTCCGGCTCTGGCGCTGTCGATCGCGTGTAAGCCGCTGAATGCCAGGAGCTGGATGGCAACGAGCTTTCCCTATTGGGAAGGTCCGATTGGTTTTGCGGGCAGCCATGGCGGGGTTGGATATCTGGAGATGACGGGCTATTGAGGCCAACGCCTTCGCCTTTGACAGTGGAATTCCGCAACATGTATCACCTCACGGCGCTCGTCACCTGCCTCACCATCCTGTTCTACTTCTACACCTCCTATGGCGTAGCCAGGGCGCGCGCGACCTTCGGCATCAAGGCGCCGGCGATATCGGGAAATCCCGACTTCGAGCGGGTGTTTCGCGTGCAGATGAACACGCTGGAATGGCTGCCGATCTTCCTGCCGGCGCTCTGGTTGTTTGCGATTTACATCAGCGATGTGATCGCGGCCGCGCTGGGCGTGATCTGGATCGCCGGCCGCATCCTTTATATGATCGGCTACTCAACAGCCGCCAACAAACGCTGGCGCGGTTTTGGCATTCAGGCCGCTGCAGCGATCCTTCTCTGGCTGGGTGCGATTGGCGCAATTGCGTGGCGCCTTATTCATGGATGAGGACGGGATCGTCGCGTTCGGAGGCCGAATTGGCGCGTTACGGCAAACGCAAAACACGACATTTGAACGCTGCGGCCGTTATTTGACTTCAAGCCGATCCCAAGTTTAAGTACCGCGCGCGGCGAAGCCGCAGCGGCCAATTTTTATGACGTTGAGCCCTTTGGAGTGCTTCGCGCGTGCGAAGGTTGTAGCGAGCCCATTACATGACTGCCTTTTTCAAGCGCCAGCTTGCGGACTATGTGGAATACCATCGCGATCCCTGGAATTGCGCAATGCACGTGCTTGGTATCGTGGCGTTATTCCTGGCTGCCGTTCTTCCCCTGAGCCTGTGGAGCGTCCATGCGCTGGGCGCGCGCGTCACAGTCGCGCCGATCGCGGTCCTGCCAGTGCTGATTTACTGGCTTTTGCTGGATGCAGCGCTCGGGACGGCGATAGTCGGCGCGGCCGTCGTGTTGCTTTCAGCTGCGGCGATGATTGTGAACTACGTCAGTCCTGTCGGTGTGTGGGCGATCACGGCGGTATTGATCGTCAGCGGCGTAAGCTTTCAGGTTGTTGGGCACCGGTTGTTCGAAGGTAGACAGCCGGCATTGGTGGATAATCCAACGCACTTGCTGCTCGGGCCGATGTTCGTGATGGCGAAATTGTTCATTGCGCTCGGCTTTCGGCAAGATCTTGCAACCATTATCGAGCGAATTCCGCGGCCATCGCCTCGCGGCTCTTCACCCTATGCCGAGGAACATCAGGTCGAGCCGCTGCCACATTCATGACCAGGGTACTTGTCACTGGCGGCACCGGCTTTATCGGACAGCACCTCGTATCGGCGCTCGCGGCTGGCGGCAGACAGGTGCGGGTTCTGGATCTCCGCCCGCCGATCTGCGCCGTGCCGGAAGCCGAATATATCGCGGGTTCGGTGCTTGATCCGGGTCTGGTCGATGAGGCGCTCGGCGACGTCGCCCAAGTTTATCATCTGGCGGGCCTTCCAGGTATGTGGATACCTAAAAAAAGTGAATTTTATGCAGTGAATAGCCACGGCACGGAAATCGTCATCGCCGCCGCGCGCAAGCGCGGGGTCGTGCGGTTCCTGCATTGCTCGACCGAATCCATCCTGTTTCGACCTTCGCCATCATTGGATGCAGCCGGTGAACACAGCCTGTCGCCACCCGACGAAATGCCGGGCCTTTATACGCGCTCGAAGATGCTCGCCGAACAGTTCGCCGCGCAGGCTGCGGCAACCGGATTTCCGCTGATCATCGGGACACCGACGATGCCGATCGGACCTCACGATCACAACCTGACGCCGCCGACCGCTATGCTCCGGCATTTTCTCAGCGCTCACGTTCAATTGTACCTCGATTTCATCGTCAATCTGGTCGACGTGCGCGATGTCGCCACAGGCCTAATTCTGGCGATGGAACGTGGACGAACCGGACATCGCTATATTCTCGGGGGCGAGAGTATCTCGCTGAAGAAAATTCTGCAGCTGATGACGGCGATCAGCGGCCGCCACTGTCTCTCCGTACCAGTTCCAGGCCGGGTCGCGGAAATGGCCGCTGTCATACTTGAGTTCGTATCCGATCACGTGACCCATCGTCCGCCGTCTGGTACCGCCGAAGGTGTCCGGATCGCGCGGCGAGCAAGGGAGCTTTCGATCGAAAAGGCACAACGCGAGCTGGGCTATGCGCCCCGCCCAATTGAACCCACATTGCGCGACACTATTGCTTATCTTCTCGCCGCCCGCGACAAATCTCCGGCATTGTAAATCCAGCTTCCACCTCGGCTTTTCCGGCATTTGCCACCGCCGTCCAATCGGGAATATAGTTTCAGACATGACGCAAGATCCGAGCCCATTTCTGGCTTTCGTCTGGAGTGGATGGACCGCCACCTGGCCCACACAATTGTTGGCGCTCATCTGGGTTGCCTGGCTCATCAGCTGGGGCGTGGGTTCGTTCTTTTCCGGCCGAACCGAAAAGCACGTCAGGACCTGGGACTCGCGCGCCTACCGCATCCCGATTCTGGTGGGGGCCATCCTGCTGACGCCCTGGACAGCGGAAGCTCTGAGAGAGAAGCCGCTATGGCAGGTCGGCACCGCCGGAACATATCTGCTCGCAGCCCTGACGCTGGCGGGGACCTTGTTCACATGGTGGGCTCGGATTCATCTCGGACGTTTCTGGTCAAACGCGATCACGCGCAAGGAAGGCCACCGGGTGATCGATACCGGGCCGTACGGGCTGGTTCGTCATCCGATCTATACCGGGCTTATCGGCGCCATGATCGCGACGGGCGTCGCGGTCGCGACCGCAACCGCGCTGCTCGGCACCTTGCTGATCGCCTTCGGCCTCTGGCAAAAGGCGCGTATGGAGGAAGGCTTTCTGACCACCGAGCTCGGCGCCGACGCCTATGGACCTTACTGCCGCAAGGTCCCCATGCTGGTGCCGTTCCTGCCGCAACGCTGAGCGCGAGTCGCGCGGCTATCGCGGCGTCAACGACCCCGACGGCGGCTGCCCTGAGACCTCGACCAGCGGCGCCAGATGGCGTGGAACGACGATACGCTCGCCCGGCACCAACGGCGTGCGCTCCGCGCCCTTGTTGATCTGGGTGAGCGACCAGAGCGGCACGTGGTAGGCGGCTGCGATCGCCTGCAGACTATCCCCTGGCCGCGCAAACACCGGGACACCGCTGTCCCACAGCTCTATTGCGGAGTCGGGGGGAACGACAAAGCGAACAGGCACGGTTTCACCCTCGGCTTTCGCCGAAGTCGTCGCGAGCTGCGCGATCTTGGCGAGCAATTGATCGTGGACCGCGTCCATCTTCTCGATATTGATATGCGAAACCTCATCATGCTGCGATAGATCGAAGCTCGCATAGTGGCCCCGGTAGCCTGGTTTTGGCTTGACGTCGCCACCCCCCAGCACGCTTTTCGACAGGAAGATATTGATGTAGCGATCGACATTGAAGGGGACATTGGGCGTGACATGGGCTGGATCGATGGTGACCACCAGACCTACCCGAATGCCTTCAGCCTCAAGGATCTCTGAAAATTTTAATGCACAAAACCCGCCCATTGAGTGGCCGATGAGAATGATCGGGGCGGGGCTTTCGCGGTATTCGCTAATCGCCCGCTCGGCGATCAGGCGGCAAATCGTGAATTCGTAGACACTCGCCGTGATCCCGGCTTGCTCGATCTTGTCGGTCAGGCGATCTATGCCGCGCGAGAAGAACGGACCCAGGGCACCGCGGAAAAGGTAGGCTCGTCCGTGCAGCTCGACTGACGGCTGAGGGGTGTCCGACGACGAGGCGTCGGCCTCCCGCGACACCGCAATCGGGCCGGCAATCGCCAGATCGAGGTTGCCATGAAGGAAGAAGGCCCAAAGCATCGCTCCACCAACAAGCGCTGCAAGTCGCGTCGGATTGATCATGCGTTCCACGAACCATCCTAAACGCTGGAAGCTCCACCACATGCCGCCGGCGGGTCAGGAGCAGGAAGTCCGCCATTCGATGCGGAGGACGCACCTTAGGACGGTCGAATTGGTGGAATTGTGGCACCCCTTGGGGCACGGCCGGCTATCCCTGGGATGATAGAGTGTAACTTCCGGATGCCCCCCGGTTGCGCGTCATGGCGCGGTTCCGGCCTTGCCCTTACCTCGCCGTGGCACTCGGGGCTGCGGACGCCTCCTTGGGCCGGCCGCCGAACACGACTGAATCAATGGCGCTTATCACCTTGCGCTGAATGATCTCGTTCTTGTCGATGGTGATGTGCCCGACGCCCGGCACATTCTGCACGTTGACGTTCTCCAGCGCGCCGCGCAGCTGCCGTGTTGGCGCGACGGGCTCGCCATTGCCATTGGCGATGTAGAAATTGATGTAACGTCCGACGCGGCCGGACAAGCTCGTGCGAAACACCGAATCCAGACCTATCGCCAGTTTGACGGGAGCACCAAGCTGGTCGAGGCGCGCCACCATATCGGGAAGGACCGTCGCACCCGAGGAGTGCCCGACCACAATGATCGTGCGTATCCGCCCGCTCCGGTATTCCGCCGCGGCCTCGTCCGCCAGCGATGACCAGGCGAGATAGTTGACCACCGTAACAGGGATGCCCTGCGCCTGCAGCTTGGCCGCGATTTCATCCAACCCCAGCGAGAAGACGTTGAGTATACCGCGCAGCAAATAGACGTGAGCACCCGCCCCGCCCGAGGCCGGAACCGACGCATTCGCGCTTGCGCCGCCTGGAAGCGTCACAAGCAGCAGCAAGGTCAACACCACGGCTTGCAGCGATCGCAACCACCAACACGCAGGCGACCGGCGTTCGCCGATAAATTCCTTATAGCCGCTAAATAACTTCATTGGTTCCCCTCGAGGGCGCGAATTGGCTGGCCGGAACGTAGCCTCCGCGTGCTCGCATCTGCAACAAAAGGCGTCGCCGCAGGTCATTTAATCGCCGCTGCGTGTCACTATTGCAACACCCCCGCGAAGCTTCTTTGGAACCCTACTTCCCGCGCTTTTACCGCCTTCCCAGGGCGCAGCGTCGAGGTGGCGCGGCGTCGGTTCCCGGACGTCATGGGCCTGCAGTCACTGCGTCAGCGGGCAGCCGCTGTCCTTGGCGGGCGGGAAGGCCTTGTCGCCCGGCACAACGGCAAGCTGCTTGTAGTAATCCCATGGCTTCTTGGATTCGGATGGCTTCTTGACCTCGAACAAATAGAGGTCGTGCACCATGCGGCCGTTTTGCAGCACCTTGCCGCCCTGAGCGAACATGTCGTCGACCGGCAGCTCCTTCAGCTTCTTGGCGACGGCATCGGAATCCTTGGTGCCGGCTGCCTTCACGGCCTTCAGATATTGTAGCGTCGCCGAATAGGTGCCGGCCTGGATCATGTTGGGCATACGGCCGGTTCGCTTCAGGAAGCGTTCGGAGAACGCGCGGGTCTTGTCGTTCTGGTCCCAGTAGAAACCTTCGGTCAGCACCAAACCCTGCGCCGCCTGCAGTCCGAGGCCGTGCACTTCCGCGAGCGTCAGAAGCAACCCGGCCAGCTTCTGGCCGCCGGTGACGATGCCGAATTCCGCCGCCTGCTTGATCGAGTTGGTGGTGTCCAGACCCGCATTGGCAAGGCCAATGATCTTGGCCTTCGAGCTTTGCGCCTGCAGCAGGAACGAGGAGAAGTCCGACGAGTTCAAGGGAATGCGGACCGCGCCGAGCACCTTGCCGCCCTTGGCCTTCACGAGATCGCCGGTGTCCTTTTCCAGCGCGTAGCCGAAGGCGTAGTCGGCGGTCATGAAGAACCAGGTGTCGCCGCCGGCCTCGACCAGCGCGCCGCCGGTGCCGACCGCGAGCGCGTGGGTGTCGTAGGCCCAGTGGAAGCCATAGGGCGTGCAGGCGTCACCGGTGATGCGCGAGGTGGCCGCGCCGACCACGATGTCGATTTTCTTCTTTTCCTTTGACAGCTCCTGAATGGCAAGTGCGACCGACGACGTCGTCAGCTCGGTGATCATGTCGACGCCTTCGACCTCATACCAGCGCCGCGCGATGCTGGTGGCAAGATCGGGCTTGTTCTGGTGGTCCGCAGAGACGATCTCGATCTTCTGGCCCAGCAGGCTGTCGCCAAAATCCTCGATCGCCATCTTGGCCGCCTCGAGGGAAAATTTGCCGCCATAATCCGCATAGACCCCGGACTGATCGTTCAGAATGCCAATCTTGACACCTTGCGCCGACGCCGGAACCGCGAGTAACAGGCCGCATGCGGCAACCGCAGCCGGCAACATTCCCAATTTCATGCAGGCCTCCCCAAAATTCCATTCCTGAAGATAGTATTTTATAACCTTGGCCCTGCCCAACCATTTTGAATGAGCCGATAGTAGGGTCGCGAAGCGCCATCGGTCATGGCAACTGCTATCCGGTTGGAGCCGGCGGTTTGCGGTGCGGCGGATCTGCGAGGTTGCGGACCACCATGTAGAAGATCGGGGTAAACACCAGCCCGAACAGGGTGACGCCGAGCATCCCGAAGAACACCGCGACCCCGACCGCCTGGCGCATTTCCGACCCCGAGCCGGTCGAGACGACCAACGGCAGCACGCCGAGGATGAACGCAAACGACGTCATCAGAATCGGACGCAACCGCAGCCGGCAGGCCTCGATGACCGCTTGCAGGCGATCATGGCCCTCGAGCTCGATATCGCGGGCGAACTCGACGATCAGGATCGCGTTCTTCGCGGCCAGTCCGACCAGCACCACGAAGCCGATCTGGGTCAGGATATTGACGTCCTGTCCCATGATCCGCACACCGATCGTCGCTGCCAGCAGACACATCGGCACGATCAGAATCACGGCGAATGGCAGGCTCCAACTGCCATATTGCGCCGCCAGCACCAGGAATACGAACAGCACGCAGATCGGGAACACATAGAGGCCGGAATTGCCGCCAATGACCTGCTGGTAAGACAGATCCGTCCATTCAAACGAAAACCCACTGGGCAGAGTCTGTTCGGCCAGATGTTTCATGATGTCGATCGCCGTCGACGAACTCGTTCCGGGGGTCGTTTCCCCCTGAAGCTCGGATGCCGGGTATAGATTGTAGCGCGCGACGCGATCCGGTCCTGCGGCGTTGCGGAAATCCACGACGCTGCCCAGCAGCACCATGTTGCCGGCGGCGTTGCGGGTGCGCAGGCGAGCGAGATCGGCCGTCTCCTTGCGGAACGGCAGATCGGCCTGCGCCGTGACGTGATAGGTCCGGCCGAGGATATTGAAGTCGTTGACATAGGCCGAGCCAAAGTAAACCTCGATCGCATCCGTTACATTCTGGATCGGCACGCCAAGCTTCTGCGCCTTGACGCGATCGATATCGACGAACACCTCCGGCGTGCTGGCGGTGAATGGCGAAAATACCGAGGTCAGCCCCGGCGTCCTTCGCGCGGCGGCGACGAGTTCGTCGGTTGCCGCCGCCAGCAATTCGGGGCCGCGGCCCTGGCGGTCCTGAATGCGCATGGTGAATCCGCCGCCGGTGCCGATGCCCGGAATCGAGGGCGGCGGGATCACGATAATGAAAGCGCCCTCGAGGACGGAGAGACGCCGGCGCAGATCGCCGATGATCTTCGCCGCCGACAGACCCTTTTTCAGGCGCACCTCCGGTTCTTCGAATACCGGAAACAGGGCCGCCGCATTGCTGGCCTGGGTCCGCGTCGCGCCGGACAGTCCGGCGAACGCCGCGACGCGGATGATACCGGGCGTATCGAGCGCGATCCGTTCGACCTCGCGGACGATCGCGGTGGTTCGCGCTAATGAGGCCGCGCCCGGCAATTGCACCGAAATGATGACGTAGCCGCGATCCTGCGCCGGAATAAACCCCTGCGGCGTCGTGACCAGCAACCAGCCGGCGCTGCCGATCAACGCCACATAGATCAGCAGCATCGCCGCCGCGTGCCTGATGACGAAGCCGGCCGCCCCGGCATAGCGGTGGGACAGCCAATCAAAGCCGCGGTTGAAAATCCCGGTGAATTTTTCCCAACCGCGCCCGATCAGGTTCCAGCGCGCGGGCTGCCGTCTCTCTTCGTGCGCCTTAAGGATTTGCGAGGCCAGCGCCGGCGACAATGTCAGCGAGCAGAAACAGGAGATCGCCGTGGCCACCGCGATGGTGATGGCAAATTGTTGAAAAAATTGTCCGGAAATTCCGCCGAGAAACGCGGTCGGCACGAACACGGCGCACAACACGAGCGCGATCGAGACCAGCGCGCCGCCGACTTCCTCCATGGTGCGCAGCGCCGCGTCGCGCCGGCTCAGGCCGTCGCGAAGATGGCGCTCGACATTCTCGACCACCACGATCGCGTCATCGACCACGATGCCGACCGCAAGCACAAGGCCGAACAAAGTCAGATTGTTGATCGCAAAGCCGAGCGCGGCCATCGCGGCAAAGGTGCCGACCAGCGAAACCGGAATCGCCACGATGGGGATGATGGCGGGACGCCATCCCTGCAGAAACACCAGCACGACGATGACGACGAGGATCATCGCCTCGTAGATCGTCTTGATCAGTTCGCTGACGGACTGCGCGATGAACTCGGTCGGATTGTAGCCGATATTGTAGTCGAGCCCTTTCGGGAAATTGGCCTTGAGCCTGACCATGGCATCGGAAATGTTCTTCGCGGTGGCCAGCGCGTTAGAGCCTGGGCGCTGGGTCACCAGCATCGCAACCGCGGTCTTGCGGAGCAGAAAGCTGTTGGTGGTGTAGTCGAGCGCGCCCAGTTCGATCCGGGCCACGTCACGCAGCCGCACGGTGCGGCCGTCCTCGCCGGCCTTGACGAGAATGTCCTCGAACTGCTGGATATCCTTCAAGCGGCCGGTGAAGGTGAGGTTCGGCTGGAAGGCCCGATCCGCGATCGGCGGCGCCGCGAGCTGACCTCCGGCGATCTGCAAGTTCTGCGCACGGATCGCTGCCAGCACGTCGCCGGCCGTCATTCCAAGGTTAGCGATCTTGTCGGGATTCAGCCACAGGCGCATCGAGTAATCGCGCGCGCCGAAGATCTGGATGTCGCCGATGCCGTTAAGCCGAAGCAGCTGGTCGCGAACCTGGAGCAGCGCGTAGTTGCTGATGTAGAGCTGGTCGAAGCTGTCGTCGGGCGACAGCATGAACACGACCATCAGGATATCCGGGCTGTTCTTGCGCGTGACCACGCCGTTGCGCTGAACCTCTTCCGGCAATTGCGGCTGCGCGATCGCGACCCGATTCTGAACCAGCACCTGGGCCTTGTCGAGATCGGTGCCGAGCTTGAACGTGACGGTGATCGTGAGCTGGCCGTTCGAGGTCGCCTGGCTGTAGAGGTAGAGCATGTCCTCAACGCCGTTGATCTGCTGCTCGATTGGCGCGGCGACGGTGTCGGAAACGGTCTGGGCGGAAGCCCCGGGATATTGCGTCGTCACCACGACGGTCGGCGGCACCACCTGCGGATATTCCGCCACCGGCAACGTGGTGTAGGCGATCGCGCCGACGATCAACAGCACGATGGACAGCACCATCGCCAGAATCGGCCTATTGATGGAAAGCTGACCGAGGTTCATGTCTTGTTACCGGCGGGCGCAGCCTTGGCGGCGTGCGGGGTCACCTTCGCTCCGACGCGCGCGCGTTGCAGGCCGTCGACGATCACGCGGTCTTCCGGCTTCAGGCCTTCGCGGATCACGCGCAAGCCTTCGTCGAGCGGCCCGAGCGTGACCGGCTTCGCCTCGACGGTGTCATCGTCCTTGACCACGAATACGATCTTGCGCGCTTGATCGGTGGCGACGGCGGTGTCGGGCACGAGCAGCGCTTCGTAAGGCGCGCTTGCAATCAGGCGGACCCGGCCAAATTGCCCCGGCAGAATCGAAAAATCCTTGTTCGGGATCACGGCCCGTCCGCGCAGCGTGCCGCTCGAAACATCGAGGCGGTTATCTAGGAAATCCACCTTGCCGTCGTGAGACGGCTTGGTTTCGCCGGTCAGCATCACCTGGACCGGATTGGGATTTTCGCGCGAACTGGGGCGCTTGCCCTCGAAATAGAGCCGGTTGTATTTGAGGTAGGTCGCCTCATCCATGTCGAAATAAATGTAGATCGGATCGAGCGAAACGATCGAGGTTAGCAACGTCGAGCCACCCTCGCTGCCTTGCACGAGATTGCCGATGCTGACGAGATGCCGGCTGGCCCTGCCGCCGATCGGAGCCATGACATGGGTGAATTCGATGTTGAGGTGGGCCGCCTTGAGCAGGCCCTCGGCCTGGATCTCCGATGCCCTCGCTGCCTGCAACGCCTGACGGCGCTGATCGACGGTGGACTCCGCTACCGCTTGGGTCTGAACCAGCGAAAGCGCACGGTCGAGTTCACGCTTGGCGAGCTCGGCCTTGGCGCGCGCATCCGACAGCTGGCCGTCGGCCTGCTCGGCAACGGCTTCGAAGGGGCGGGGATCGATGATGTATAACAGGTCGCCGGCGCTGACGAAGGCGCCGTCGCGAAATTCGACGTTGGTGACGAAGCCGCCGACCCGGGCGCGCACCTGAACCTCTTCGACCGCGTCGAACCGTCCGGTGAATTCGTCCCAATCGGTGACGGTGCGCTTGGTGGGCTGGGCGACGGTGACGGGCGGAGCAGCGGCAGCAGCTTGCGGCGTCGCCGGCTTGTTGTCGCAGCCGGACAGGGCGACCGCGAACAGAACGATCGCCGGCCTGAGATCGAACAACGGACGGACACTGATAATTCGAGCTAAACGCTCCGCTTTAGTCGCGCTCAATTCCCTCTCCCTCGAACTATTGTCGCGATCAATCGAGGCGGCCAAGATCCGCGGCAGGACCAAGATGAGATCGGGCGACAGTCTGTTCAAGAACCGGCCGGGATCAAGCAAAATCTGCCGTGCGCGAAAGATGGCAGGCTCCCAAAAACGCACGACAAACAAATCTGTCACAAGATGTGCCGAGCGGATCGCATCGTCAGGGTGCCCTTCATCGCCGGCGGCGCGTAACTAGCCAATTGACCGGGTCGAACCAAGATCGGGCGCGCACGTGCTTGCATTGCACAAATTTCGTGGCAGCGTCGAAATGGTCACTTCGATCGGCGCTGGCTTATGCTCGATATCATGAAGCCGGCGCGCGAGACGACGCGGGACCATTTTATGGCTCCCCTCCTGGCGGCTCCTCCGCTAAATTGTCTCCAAGACATAACAAGACTATCGTTCAGGGGGTCGGAGGAAAAAATGTACACCGGAAAGCATGCTCATCTCCGTCCGCTTCAGCCCGCCTTCATCATGGCAAATTCCGGCGAGGCCGTGAGCTATGCCGAGCTCGAGGCGCGCAGCAACCGCCTGGCGCATCTGTTTCGCAATCGCGGCCTGAAACGACTGGACCACTACGCGATCTTCATGGAGAACAACAGCCGCTACCTTGAGGCTTGCGGCGCAGGCGAGAGGTCCGGCCTGTATTACACCTGCGTGAATTCCTATCTGACCGCCGCCGAACTGGCCTACATCGTTACCAACAGCGAATCTCGTATCCTCATCACCTCCATCGCAAAGCTGGAAATTGCCCGCGAAGCCCTCGGGCAATGTCCCAAGGTCGAACTCTGCATCGTCGTCGATGGCGCAAGCGAAAGCGATCGCATCGTCGGCCTGGCCGAGGCGACCCGCGGACTGCCCAAGACGCCGATCGACAACGAGTGCATTGGTACCGCGATGCTCTATTCGTCGGGGACGACGGGGCGGCCGAAAGGCATATTGCGGCCGCTGCCCGAACAAACGCCGACACAGCAACTGCCGATCTTCGATTTCCTGCAAAAACTCTGGCAGTACCGCGAGGGCATGATCTATCTGTCACCCGCGCCGCTTTACCATTCGGCGCCGCAGGCAGCGGTCAATCTTACGATCCGGGTGGGCGGCACCGTGGTTATCATGGAGAGCTTCGATCCGCAGCGTTATCTCGAACTGGTCGAAAAATGGGGCGTGACGCACAGCCAGCTGGTTCCGACCATGTTCTCGCGCATGCTGAAACTCCCGGAAGCGGTGCGAGCGCGTTACGACCTGTCATCCCTCGAGATCGCGATTCACGCGGCCGCGCCCTGCCCCGCCGCCGTCAAGGACGACTTGATCAAATGGTGGGGACCGATCATCCATGAATATTATGGCGCCACCGAAGGCCTCGGGTTTACCGCCTGCAACAGCGCGGAGTGGCTCGCCCACCGGGGGACGGTAGGCCGGGTCCTGCTTGGTGAACTTCACATTCTCGACGAGGAGATGAAGCCCTGCCCCGCCGGCACACCCGGCACTGTCTGGTTCAAGACCGCAACCCCGTTTGAATATTTCAACGACCCGAGCAAGACCCGCGAAGCCCGCTCGCCTGACGGCACGATGAGCACCGTCGGCGACGTTGGCTATGTCGATGCCGACGGCTTTCTCTATCTCACGGATCGCGCGACTTTCATGATCATCTGCGGAGGCGTCAACGTCTATCCGCAGGAATGCGAGAACCTCCTGATCACCCATCCCAAGATCGCTGACGCCGCCGTGTTTGGCGTTCCCAATGCCGATCTGGGCGAGGAAGTGAAAGCGGTGGTGCAACCGATGCCCGGCATCCTGGCGGGGCCGGACCTTGCCGAAGAGCTGATTTTCTTCTGCAGCCAGTCGCTGTCGCACCAAAAGGTGCCGCGCTCGATCGACTTTGAGGCCGAGCTGCCGCGGCTGCCGACCGGCAAGCTCTACAAGCGGCTATTGCGCGACCGCTACTGGGGCAACAAGACGTCGCGGATCGTGTGAGGCGGCGGTCGGCCGTTCGCGACCGGCACGTCTGGATTGCAACACGGAGAATGATCACCCATCCCGACTGCCTGCATTCGCATGGCCAGGCCAAACCGCCGCTTGATTCATCGCCGGCATTTTGCTGAAATGAGTGCGGGCTGAGGTGCGCGATGAAGTGGAAGAAGGAACGCGATCTTCTGGTTGCGGAAACCATGGCATTTGTTCAGTCCGTCACCGGAAGGGCGACGGCAGCCGAACGGCGCCTTGAGCCAATGCCGCCGCATGATCCCGCCAAGACGGAACGCCCTGTCGAGGAGGTAGCGATCGCCCGCCCCTCCCCGACTCGCTACAGTGAACTGCGCGAAGAAATCCAGGGAAGGGTGGCTGCGTTCCGCGCCCACCAGGAGCTCTTCCACCGTGACCGCGACGAATACTACAATTCTGTGCTGGCGAAGGTTCGCGCTGCCACGGATCGCCCATCCAAGGTCGCGGACGATCAGCCGACCAAACGTTGATCTGGATATGCCGGAGGCCTCCCGGTGCGGGAAAAGGGCTTGCATGGCGTGATTTTTGCCGCGCGTAATCGGATCGCCCGCTGCCAATAGCGAGCGACGCAAATCAGAGGAGCAACGTCATGACGCTACTGGATCGAAGGGGTCTGCTGAGCACGGGGTCGGCCATGTTGGCGCTCGCGGCGTTTGGCGGCAAAGCCGCTCTGGCAGCGGGCTCGCCGGGACTGACCACCCATATGCTCGACACCGCCAACGGCAAGCCCGCGGAAGGCGTCAGGATCGATTTCAGCGTGCTCGAGGGCAGCGCGTATCGACTGATCAAGACCGTTCGCACCAATGCCGACGGCCGGACGCCCGAACCGCTTTTGAACGCTGAGACCATGAAGGTCGGTCAATACGAATTGGTGTTCTATCTCGCCGAATACTACACCAAGCTCGGCACCACGCTGCCCAATCCGCCATTCCTGGAAAAGGCTGTGATCCGGTTCGGCATGGCGGATGCCACGTCGCACTATCACGTCCCCGTGCTGGCGTCGCCCTGGAGCTACACGACCTATCGCGGCAGCTGAAGCTTCGCAGCGTTGAAGCCGGAGGAGGCGGAGATGACGGGCCAAAGACTGCTATCGTCGCTGATCTGCGCCCTGCTGCTCGGACCGGTCATGATCGCCGCCGCGATCGCCGGCCCGGTCGACATGGCGCCGATCAATGCGATGGATCGCGCCGCCTTCGTGCAGAAATTCGGAGGCATTTTCGAGAACTCGCCGTGGGTCGCCGAAAAGGCCTGGGAGAAGCGGCCATTCGCAAGCCTCGATGACATGCACGCCGCGATGGTCACTGTCGCGAAATACGCGCCGGCGACCATGCAGCTTGCCCTCTTGCAGAGCCATCCCGACCTCGCCGGCAAGGAAGCCGCGGCTGGCACGATGACCGCTTCATCGGTCGCCGAGCAGGCCAGCGCCGGACTCAACGCCCTGTCGCATGCCGAGATGGTGCAGATGTCGGAGCTCAATGCCGCCTACAAGAAGAAGTTCGGATTTCCGTTCATCATCGCGGTGAGGATGCATACCAAAGAAGGAATTTTGTTCGAATTTAACCGCCGGCTGCACAACGACACGCAAACCGAGTTCGCCAACGATCTGCAGAACGTCTACATCATCACCAGGCTGCGGTTGAACAAGCTGTTGGATGCAAGTTGATCGGACTCTAGGTGCGCCGCGCGACCTTCTGCTGCTCGCCGGCGAGATTCTCGGCCGCAACCGCCCGGCGAAACCCATCGCGCGCCTGCAAACGCTGCCAATAGGCGGCCACTGCCGGACCGAATTTCCCGGACAGTCCGAGGCTTTCCGCCAGCAGCAGCGCATATCCGACGGAGATATCGGCGGCGGTAAAGCGGCCCGCGCACAGTATATCGCTGCTGGCGAGCGCGGCCTCGACCCCGCGCAGCCGGCCCAAGAACCATTGGTGTAGTCGGCCGCCACTTGCGGATTGCGCCGCTCCTCGGGTTCAAGCTCGCTATAACGCAGCACCAGCGTCTGCGGGAACGTCAGCGTCGCCTCACCGAAATGCAGCCAGTTCAGATAGGCGCCAAAGTCGGGCTCATTGGCGCCGACCGCAAGCGTCGTCGGACCGTAGCGCGTCACCAGATATTGTGCGATCGCCGCCGATTCCGTCATGCGCGTATCGCCGTCGAGCAGCAATGGAACGGTGCCGAGCGGGTTGAGGCCGAGATATTCCTTGGCGAATACCCGTGGCGGAAACGGCAGCATCTTAAGATCGTAGGACAGACCGAGCTCTTCGAGCGTCCACAGCGGCCGAAACGAGCGCGCCGCGGCGCAATGATAAAGCGTGATCATGTCCGTTCCACCCCAACCTCTGCCGGATGCCACCCGCGCCTTCTCGGAAGCGTTTGTCGAAACTAAACTCCAGCGGAAGAATAAAGTCACTAGTGCCGCGAGAGCCGTAAGATCTGGATCGCTCGATCGTGTTACCTCCGCAGTAACGCGAACCTTGCGGTCCCACGAGAGATTGCCCAACTAAGAAATCGACCGACACCAAAATCATGGGATCCCAGGTGCACTATCTGCCGCTGACGCCCGGGCTATTTTCGATCCTGGTCTTTCTGGCCGTCGGGCTGATCATTTTGATTCAGCTTCGCATTCTCAGATATGCCTATATGAAGCTCGGGGTCGGGCCGGGCGTCGCGCTCTTGCTGCTGTTCGGCTCCCTGATCGGCAGCTATTTCAATATTCCGGTCACGGTCCTGCCCGGGCCGCCGGTCAGGTCGGGGCAGATCGTCGATTTCTTCGGCATGCAGTATGTCGTACCGCTGGTGACCTCATGGCCCGGCACGGTTCTCGCCGTCAATGTCGGTGGCGCGGTGATACCGACGATCATGTCCACCTATCTCGTGATCCGCTACCAGCTATGGCTCAAGGCGACGATCGCGGTCGTCGCTATCGCCTTCATCATTCATTCCATGGCCACCCCGGTGCACGGTATCGGCATTGCGGTGCCGGTGTTCGCGCCCGTGGTGACCACGGCAATCCTCGCGTTCATCCTGTCGCGCGAATACGCTGCACCGCTGGCCTATATCGGCGGCTCAATGGGGACGCTGATCGGCGCCGATCTGCTCAATCTCGACAAGATCGGTGGACTTGGGGCACCGGTCGCTTCGATAGGCGGCGCGGGAACGTTCGATGGCATCTTCCTCACCGGCATTCTTGCCGTCCTGCTCGCTGGTATTGCCTCTCCATCGCGCCCACGACCGGCCTGGTAGTTGATCGGCATGAGCCGGGATTCCAACCGCGCGAGTTGCCACCCTCCCCGACTATCAATAAGAAGAAATGAAATTTCTCGGCAAGAGTCTGTCGGGCGTTTATTCCGGGCAGTCAACAAGAGGTAGCGGTTAGGCCAATGGAAGCTCGGTCAAGTCATGCGACAGGTAAATGGTCGCCGCCATCCTATGCCAGCAGCATCGTCAAGAACATTCACGCCATGCTGCACCCGCGCAATATCGTGCTGGTCGGCGCGACCGACAAGCCGGGCAACTACGCCGAGCGTATCTGGAACAACCTGATCAAATACAAGTTTGAGGGCGGCCTCTATCCGCTCAACAGCAGGCGCGAAACGATCTGGGGCGTGCCCTGCTACACGGATTTCGCCAGTCTGCCGGACAAACCTGATCACGTGCTGGTGCTGGTGCCGGCGCGCTTCGCGGTTCAGGTGATCCGGGACGCCGCGGCGGCTGGCGCCCGTTCAGCGACGATCGTGACCTCCGGCTTCAGCGAATTGCAGGACGATGAAAGCCAAAAGCTTGCCGTCGAGCTGCAACAGGTGATCCGGGAAACCGGCCTTGCCGTCACCGGCCCCAATTGTCTTGGCAACTTAAGCGCCGGCGAAAAGCTCTTTACCAACATCGACGACCGTGTGGTCACGATGGAGGCGGGTCCGGTCGCGATCGCCGGTCAATCCGGCGCGATCGTGATGGCGATCCGTCAGGCGCTGGAAGATCGCGGTGTCGGCGTCGGCTACATGGTGACGACCGGAAACGAAGCCGGACTCGAGACCCCCGACTTGATGGCTTATTTCGCCGCCGACCCATCGATCCGCGTGATCGTAGTTTATCTCGAAGGCGTGCGCAACACCAGGGCGTTTCGCGAAGCCTGCAAGGCCGCGCGGGCGGCGGGCAAACCGGTGATCGCCCTCAAGCTCGGCGCCTCCGAAGGCGGGCGCGCCGCGGCGATGGCGCATACTGGCGCGCTCGCCGGCTCGATCGAAACCTTCGATGCGATCTCCGCCCGTGAAGGCGTGATCCGCGCCCGCGGCATGGATGAATTGATCGAAACCACCGAGTGCTTCGTCCATGCCGACCTGCCGAAAGGCGGGCGTCTGGCCGCGGTTACCTTGTCGGGCGGCAAGCGTGGCCTGCTGATCGATGCCTTTTCGTCGGCAGGCCTCAATTTCGCGCAACTGAGCCGGAGCGCCAGCGACAAACTCGCCAGAATGCTCGGACCTGGTTCGATCGTCGGCAATCCGCTTGATGCCGGATTCGCCGCCGTCGTCGATCCTTCGGTCTATATGCAGTCGATCAAGATCATGATCGACGATCCCGATACCGACATCGTCATCATCGACTCCGAGCTGCCGAAGGCGCCGCATGAATTGCGCGAGCGCAATTTGCGCATCGTCAATGAGATGGCGGCGGCCGCCAGCAAGCCGGTGATCTACATTTCGGCGATGTCGATCGGCTTTACCGAATTCACCAAGGCGTTGCGCAAGTCGCTGCCGCATATCGCGGTCATGCAGGGCCTCGACCGGGCGGTCGGCGCGATCAAGGCGCTGATCGAATACGCCTCGTTGCGCAAGGAGGTACCGGATATCGTGTCGAGCTCCAGTGCGGCGGCGCGCGCGACGCTGCAGCGGACGCTCAAGAGCGCCAAGGGAGCGGCGCTCGACGAGGTCACCTCGAAGAAATTGCTGAAGGCCTATGGCATCCCGGTGTCGAAGGAAGAGATTGCACAAACCGCCGCCGACGCGGTCAAGATTGCCAGAAAGATCGGCTTTCCCGTCGTCGCCAAGGTTGTCAGCGCGGAGATTCTGCACAAATCCGATATCGGCGGCGTCGTGCTGAACATCCACAGCGCGGCCGAGGTCAGGAAGGCTTTCAACGAGATCACCGCGCGGGTGAAGAAGCTAAGGCACAAGCCGAAGCTCGACGGCATCCTGATCGCGCAACAGGTCAAGGCCGAGCTTGAGCTCGTTGTCGGCGCCGCGCTCGACGCCGAGATGGGCCCGGTGGTGCTGTTCGGAACCGGCGGCGTCGATATCGAATTGATGAAGGACGTTGCGCTGGCGGGAGCGCCGCTTGATGCGGCGGCGGCGAGGGAGTTGATCGGCCGCACCAAGGCCGGCGTGAAGCTCAGGGGTTATCGCGGCAAGCCCGCGCTGCACGAAGCCTCAGTCGTGAAGGCGCTGGTCGGCTTGTCCAACCTGATGGCGGATGCGGGAACGCAGATCGCCTCCATCGACGTCAATCCATTTCTGATCAATACCAGGACCGGCGTTGCCGCCGACGGCCTGATCGTCCTTAACAACGCCGCGGCGAAACGTGCCGCCGGTCACTAATTTTGCGAAAATGGGGGATCCGATGCGATTTGCATTAAGCGTCCTGGCGATGATTGGGGTAGCGGCATCAGGCGCCGCGATGGCGCAGGCTCCCGTTGCAGGTTCCTCGTCGCCGGCGTCACCGGCTTCGTTTCCGGCGTGGGCCTATCCGTGGGCCCCGGATTTCAAGGCTCCGCCCGACGACGGCGTTCCGCGACACGTCCCCGACAGCACCGCCACCTTCACCATCACCCAGGAGCGCAATCTATTCTTCGTGCCGGACTGGCATCCCGACGACCACCCTCCGATGCCCGACATCGTCGCGCATGGCAGGCAGCCCGACGTCCGGGCCTGCGGCTCATGTCATCGGGCGGAAGGGACCGGCGGGCCGGAAAACGCCAGTCTCGCCGGCTTGCCCGCCGCCTATATCGTCCAGCAGATCGACGACTACAAAAGCGGAGCGCGGAAATTTGCGGGCCCGCAGCGAAGTCCGAGCGTGCTGATGACAACCATCGCCAAGGCCACCACCGAGGAAGAGGCAAAGGCGGCGGCGGCCTATTTCTCCTCGCTCAAGCCAAAAGCGAATATCAAGGTGGTCGAGACCGACACGGTGCCTGTGACGGAGATCGCCCGGGTGTTCTACATGGCATCAAAGAGTGGCGGCACCGAGCCGATCGGCCAGCGCATCGTCGAAATCCCGGTGGATGCCGAGCAGTTCGAGCATCGCGACACCCGATCGCAATTCGTGGCCTATGTGCCGAAGGGCAGTATCGCAAGGGGCGAAGCCTTGGCCAAGACCGGAGGATCGGGCACGACCATGCCTTGCGCGACTTGCCATGGGCCCGATCTCAGAGGCGCAGATCCTGTACCCGGAATCGCCGGACGCTCGCCGAGCTACCTGGTGCGTCAAATCTACGACTTCCAGCAACATGCGCGGACCGGAAGCGCAGGCGCGCTGATGGCACCGGTGGTCGAAAAACTCTCGCATGACGATATGATCGCGCTGGCAGCTTACGTTTCGTCCCTGAAGCCTTGACCGGCAGGGGCGTGGCAATGCGCGTTTCAGGGCTGGATGAGCTATCGACGGTGGGCGTTTGGGGCGTGAAGTCGGGCCGGTTCGGACGGGTATATCGCATGCCCCCTGGAGCAAAGGCCGATGCGCAACGATTGCCACGCTTCCAACGATGCCTTCCAAAAGTGCGCAACCTAAGCCGAAGGTTGCAGGATTTGCGCCGGGATCGTCATTGGCAAACACGAGCCCGAAGGGCTACGCTTACCGCCTGCAACGGCATCGAAGAATGCCGGGCTCAAGACACGACATATTGTCTGGGAGGACAGCATGGGTACCTTGCAACGATCCTGGCCGGTCGATCGACGGACTGTTTTGCGCACGAGCGCAGCGCTTGCTGCAGTGCAGTTCTCATCCCCCTTCATCGTCAAGGCGAGAGGTGAAACGCCAGTAAAGATCGGAATGGTCGATCCGCTGACGGGGGTTTATGCCGCAATCGCGCAAGGTGAGGTGGTGGGCGCAAGATTCGCCGCCGAGGAGATCAACAAAAAGGGCGGCATTCTGGGCAGGCCCGTCGAACTCCTGATCGAGGACTCCGCCAATGATGTCGGCACCGGAGTGCAGAAGACGCGGAAGCTGATTGAGCGCGACCAGGTGAGCTTCATCATCGGCGACGTGAATTCCGGCATTGCGATCGCAATGGCGCAGGTCACCAGCGAGAAGAAGGTGCTCCATATCGTATCCGGCGGCCATACCGATCCGATCACCGGCACGAACTGCTCCTGGAACGTGTTCCGGGTCTGCAATTCCACCGCCATGGACTCCAATGCCATCGCGTCGACCTTGATCGAGAAATTCGGCAAAAAATGGTACTTCCTGACGCCGGACTATGCGTATGGACACTCGGTCCAGGCGGGATTTGAAAAACTGTTGAAGGCCGCCGGCGGCACCTCCGCCGGATCCCTGGTCCCGCTGGGTACGCCGGATTATTCGGCCTATTTGATCCAGGCAAAAGCCTACGCGCCGCAGGTGTTGATCAACGTCATGGGTGGCGGCGATCAAGTCTCAAGCCTCAAGCAATTTGTCCAATTCGGCCTCGACAAGCAGATGGCGGTCGGCGGCACCTTGTTCGAGCTTGAGAGCATTCGCGCCGTGCCCGACGGTGCACGCGTCGGATGGTGGACGATGGAATGGTGGTGGGACCAGCCGGGCGTGCCGCATGTCGCGGATTTCAACGCCGCGATGAAGACGATCACGGGCCTCTCGGCCACCGCGCGCAACTGGTTCGGCTATGCGTCGGTGCAGACACTGGCGGTGATTGCCAATCAAGAAAAGACGCTCGATGCTGTGCGATTGTCGCGTGCGCTTTCCGGATTCAAGCTGCCGCCGGAGATCGCCTTGCAACCGGGCGCCCCGGCGTTCCGCGCCGGAGACCACGAATTGATGAGCACCGTGTTTGTCGGCGAGGCGCACCCGCCGCAAGGCGATCCCGACAATATGTTCTCGGTACGCAGTCTCGTGCCGGGGGAGAAGGCCGCAGGTCCAGCGGAGGGCACTGGTTGCAAGATACAATGGCCAGCCTGAGACACGACGATATCAGCCAGACTTTGGCGGCTGGTGCGAAGCGGCGTCAACCGCGGCGAAACACGCAACAAAGAAACAATGATCGTTCGGAGGAAAATTCATGACATCGCAGATTTTCACTTCCAGGTTTGACCGGCGCACGCTCATGAAGGGCGCCGCCGCGCTGGGCGCCTTTCAGGTGGCATCCCCCTTCATCATTCAGGCGCGCGGCGAGACGCCGATCCGGATGGGCATGGTCGATCCACTCACCGGTGTCTACGCCGCACCGGCCGGCAACGAGGTGATGGGCGCCAAGCTCGCGGTCGAACAGATCAACGCCAAGGGCGGCATCCTCGGGCGTCAGGTTGAGCTGCTGGTGGAGGATTCCGCCAATGACGTCGGCACCGGCGTCCAGAAAGCCCGCAAGCTGATCGAGCGCGACCAGGTCAACTTCATGATCGGCGACGTCAATTCAGGCATCGCGGCGGCGATCGCCCAGGTCACCGCCGAGAAGAAGATCCTGCACATCGTTTCCGGCGGCCACACCGATTCGATCACCGGCAAGGATTGCAAATGGAATGTGTTCCGCGTCTGCAACACGACGCGGATGGAGGCAAATTCGGTTTCCAATGTGCTGTTCAGCAAATACGGCAAGAAATGGCACTTCATCACGCCCGACTATGCCTTCGGTCACACGCTCTATACTGCCTGCACCGACGATCTGAAAAAGCTCGGCGGCACCGTTACCGGCAACGAACTCACGCCGCTCGGCACCACGGATTTCTCCGCCTACCTGATCAAGGCGCGCGCCGCCAGTCCGGACGTGCTGATTCTCCTGGTGCAGGGCTCCGACATGATCAACTGCCTCAAGCAGGTCGTGCAGTTCGGCCTCAACAAGCAAATCCATGTGGCAGGAACGCAACAGGAACTGGAATCGCTTGCCGCCCTTCCACCGGAAGCGCGTATCGGCATCTGGATGTTCGAATGGTATTGGAAGCAGCCGGGCGTTCCCGGCGTCGACAAATTCGTCGCCGATATCCGTAAGGTCAACAACGGCAATGTGCCGACCGCGCGGCACTGGTTCGGCTATGTTTCGGCGATGAGTTTTGCGCTGGTTGCGAACCGGGAGAAAGTCCTCGACGCGGTCAAGCTCGCAGCCGCTCTGGAGAATTTCGAGCTGCCCGATGACGTCAAGCTGCAGCCGAACAAGGTCTACTACCGCAAGGGCGATCATCAGCTGATGACGTCGGCCTTCGTCGGCGAGGCGCAATCCAAGGGCAAGGACGATCCGGAAGATCTCTATCGCGTAGACGAAGTGGTCCCCGGCGACAAGACGGCACCGGCCGTGAACGAGACCGGCTGCACCATCCAGTGGCCAGCTTAACATAGAGCCAGCTTTTTTCCTGAGATCCGGAAGCTCACATCTCCCGGATCAGATGCATGGGGATTTCTTCCGGTGAATTATGACGCAACTGCTTCTGTTTAACGTCACCAACGGGCTCATCATCGGCGCCTTTTACGTATTGATGGCGCTCGGCCTTTCGCTCATCCTCAATCTGAGCAACGTCATTAACTTTGCCCATGGCGGATTTCTCGTCATCGGTGGCTATATCGCCTACGCGATTACGCCCTATGTCGGCTTCTGGGGGGCGTTGCTACTGGCGCCGCTCTTGACGGCCGTCATCGGACTTGTGGTCGAGCGCGTTTTGATCCGGCCGCTGTATGGGCGCGATCCGCTCTATAGCCTGCTGCTGACCTTCGGCCTGGCGTTCATCATCGAGGACGGCACTCGCTTCATCTGGGGCCCGCAGGGCAAGCCGGTCACCATTCCGCCGTTTCTCGCGCAACCCTTAAGCAACGAGTTGTTTTTCATCACCGGCTACCGCTTGTTCATGGTGGCCGTGGTCATGATCGCGGTGGCGCTGTTGTTCCTGCTCTTGCGCTATACGCGCCTTGGCGTCCGCATCCGTGCCGGCACGCTCGACCTCGAGACAGTCGCGGCGCTCGGCATCAACGTGCAGATGCTGCGTTCGCTCAATTTTGCCGTCGGCATCTTTCTCGCTGGCCTGAGCGGTGTGCTCGCTGCCGGGCAACTGGGGCTGGAACCAACCATGGGCACGGGACTGTTGATGCCGAGCTTCGTCGCCATCATCGTCGGCGGCATCGGCAGCCTTCCGGGAACGCTGGCCGGCGGCTTGCTGATAGGGGTGACTTCCGGATTGACGGCGGTTTTCTATCCGGCTGCCAGCGAAGCCGTAATCTATGTCATGATGGCGGTAGTTTTGCTGTCGCGTCCGCGCGGATTGTTCGGCGAAGAAGGAATGATGAGTTGAGCGCCGAACAAACCCGCAAGCTGATCGTCCTTGCGGCGATCTGGGCTACCTTGATTCTCGCGCCCTATTGGATGGCTCCGCTCGGAGGCTATACCGCGCTCGCCACCCGCGTGCTCGTGCTCGGGCTGGCGGCGATGTCGGTGAATTTCCTTCTGGGGTTTACTGGTGTGCTGTCGTTCGGTCATGCCGCCTATTTCGGGCTCGGCGCCTATGGCGCCGGGCTGACGCTGAAATTCCTGGCGCCAAGCACGCCGCTTGCGCTCATTCTCGGAATGCTGCTGGGCGGCGTTTGCGGCGCCATTCTCGGCACCCTGATCGTCCGCCGGCGCGGCGTCTATTTCGCCATGGTGACGATCGCCTTTGGCCAGGTGTTCTACTACATCGCCTTTCAATGGAGTTCGTTGACCGGCGGTGATGACGGATTGCGCGGCTTCTCGCGTCACCCGATCGATTTCGGCGTCTTCAAGCTCGACATTCTGTCAAACGCCAACAGCTTCTATTTCTTCGTGCTGTTCTGCTTTGCGCTTGTGATCGGCGCCATGGGATATATCCTGCGGTCGCCGTTTGGCCGCACCATGATTGCGATCCGCGAGAACGAGCGCCGGGCCCGCTTCCTCGGCATTCCCGTCGAGCGGCATATCTGGATCGCTTTCACGCTGTCCTGCTTCTTCATGGGATTTGCTGGCGCGCTCTATGCCCTTGTCAACAACTTCGCCGATCCAAGGGGCCTGCACTACAGCCAGTCCGGCGATTTCGTCATGATGGCAGTGATGGGCGGGATGCGCAGCTTCTGGGGACCGCTGCTCGGCGCCGCCGTGTTTGTGGTTTTGCAGGATTACCTGTCGAGCATCACCGTCAACTGGATGTCGTTCGTGGGTCTTCTTTTTGTCCTGGTGGTGCTGTTTTTCCCGCGCGGATTATTGGGCTTCCTGCAGCGGAGCAAGGCATGAACGTTCTCGAAATCAACAACGTCACCAAGCGGTTCGGCAACCTGGTGGCGGTACGCGACGTCTCGCTCAACGTGGCGAAGGGTGAGCTGTACGCGATCATCGGGCCGAATGGCGCCGGCAAGACCACCTTCTTCAACCTGATCAGCGGCTTTTTTTCGCCGACCGCCGGGAGTATCATCTTCGATGGCCGCGACATCACGCGGCTTTCCACGCATGAGCGCGTCACGCGGGGCATGGCGAGGACGTTCCAGATCACCGAAATCTTCCCTGAGCTCACCGTATTCGAGAACGTCCGCATATCAGCGGAAGTCGCCAGTGGATATCGGTTACGGCCATGGATCAGCCGTTCGGAAAGCACGAAGCTTTACACGAGCGTCGAAGAGACGCTCAAACTGGTGTCGCTGGAGGGTAAGGCCGACCGGCTGGTCGGCGAGCTCGCCCACGGCGACCAGCGCTCCGCGGAGATCGCGATGGCGCTGGCCTTGAAGCCGCATCTGTTGCTGCTCGACGAGCCGACCGCGGGGATGGGCGATCAGGAAACCTTCCAGATCACCCAGTTGGTCCGGCGGCTGCACCGCGACAGCAACTACACGATCGTGCTGATCGAGCACGACATGCGCGTGGTGTTTCACCTCGCCGATCGCATCTGCGTGCTGGATCAGGGCCGGATGCTGGCGCAGGGCACACCGCAGGAAATCGCCGCCAACGAAGCCGTTCAAGCCGCCTATCTGGGCAACGCCGCATGACCCAAGCCCTGACGGCCGAAGGCCTCCACACTTATTATGGCAAGAGTCATATCCTGCACGGCGTCAGCCTCAGTGTTGCCGAGAGCAAGATCACCGCACTGCTCGGGCGCAATGGCGCGGGCAAGACCACTACGCTCCGCAGTTTGATGGGACTGACGCCCGCGCGTGAAGGCAGGATCACGGTGTTCGGCCAGGATACCACGCACTGGCCGACCTTCCGCATCGCAGCCCGGGGCGTGGGCTATGTGCCGGAAGGCCGGCGCATCTTCGCCAATCTCAGCGTCGAGGAGAATCTCAAGGTTCCCCTGGAACGCGGCGGGCCGTGGACCATTGCGCGAGTCTACCAGCTGTTTCCCCGCCTTGAGGAACGCAAGCTCAACCGCGGCCGTCAGCTTTCTGGCGGCGAACAGGAAATGTTGTCGATCGCCCGCGCGTTACTCTTGAATCCGAGGCTACTGATCCTCGACGAGCCTTCGCAAGGGTTGGCGCCGCTGATCGTCCGCGAGGTGTTTCGCATCGTCCAGCAGATGAAGGCCGAAGGTATTTCGGTTCTGCTGGTCGAACAGAACGCGCGAATGAGTCTGGAAATCGCCGACGACGCCTACGTGCTGGACGACGGGATCGTCGTCTATTCGGGGCCGGCCCGCGAACTCGCCGCCGATGATGCGCGTGTCCGGGCACTCGCCGGCGCCAGCGTGGAAGAATGGACGCGGACGTGAGTGCCGGTTCACTTTGAGTGATGCAGGGGCAATTCGTGCAAGTCATTGCGGGGGCGACGCGAAGCGCCGAACCCGGCATCTCGAGATTCCGGGTCTGCGCCAAGTGGCGCATCCCGGAATGACCAAAGACAAGGGAAAACCGCGCTACCCTAACCTCAGGCGCGGTACGCGGTCTTGTCTGTACCCCGATAGAGCACGCGAACCTGCTCCTCCGACACTTCCTTGTGAAAAGCCAACGCCTCCGGCTCAAGATCGTGCTTTGGCACATGGGCGGGCAGGAAGTGATGATAGCTATCCTTGCCGCGAACCAACGTCGCCCAGTCCCGTGTGCCCACCGCCTGCTTCAAATGTGTCGGGATATAGCGGATGGCGAGACCGATGCGTCGGTCATCCGAGCGGTTCGGCTCCGATCCGTGAAATAGCAGCACGTGATGGAGCGACGCCTGGCCCGGCTTCAACTCCGCATAGACGGCCTTTTCTTCGTCGACATCGACCGCGATCTCCTGGCCGCGGGTAAGTAGGTTGTTCTGGTCGAACGTGTCCTCGTGCCGGACCTGGTTCCGGTGAGTCCCGGCGATGAACTTCATGCAGCCGGAAACCTTGTTGGCCGGCGAGATCGCGATCCAGGCCGTCGCGACATCGGACGAACTGAGGCCCCAATAGGTGGCGTCCTGATGCCAGGAGACAAAGCCGGGATCGCGCGCCTCCTTGATAAAGAAGCTGGTATTCCAGCAAAGGATATTCGGTCCGAGCACATCCTCGACGGCGTCCAGGATTTTCGGATGACGTGTCATCTCCTCGATCCAGGTGAAGAGAGCGTGGCTGCGATGGCGCATTTCGGCCTTGATCGGACCGCCGCTCCTGGCTTCATAGTCCTCGAGCCTGCGGCGAAAATCGATGACTTCGCTTGCATCGAGCGCATCGACCGGAAAATGGTAGCCACGATCGTGATAGGCCGCGACCTCATCCTCGCTCAGCAGTTTCGGCATGGCTTCCTCCGAACTTCTTGTTGTTTTTTGACTGGTCTACGGCGCTTGAGCAAGCGTGACCCCGCCCCCCTGGTGGTGTCAAGAAGCGGCGAACGGTGTAGCGGTCGGGTGTTTTTCCGCCGGGATCGGCAGCAAGATGCCGGCAGGCGGCTGGATCGGGCTATCGCCAGATTGGCTTTGCCCGTACTATCGTGAAAATGGCGAGCAGCGTTGACCCCGTCAGTCCAGCCTGTCGAAGCCGGATTCCGTAAATGAAAGCACGGGCCAGCAATTTGATGATTGGAACCATGACGCTTGCGGTGATCGCCGCGGCGTTCATCGGCTTTCTCGGATTTCGGAAGATTCACAGCATCCAGCAACGAGGACCGCTGCGCATCGTTTTCGAGGGCTCGGCGAGCGGCCTGCACAAGGGTGGCAACGTGAATTTCGACGGGGTTCAGGTTGGGGAAATACTGTCCCTCAAGCTGGACAATCCGCGCAAGGTCGTCGCCTTCGTGATGGTCGATAACAGCGCCCCGATCCGCAAGGACACGATTGTGGGACTGGAATTCCAGGGGCTGACCGGCGTGGCCGCGATATCGCTCACGGGCGGAGCGGCAACAGCGCCTGCGGTCCCGCTCGATGCCGACGGCGTTCCGACCCTGACCGCGGACTTGAGCGAGATCCAATCGATTCGCGATACCCTGCACAACGTCGACCGCGTCCTCGTCGGCAACCAGGCGACGATCAGAGACGGGCTGTTGGGCTTCGAGACCTACACGGCGTCGCTGGCGGGCAAGGGTGATGCGATCGAGAAGGTCATTGGCAAAGCCGACAATGCCTTCGCGAGTTTCGCCAGCGCCATGACAAAGATCGACAGCATCATGCCCGGCCTGAGGGATGGAAAGGCCGACGAATTGTTTGAGAAGGTGAAGGCCATTCGTGCATTCGCCGAGACCTTCGACAAGAAGTCGGGCGCGGTGATCGAGGAAGGCCGCCGCTCGCTTCTCGATATCAGCCAGGCCGCGATCAGGGTGACGCGCAAATTCGACCCGCAAGCCGGCGAAGCCGCTAATCCGGCTCCACCCCGGAAGCCGAATCCAAAGCGCCGGTAACGATCCCATTCGCCTCGCCTGCAATCTGGCCGCGGCGCTCGGTGGTTCCCGTCGTGAAACGGGGGCAGGCAAAAATATCGGCTGATGCGGTCGGTTCCACCGCACCAGCCTCAAAAGCGTCGCGATGATCCGCTTGGCTCAAGCTTGGCCAATCAGGGATCGGATAAAAAGGTCGACTTTTCGCGGGAACAAAAGTTCCACCGCGGAATTGTTCCCTCTCGACCCATTTTTTTAAGCTAACAAACTGTAATCTAAGGTATTTTTCTTGCATCGCGATTGTTCGCACGATTTTATCATGCGAAACAACGACTCGCTCGCGCCCCGCCGTGAGCGCGTTTTGCTGCTTCAGGGGGAATGCCATGAGTGATCTCGGCTCTGCTACTCCATCGACCCGGCGCCGCACCAAGATCAAACCCTACGCGAATGGAAAGCCAGAGCCCTCACAGGAATTGCTGCAAGCCTTGCAAGCGATGCGAAGCGGCGATTTCTCGGTGCGAATGACCGGCGATCATCTCGGTATCGAGGGCAAGATCGCCGACACGTTTAATGAAATCGTCGCCGCCAATCAACGGATGGCGCAGCAATTGGAGCGCGTTGGCCAGGTCGTCGGCCGCGAAGGAAAGACGCGCCAGCGCGTCAAGTTCGGCCTTGCCAGCGGCTCCTGGGCCGACATGGAGGGCTCGGTCAATACGCTGATCGACGATTTGCTCTGGCCCACACGCGAAGTGACGCGTGCGGTCGCGGCCGTTGCGCAAGGCGACCTCTTGCAAACCGTGCAACTGGACGTCGATGGCCGCCCACTCGGCGGCGAATTCTTGCAGTCGGCCACCATCGTCAACACGATGATCAAGCAGCTCAGCGTCTTCACCTCCGAGGTGACGCGCGTCGCGCGCGAGGTCGGCACCGAGGGCAAGCTCGGCGGCCAGGCGCAGGTCCCCGAAGTGACGGGCGTCTGGAAAGACCTGACCGAGAGCGTCAACTCGATGGCCAACAACCTTACCGGCCAGGTCCGCAATATCGCCGAAGTCACCATCGCGGTCGCCAACGGCGACCTCTCCAAGAAGATCACCGTCGACGTCCGCGGCGAAATTCTGCAGCTGAAGGAAGCCATCAACACCATGGTGGATCAGCTGCGCTCGTTCGCCTCCGAAGTCACCCGCGTCGCCCGCGAAGTTGGCACCGACGGCAAACTCGGCGGTCAGGCGATCGTGCCCGGCGTTGCCGGAACCTGGAAGGACCTCACCGACTCCGTGAACGCGATGTGCGGCAACCTGACGGCCCAAGTGCGCAATATTGCCAACGTCACCACGGCGGTCGCGCGCGGCGACCTCTCGCGCAAGATCACGGTCGATGTCCGCGGCGAAATTCTGGAGCTCAAGGACACCATCAACACGATGGTCGATCAGCTCAACTCGTTCGCCTCCGAAGTGACTCGCGTCGCGCGTGAAGTCGGTACCGAAGGCAAGCTCGGCGGACAGGCCCAGGTCCCCGGCGTCGCCGGTACCTGGAAGGACCTGACCGACAACGTCAACTTCATGGCGTCGAACCTCACGGCCCAGGTCCGCAACATCGCCGATGTCGCTACCGCGATCGCCGGCGGCGATCTTTCCAAGAAGATCACGGTGAACGTGTCGGGCGAAATCCTTCAGCTCAAGGAAACGCTCAACACCATGGTCGACCAGCTCAACGCGTTTGCTGGTGAAGTCACCCGCGTGGCGCGCGAAGTCGGTACCGAAGGGCGACTGGGCGGCCAGGCCAACGTGCTCGGCGTCGCCGGCACCTGGAAGGACCTGACCGAGAGCGTCAACTCGATGGCGAGCAATTTGACGGCGCAGGTCCGCAATATCGCGGAAGTGACAACCGCTGTCGCCAACGGCGACTTGTCGAAGAAGATCACGGTGGACGTGCGCGGCGAAATTCTGGAACTGAAAAACACCATCAACACGATGGTCGACCAGCTCAACGCCTTCGCCGGCGAAGTGACGCGCGTGGCGCGCGAGGTCGGTACCGAAGGCAAGCTCGGCGGTCAGGCGCTGGTGCGCGGCGTCGCCGGCACCTGGAAGGACCTGACCGACAGCGTCAACTCGATGGCCTCTAACCTGACCGGACAGGTCCGCAACATCGCCGAGGTCGCGACGGCCGTCGCCAAGGGAGACTTGTCGAAAAAGATCACTGTGAACGTGTCGGGCGAAATCCTTCAATTGAAGGAAACGCTGAACACCATGGTCGACCAGCTCAACGCCTTTGCCAGCGAGGTGACGCGCGTGGCGCGCGAAGTCGGCACCGACGGCAAGCTCGGCGGCCAGGCTCAGGTGACCGGCGTCGCCGGCACCTGGAAGGACCTCACCGACAGCGTCAACTCGATGGCGGGTAACCTCACCGCCCAGGTTCGCAACATCGCCGAAGTCGCGACCGCCATCGCCGGCGGCGACCTCTCGCGCAAGATTACGGTGGACGTGCGCGGCGAAATCCTGCAGCTCAAGGAAACGCTCAACACCATGGTCGATCAGCTCAACCGCTTCGCCGGTGAGGTGACGCGCGTGGCGCGCGAGGTCGGCACTGAAGGCCGCCTCGGTGGTCAGGCCAACGTGCCCGGCGTCGCCGGCACCTGGAAGGACCTCACCGACAGCGTCAACTCGATGGCGGGAAACCTGACCGCGCAGGTCCGCAACATCGCCGAAGTCACCACGGCGGTGGCGCGCGGCGACCTGTCGCGCAAGATCACCGTCGACGTGAAGGGCGAAATTCTCGAATTGAAGAACACCATCAACACGATGGTCGACCAGCTCAATGCCTTCGCCTCGGAAGTGACGCGCGTGGCGCGCGAAGTCGGCACCGAAGGCAAGCTCGGCGGACAGGCCGAGGTGCCGGAGGTCGCCGGCACCTGGAAGGACCTCACCGATAACGTCAACTTCATGGCGTCGAACCTGACCGCGCAGGTCCGCAACATCGCCGAAGTCGCCACCGCGATCGCCGGCGGCGACCTGTCGAAGAAGATCACGGTCGACGTGCGCGGCGAAATCCTGCTGCTCAAGGACACCTTGAACACCATGGTCGAGCAGCTTCGCTCGTTCGCCGCCGAAGTGACGCGCGTCGCGCGCGAAGTTGGCACCGAGGGCCGATTGGGCGGCCAGGCCGTGGTGCCCGGCGTCGGCGGCACCTGGAAGGACCTCACCGACAACGTCAATCTGCTCGCCGCCAACCTCACCACGCAAGTCCGCAACATCGCCGAAGTCACCACGGCGGTGGCGCGCGGCGACCTGTCGCGCAAGATCACCGTCGACGTGAAGGGCGAGATTCTGGAGCTCAAGAACACCATCAACACCATGGTGGACCAGCTCAACGCATTCGCCGGCGAAGTGACGCGCGTCGCGCGCGAGGTCGGCACCGAAGGCAAACTCGGCGGCCAGGCCCAGGTGCCCGGCGTCGCCGGCACCTGGAAAGACTTGACCGACACCGTGAACTTCATGGCGGCCAACCTGACCGAACAGGTGCGCGGCATCGTCAAGGTCGTGACCGCGGTCGCCAACGGCGACCTGAAGCAGAATTTGACGGTGAAATCGAAGGGCGAGGTCGCAGCCCTCGCCGACACCATCAACAACATGACCGAGACGCTGGCGACGTTTGCCGACCAGGTGACGAGCGTGGCGCGCGAAGTGGGCGTGGAGGGCCGCCTTGGCGGCCAGGCCAACGTGCCCGGCGCGGCCGGCACGTGGAAGGACTTGACGGGCAACGTCAACCTGCTCGCGGCCAACCTGACCTCGCAGGTTCGCGCGATCGCCGAGGTGGCGACCGCGGTGACCAAAGGCGACCTCACCCGTTCGATCCAGGTCGATGCCAGGGGCGAGGTGGCGGAGCTGAAGGACAACATCAATACGATGATTACCAACCTCCGGCTCACTACCGATCTCAACACCGAGCAGGACTGGCTCAAGACCAACCTCGCCAAATTCACCAACATGCTGCAGGGTCAGCGCGACCTGACCACGGTCGGCCGGCTGCTGCTGACCGAGCTGACGCCGCTCGTGAATGCGCATATGGGCGTGATCTATCAGGTCGAAAACGAAGACGACCCGCTGTTGCGGCTGCTTGCGGCCTACGCGGGCGACGGCAACAGCCCGCATCCGCAAATCCTGCAATTCGGCGAAGGCCTGATCGGGCAGTGCGCGATGGACAAGCGCCAGCGGCTGGTATCGGACATCCCCGACGGCGCAGTGCCGATCAATTCGGCGCTGCTGCGCGTGGTGCCGAAAAATCTCGTGGTGCTTCCGGTGCTGTTCGAGAACCAGGTCAAGGCCGTCATCGAGCTTGCTTCCGTCTCTGCCTTCACGACCTCGCAGATGACTTTCCTCGAGCAGCTCACCGACAGTATCGGCATCGTGCTCAACAGCATCGAGGCGACGATGCAGACGGAAGGCCTGTTGAAACAGTCTCAGCAGCTTGCCGGAGAACTGCAGACGCAGCAGAAGGAATTGCAGCAGACCAACGAACAGCTCGAACAAAAGGCGCAACAGCTTGCCGAGCGCAACGTCGAAGTGGAGCGCAAGAACCAGGAAATCGAACAGGCGCGGCGTGCGCTCGAGGAGAAGGCAACCGAGCTTTCGCTGACCTCCAAGTACAAGTCGGAATTCCTGGCCAACATGTCCCACGAGCTGCGGACGCCGCTCAACAGCATTCTGATCCTGGGCCAGCAGCTCACCGAAAACCCCGATGGCAATTTGACTCCCAAGCAGGTCGAATTCTCGCGCACCATCCACGGCGCCGGCACCGACCTGTTGAACCTGATCAGCGACATTCTCGACCTGTCGAAGATCGAGTCGGGAACCGTGACCGTGGACGCCGAGGACATCCTGACCTCCAACCTCTTGGAAACGGTCGGACGCCCGTTCCGGCACGAGGCGGAAAACCGGCAATTGTCGTTTAATATCGATGTCGATCCCAATCTGGGTCGCAGCATCCACACCGACTCAAAACGTCTGCAGCAGGTGCTGAAAAATCTGTTGTCGAACGCCTTCAAATTCACCGCCGAGGGCGGCGTGCGCCTCAGCGTCTCGGCGGCACTGGGCGGCTGGAGCGCCGAACATCCCGTGCTCAACCATTCACCCGCTGTGGTCGCCTTCGAGGTGTCCGATACCGGTATCGGCATTCCCCAGGAGAAGCAGAAGCTGATTTTCGAAGCGTTCCAACAGGCCGACGCCGGCACCAGCCGGAAATATGGCGGCACTGGCCTAGGGCTCGCCATCAGCCGCGAACTCGCCAGTCTCCTGGGTGGCGAAATCCATCTCCAGAGCACGCCCGGCAAGGGCAGCATCTTCACGCTCTATTTGCCGCTTAAATACGCCGGGCCAACGGTGGCCCCGCGGCTCAGCACATGGTCGCAACACAGCGTGGCGCCGGCGCTGCCGGCAGCAACCCAGGAGCGCGTCATCGAACAGCTCCCGGACGATCGGCTAAACCTCGAGCCGGGAGACACCATTCTCCTGATCGTTGAAGACGATCCACATTATGCGCGGGTGCTGGTCGATCTTGCCCGCGACAAGGGTTTCAAGGTCCTGGTCGCCGCGCGCGGCGCGGAGGCGCTGGAACTCGCCAAGCAATACCAGCCCACCGCGGTATCGCTCGATGTCTTCCTGCCCGACATGCTCGGCTGGACCGTGTTGAGTCAGCTCAAGCACAATCCGCTGACGCGGCACATCCCGGTCCAGATCATCACCCTCGATGAAGACCGCCAGCACGCATTGGCCCGGGGCGCGTTCTCCTTTGTCAACAAGCCGACCACCACCGAAGGGGTGAGCGCGGCGCTGTCCCAGATCAAGGAATACGCCAAGCCCCGCCGCAAACGCCTGCTGATCGTAGAGGACAATGCGGCGGAACAGATGAGCATCACGGAGCTCTTGGGTCATGACGACATTGAGATCGTCACGACCGACACCGGCGCGGGCGCGCTTTCCGTGCTGCGCGAGAGCCCTTGTGACTGCGTTGTCCTCGATTTGCGGTTGCCCGACATGAGCGGCTTCGAGGTTCTGGACTCCATCCGCAACGACGACGCGCTGTCGGGCGTGCCGGTCGTCGTCTTTACCGGCCGCGAGCTTTCGGTCGAGGAAGACGCGGAACTGCATACGATGGCGCGCAGCATCGTGGTGAAAGGCGTGGAATCGCCTGAGCGCCTGCTCGATGAGACGTCGCTGTTCCTGCATCGCGTGATCACGGAACTGCCCGCCGAAAAGCAGCGAATGCTCGAAAAACTCAACAGCTCCGATGAAGATCTGGTTGGCCGGACCGCGCTTTTGGTCGATGACGATGCCCGCAACATCTTCGCGCTCTCCAGCGTTTTGGAGCGGCGCGGCATGAAGGTGCTCACCGCCACGACCGGCAGCGAGGCTGTCGCATTGGTGCAATCGAACCCGGAGATCGCGGTCGTGCTGATGGATATCATGATGCCGCAGATGGATGGCTATCAAACCATCGGGGTGATACGTGCCAATCCGTCATTCCGTCGGCTTCCCATCATCGCCCTTACCGCCAAGGCGATGAAGGGCGACCGGGAGAAGTGCCTTGAGGCCGGTGCGTCCGACTACCTCGCCAAGCCCGTCAATACCGAACAGTTGCTGCTTGCGATACGCATGTGGCTACATCGCTAAGGGTGCGCCGGATAATGGACCACGAAAAGGTAAATATCCTTCTCGTCGACGATCAGCCGGCGAAGTTGCTGGCCTATGAGGTCATTCTCAAGGAGCTCGGCGAGAATCTCGTCGTCGCGGCCTCGGGGCGGGAGGCGCTCGAATACCTGCTCAAGAACGAAGTAGCGGTCATTCTGGTCGACGTCTGCATGCCGGAACTGGACGGTTTCGAGCTTGCCGCCATGATCCGCCAGCATCCCCGATTTCAAAAGACGGCGATGATTTTCATTTCCGCCATTCAGGTCAGCGACCTGGACCGCCTTCGCGGCTACGAGATGGGTGCGGTGGACTACGTGCCGGTGCCGGTGATTCCGGAGGTCCTGCGCGCGAAAATCAGAATATTCGCCGAACTCTATCGCAAGACCCGGCAACTGGAGCGATTCAATGCCGAGCTTGAGGATCGGGTGCGCGCGCGCACCGGCGAGCTGGAAGAATCGACCGCGAGGCTGGTCGAAAGCGAGCAGCGCCGCAGCCTCGCGCTGGCCGCCGGCCGAATGGGTTCCTGGGACTGGGACTGGGTCAACGGGGACTGGATGTGGGACGAGGGGCAATTCGGGATTTTCGGGGTCGATTCGCAAAGCTTTGTCGTCAACCCGGCAAATGTTCAGGCCTTGCTGCATCCCGGCGATGTCGATGAATTGCGCAAGGCGATCGGCCAGTTCAACAAGGGTGCACGATCCTACGAAGCCGAGTTTCGGATCATTCGGCCGGATGGTGAAATTCGCTGGTGCGTCGGCACCGCGGCCGCAACCGTCGATAAAGCCGGCCGTGTCATTCGGATCAGCGGGGTTACCGTCGACATCACTGAACGGAAGCGGGCGGAGGAGCGACAGAATCTATTGACCCGGGAGGTCGATCATCGCGCGAAGAATGCACTGGCACTGGCGCAATCGATCGTTCGGCTGACCCGAGGCGAAAGCGTCAAGGCCTACATTCAGGCGGTCGAGGGACGGATCAGCGCGCTTGCACGGGTCCATACCATCCTCTCTCTGTCGAGCTGGCAAGGCGCGGAAATCACCAAGCTGGTCGATGAAGAACTAGCGCCCTACGCCTCCGGCGAGCAGATTGCATTTAGCGGGTCAAATATTCAGCTGCGACCCGCGACCGCGCAAACACTCGCCATGGCGCTGCACGAACTTGTCACCAATTCGGCAAAATATGGGGCTCTGTCCACGCTGTCTGGCCGCCTTACGATCAAATGGGAGGTTGAAGACGACGTGCTTCACATGTTGTGGGAAGAGCGCAACGGCCCCGTTGTGGAAAAGCCGTCAGCGCGCGGCTTCGGGACAAGAAGCGTGATCGCCAGCATCGAATCGCAGCTGGGAGGACAGGCCGAGTTCGACTGGCGCTCCGAAGGCCTGATCTGCCGGCTATCGGTGCCGCTGATGCAGGGCGGAGCCGAGCGGCTGGCGAATACCCGCCAAAACGGCCATCTCTCGATGTCCGCGGGGGCCTGAAATTCCTCGTCCGAAGCTCCTGCCGCGGCGAAATCCGCAAGGCGACAGTCAGTGGCTGATCATCCACGGGCGCGTCGTCGGGAAACTTTTTGCCCCGCTTTTGGTTTTCTTCACAAGACGGGAGGGCTTGCCCGAACAACACCCGCAACCGGGCGCATGCGAAGCCCTGTATTCTCCGATCGTCTGGGGTGCGTTGGCGCTGCGTTCATTGGAGGCATGGGCCTTGCGCCTGTCGGATGACATGCAGAAGAAGTTCGGCGCCGTCAGCATGGCGCGCGCCATGCAGAAGAAGTTCGGCGCCGTCAGCATGGCGCGCGGCGATGAGCCTTCGCATTTCGGACAGCTTTGCGGCGCATCGCATTCCGCCATCGGCCGCATCTGCGTGAACGGACCGCAATCGTTGCAGAGATAATCGTAGACCGGCATTTTATTTCCTTGCGCGTGGAGAGCGGGCTTGCGGACGCGGGGCGCGCGGCACGCTCAAACCGTCCCGCATCCCGCCGCGCTGGATGGCTTATTTGTCCTGTGACAGCGGCATCTGGATGTCGCCCTTGATGTGCTTGATCGGGCCGGCCGAGGACGGCATGATGTCGAAATCGAAGATTTCGGTCGGCAGCCACAACGTCGCGCAGGCATTCGGCACGTCGACCACGCCGGAGATATGGCCCTGGCAAGGTGCGGTGCCCAGGATCGAGTAGGCCTGTGCGCCGGAATAGCCGAACTTCTTCAAATATTCGATCGCGTTCAGGCAGGCCTGCCGGTAGGCGATGTGCACATCGAGGTAATGCTGCTTGCCCTGCTCGTCGACCGAGATGCCTTCGAAGATCAAATAGTCCTTGTAGTTCGGGGTGATCGGCGACGGCTTGAAGACCGGGTTCTTGATGCCGTATTTGGCGACGCCATCCTTGATGATGTCGACCTTCAGATGCAGCCAGCCGGCCATCTCGATCGCGCCGCAGAAGGTGATCTCGCCGTCGCCCTGGCTGAAATGCAGGTCGCCCATCGAAAGCCCGCCGCCCGGCACATAGACCGGGAAGTAGATCTTCGAGCCGCGCGACAGATCCTTGATGTCGCAATTGCCGCCATGCTCGCGTGGCGGCACGGTGCGCGCGCCTTCGGCGCCGATCTTGGCCTTGACGTCGCCCTTGGCGCGACCGCCGTGGGCGGTCGCCGCGAACGGCGGATTGGCAAGGCCAGGCACGCGCGTCGGATTGGTCGCGATCAGCGCGGTTTCGCGCTCGTTCCATTGCGCCAGCAGCTTCGGGTCCGGCAGGCAGCCGATCAGGCCGGGATGGATCAGGCCCGCAAAATTCACGCCGGGAACGTGCCGTGACGAGGTATAGAGGCCCTTGATGTCCCAGATCGACTTCTGCGCCAGCGGGAAATGGTCGGTGAGGAAGCCGCCGCCGTTCTTTTTGGAGAAGAAGCCGTTGAAACCCCACAGGCTCTCCTTCAGCGGCCCGACATCGAGCAGATCGACGACCAGAAGATCGCCAGGCTCGGCGCCCTTGACGCCGATCGGGCCGGACAGGAAATGCACGATCGACAGATCGATGTCGCGCACGTCGTCCGCCGAATCGTTGTTCTTGATGAATCCGCCGGTCCAATCGTAGGTCTCGATGATGAAATCGTCGCCCGGACCGACCCACGCCACGATCGGGACGTCGGGATGCCAGCGGTTGTGGATCATGTCATTGTCGTAAGCCGATTTGGAAAGGTCGACCTTGATCAGTGTCTCCGGCATCTAAAGCTCCCCTGTTTACAAGCCATATGCGATTCAGACCGATAGATATTTCGAGATGTGCGCGGCATCGACGCGGTCACGCGGATCGTCACGCACGATCTCGCCATTCTCGATGACGAGCACCCGGTCGGCGATATCGAGCGCGAAGCTCAGGACCTGTTCGGAGACCACGATCGACAGGCCGCGCTCGTCGCGAATCCGTTTCAGCGTGCGCGCCATTTCCTTGATGATCGAGGGCTGGATGCCTTCGGTCGGCTCGTCCAGCAACAACACCTTCGGCTTGGTGGCGAGTGCGCGCGCGATCGCGAGCTGCTGCTGCTGACCGCCGGAGAGATTTCCGCCGCGCCGGTTTTTCATCTCCAGCAACACCGGGAACAATTCGTAGATATTGCCGGGCACTTCGGTTTCACCCGATACCACCAGACCGGTTTCGATGTTTTCCTTGACTGTCATGGTGGAGAAGATCATTCGGCCTTGCGGCACATAGGCGAGACCCTTGGCGGCGCGCTCGTAGCTGGGCAGATTGCTGAGTTCGTTACCTTCCATGGTTACCGAGCCGCTCTTGGTCGGCAGGATACCCATCAGCGACTTCATCAGCGTGGTCTTGCCCATGCCGTTGCGGCCCATGATCGCCACGATCTCGTTGGACGCGACCGATACGTTAAGGCCGTGCAGCACCTCGCTTTGGCCATAGGCGACGTGAAGGTTGGAAATCGCCAGCATCAAAATACTCCTTGCCTCTGCCCACTCACGACCATGCCCGGAAGCCGGACTCTGCTTTCTCCGATCATGCTCTAGAGCCTTTTCCGTTTCGATTGAATCGAAACGGGGCTCTAGATTCTTGATTTGACGCGTTTTCTTGACGCGAACCGGTCTCCACTTCGCTTGAAAACGCTCTAGTGCCCGAGATAGACTTCGATGACTTTGGGATCTTTCTTGACGTGCTCCATCGAGCCCTCCGACAGAATCTGACCCTGGTGAATAACCGTGACCTTGTGAGCGATGTCCTCGACGAATTTCATGTCGTGCTCGATCACCAGCACCGAGCGGTCCTTGATGATGCGGTTGAGCAGTTCGGCGGTCTTGGCACGCTCGCTGACGCTCATGCCGGCGACCGGCTCGTCGAGCATCAAGAGGTCGGGGTCCTGGATCAGCAGCATGCCGATTTCGAGCCATTGCTTCTGGCCGTGGCTAAGCTGATCGGCATAGGTGTTGAGACGATCCCTCAGGAAGATCATCTCGGCGACCTCCTCGACCCGCTCTCGGACAGCCGCGTCGCGCTGGAAGGTCAGCGAGCCGAACACCGTGCGGCCGCGCGGATAGGAAATCTCCAGGTTCTCGAACACCGTGAGATCCTCAAACACCGATGGCGTCTGGAACTTGCGCCCCACGCCAGTCTGCACGATCTGGTTTTCCTTCAGTCTCGTGAGCTCCTTGCCGCGAAACTGGATCGAACCCGACGTCGCCTTGGTCTTTCCGCAGATCAGATCGAGCACCGTGGTCTTGCCGGCGCCGTTGGGGCCGATGATGACGCGGATCTCGTTTTCCTCGACATAGAAAGACAGGTTGTTGACCGCCTTGAAACCATCAAAGGAGACGGTGAGCGCTTCGACCGCGAGCAGGAACTCCTTGGGTTGATGACCTATGCGCATGATGACCTCCTCACTCTGCCGGCGCGCCGTCGGCGATCGACCTGTCGGTCCAGCCATTACCGGATTTCCGTGCACGCCCCGCGATCAAGCGGTCAATGCGCGGCTGAACGTAATCCTGCCAGATCCCAGATAGGCCGTTGGGGAAGGCCAGCACGACGGCGATGAACAACGCGCCGAGGCCGAACAGCCAGAGCTGGGGGAATGATTCAGAGAGCGCCGTCTTGGCGAAATTCACCAGCAGCGAGCCGTAGACTGCGCCGAAGATCGACATCCGCCCGCCCACCGCGGTGTAGATCACCATTTCGATCGACGGCACGATCCCGACAAAGGACGGCGACATGAAACCGACCTCAAGCGTGAACATCGCCCCGCCGATTGCGGCGAATACAGCGGCAGCGCAGAACGCGAAAATCTTGAAATTGGCGACGCTGTACCCGGAGAACCGGACGCGGTCCTCCTGGTCACGCATCGCGACCAGGATGCGGCCGAGTTTGGTCAAGCGGATGAACTGCGCCGCCATGATGCAGCCGAACAGCAGAGCGACCTCGACAAAATACAGCAGGAATTTGGCGTGGTCGGTGCGGATATCCCAGCCGTGCAGCGTACGCAGGTCGGTGATGCCGTTGATGCCGCCGGTATAGCCCTGCTGCCCGACGATCAGGATGGTGAGAATGGCCGCGATCGCCTGGGTGATGATCGCGAAATACACGCCACCGACGCGGCGTTTGAACATGGCGGCGCCGACGATGAAGGCGAAGATCGCGGGCACCAGCAGGATCGCCAGCAGCGTGAGCGGGAAGCTGTGGAACGGTTTCCAGAAGACCGGCAGCTGGGTGATCTGATTCCAGTCCATGAAATCAGGGATGCCCGGGGTCGACTGGATTTTGGTGTTCTCGACGCTGGATGCCTCGAGCTTGAGGTACATCGCCATGCAGTAGCCGCCGAGACCGAAGAAGACGCCCTGGCCAAGACTAAGAATGCCGCCATAACCCCAGCACAGCACCAGCCCGATCGCGACGAAAGCGTAGGTCAGATATTTCGCGACCAGATTGAGACGGAACACATCCAGCGTCAGCGGCAGAATGACAAAGAGCAGCAACGCCAGCGTGACAAATCCGATCAGTTCGGATCGATTGAAGAAGCGCGAGTTGATGATCATGACCGTGCTTTCTTGTTATTATTTACGGACCTTGAGCGCGAACAGGCCCTGCGGCCGCATCATGAGGATCGCGACAATGGCGAGCAGCGTCAGCACCTTCGCCATCGACCCGGACATGAAGAACTCCATCGTCGATTGCGCCTGCGAGATAGTGAAGGCGGATGCAATGGTGCCGATCAGGCTGGCGGCGCCGCCGAACACGACGACCAGGAAGGTATCGACGATATAGAGCTGGCCGGCGGTGGGGCCGGTGGAGCCGATCATGGTGAAGGCCGAGCCCGCGATCCCGGCAATGCCGCAACCAAGCCCGAAGGTGTAACGGTCAACCTTCTCGGTGTTGATGCCGACGGCGCCCGCCATCACCCGGTTCTGCACGACGGCACGGACCTGCCTGCCCCAGCGCGACCTGTACATGATATAGGCCACCACGCAGGTAATCAGCACCGTAAGGCACATCACGAAGATGCCGTTGATCGGCACTTCGATGGAGTCGGTGACTTGCTTGGAGCCCAGCATCCACTGCGGCAATTCGACGCCCACTTCGCGCGCCCCGAATACCGATCGATAGGCCTGCTGCAGGATGAGACTGAGACCCCAGGTCGCCAGCAGCGTATCGAGGGGACGTTTATAGAGATGACGTATCAATCCCCATTCCACCAGCATGCCGAGCGAGCCGGAGGCGACGAAGGCCAATGCCATCGCGAGGAAAAAGTATCCGCTGAAAAGACTAGGCAAGTAGTTCTCAACGAGAGTTGCCGTCATCCAGGTGACGTAGGCGCCCAGGATCATGAACTCGCCATGGGCCATGTTGATGACGCCCATCTGGCCGAAGATGATGGCGAGCCCGAGCGCCATCAGCACGTAGACCGAAAACAGAATCAGCCCCGCGAAGCCCTGCATTGCGAGAATGGCGCCGAGATCGCCAATCGAATAGTCGCCGAGCATCGAACCGTTCTCCATGGTCGGGAAGGCTCGCGTCGCGAGGGATCGCGACGCGACTCGTATGTGTTGTGAACGCGTGGCTTAGGCGCAGCCTCTACTGGTAGCCCTTGGGGAACGGATCAGGTTCGACGAGATCGGCGGTCTCATAGACCAGCTCGTACTGGCCATCGAGCTTGGCCTTGCCGACGCGCGTCTTCGACCAGAGGTGATGATTCTCGTGGATGCGGACATAGCCTTCCGGCGCACCCTTGAACTCGACACCGGGCGAAGCGGCGGCGACCTTGTCGATGTCGAAGCTGCCGGCTTTTTCCACTGTCAATTTCCACAGCCACGGGCCGAGGTAAGCGGCCTGGGTGACGTCGCCGATCACGGTCTTTTCACCCCACATCTTCTTGAATGCCGCGACGAAGGCCTTGTTGTTGGGATTGTCGAGCGACTGGAAATACTTCATGCAGGCAAACGCGCCCGCGATGTTTTCACCGCCGATGCCGTCGATTTCGTCCTCGGTCACCGAAATCGTCAGCAGTGTCTGCTTCGACAGGTCGATGCCGGCCGCCTTCAACTGCTTGTAGAAGGCGACGTTCGATCCGCCGACGATGATGGCGTAGATCACGTCGGGCTTGGTCAGCTTGATCTTGTTGATGACCGAGTTGAACTGGGTGCTGCCGAGCGGGAAGTATTCTTCGCCGACGACCTTGGCTTCCTTGAGATGGCCCTCGATATGCTTGCGGGCGATCTTGTTCGACGTGCGCGGCCAGATGTAGTCGGAGCCGAGCAGATAGAAGGTCTTGGCGCCCTTGGTCTTGTTGACCCAATCGAGCCCGGCGATGATCTGCTGGGTCGCTTCCTGGCCGGTGTAGATGACGTTCTTGGATTGCTCGAGGCCTTCATAGAAGGTCGGGTAATACAGCATGCCGTTATATTGTTCGAACACCGGCAGCACCGCCTTGCGCGAGGCCGAGGTCCAGCAACCCATGACGGCGGCGCATTTGTCGTTGACCAGCAGCTTCTTCGCCTTCTCGGCGAAGGTCGGCCAGTCGCTGGCGCCGTCTTCCTGGATAAACTTGATCTTGCGGCCGAGCACGCCGCCAGAGGCGTTGATCTGCTCGATCGCCAGCTTTTCGGCTTCCACCGAACCGGTCTCCGAAATCGCCATGGTGCCGGTGACGGAATGAAGGATTCCGACGGTCACTTCCGTGTCGGTGACCGCAAGGCCGGTGGTATTGACCGCAGAAGTTGCCGGAACATCCGCAAGCGATGGGCGCGGGAGCATCGAAATGGCAGGCAATGCGGCCATTCCCATCAGCAGTTTGCGCCGAAGCGGGGAATGCAGGCCCCGTTTGATTTCGTCTGACATGAGTACCCCATCTGTGTTCGAGGACGCTTTTTTGGTCAGGCGAGGATTGTCCGGATTGTGCAGTGCACAGATACGCAAGATCGCGTATATTGCACCGCAAAATAGCGACGTAGGTTGGAATAGGAGTTGCAGGCGGATCGCTGACAGGTCAGGAGTTCAACGTGGCAGGGCGGCAGCGGATAGACCGCGTCAGACGCCAATATAATCAATGGGTTGCGAACCAGACGCTGGAAGATTACGCGCTCCGCTTCACCGCCAAGAGCGCGCGGCGCTGGTCGGCGGCCCGCGTTGCCAACACCGCGCTTGGGGCCATTTCGTTCCTGGCGCTGGAGGCGATCGGCGGCACCATCACACTCAACTACGGCGTCACCAATGCCGCCGCCGCCATCCTCGTCGTCAGCGTCATCATCTTCGGCTGCGGCCTGCCGATCGCCTACCACGCCGCCAAATGCGGCATCGATATCGATCTGTTAACGCGCGGCGCCGGCTTCGGTTACATCGGCTCGACAATTACCTCGCTGATCTACGCCTCCTTCACGTTCATTTTCTTTGCGATCGAGGCCGTCATTCTCGCAACCGCGCTGGAGATGTGTTTCGCGATCCCACGCCCGATCGGCTACCTCATCAGCGCCGTCATCATCATTCCGCTGGTCACCCACGGCATCACGCTGATCAGCCGGTTCCAACTGTGGACGCAGCCGTTGTGGATCATTCTTCACATCCTGCCGTTCGCGGCGATCGCCTACGCCAACCCGCACTCCTTTGCGGAGTGGACCAAATTTGCCGGCGAGCATGGCAACCCCGCCGGGCAACTCGATCTGCTGCTGTTCGGCACCGCCGCCTCGGTGGTGTTTTCGCTGGTGGCTCAGATCGGCGAACAGGTCGACTTCCTGCGCTTCCTTCCGCGTGACCGCCGAACCTCGAAGAGGTCGTGGTGGATCGCGCTACTCAGTGCCGGCCCCGGCTGGATCATTCTTGGCGCGTTGAAATTGTTGGCCGGATCGTTCCTGGCCTTCTTTGCGCTGAGCCATGGCGTCACCTACGAGCACGCGGCCGAACCTGCGCACATGTATCACGAGGCGTTCCGCTACGTGCTGTCGGAGCCGGACCTTGCATTGGCGTTGACCGGCACCTTCGTGATCCTCTCGCAGGTGAAGATCAACGTCACCAACGCCTATGCCGGCTCGATCGCATGGTCGAACTTCTTTTCCCGATTAACCCATAGCCACCCGGGTCGCGTGGTCTGGCTGGTTTTCAACGTGCTGGTCGCGCTCTTGCTGATGGAGATCGGCGTCTACAAGGCGCTGGAGCAGACACTGGCGCTTTATTCGAACGTCGCGATCGCCTGGGTCGGCGCGTTGGTCTCCGATCTCGTCGTCAACAAGCCGCTTGGCCTGCGCCCGCCACACATGGAGTTCAAGCGCGCGCATCTCTACGACATCAATCCGGTCGGTGTCGGCGCCATGACCATCGCCACCATCGTCTCCATCAGTGCGTTCTATGGGTTGTTCGGACCGACCGCGAAGGCGCTCTCGCCGTTCGTCGCGCTGATCGTGGCCTTCGTCGCTGCACCGCTGATCGCATTCGCCACCGGTGGCAAATATTACATTGCGCGCAAGCCGAAGCGCAGCTGGCAGAACATCGAAGCGATCCAGTGCTGCATTTGCGAGCATACCTTCGAGCCCGAGGACATGGCGGCCTGCCCGGCCTATGCCGGACCGATCTGCTCACTGTGCTGCTCGCTCGACGCGCGCTGCCACGATCTCTGCAAGCCGCACGCCCGGATTCAGGCGCAAGTCTCCGAAACCCTCGGCAAGCTTCTACCGCAGCCGATCTATGCGCGGATCAATTCGCAGTTAGGGCATTATCTCGGCGTGTTTGCGGTCTCCGCCGGACTGGTCGGACTGACGCTTGGCCTGATCTATCTGCAGACCTCGGCGACGGTCCACGCCGATAATCTGCAACTGTCCGACGTGCTCTGGAAAGTCTTTTTCGCACTGAGCATCATCATTGGTATCGTCGCCTGGCTATTCGTCCTTGCCCAACAAAGCCGGCGCGCGGCGGAAGCGGAAACCAGGCGGCAGACCGCGCTCTTGATTCGGGAGATCGACGCCCATAAGCGCACCGACGCCGAATTGCAGCGCGCCAAGGAAGTTGCGGAATCCGCCAATCTTGCGAAAAGCCGGTATGTGGTCGGGCTGAGCCATGAATTGCGCTCGCCGCTGAACGCGATCTCAGGTTACAACTGCTGGAGCAGGATGCCAGCCTGAGCGCGAAGCCGCGCGATCAAGTCCGCGTCGTCCGTCGCAGCGCCGACCATCTGTCGGGATTGATCGACGGCATTCTCGATATTTCGAAGATCGAAGCTGGCCGGCTGTATCTCTCGCGGGACGAGGTCCGCCTCAGCGAATTTCTCGACCAGCTCGTCGGCATGTTCCGCCTGCAGGCGGCCGGCAAGGGCGTCGATTTCGTGTTCAAGCGGCCGGCGGTTCTGCCGCTGGTGGTCTATGCAGATGAAAAGCGGCTGCGCCAGATCCTGATCAACCTGTTGTCGAACGCCATCAAATTCACCCAGACCGGCAGCGTGCAACTCGTCGTGCACTACCGCAGCCCGGTCGCCGAATTCGAGGTGATCGACACCGGCCCGGGAATTCAGGCATCCGACCTTGAGCGAATCTTCGCGCCGTTCGAACGCGGCGCGTTGGGCGTCTCGCAACCACATACCGGAACCGGTCTCGGGTTGACCATCAGCCGCTTGCTCGCGGGCGTGATGGGCGGCGACATCCAGGTCACCAGCACCGTCGGCGTCGGCAGCACCTTCCGGGTGAAGATCCTCTTGTCGGAAGTGACAAACCCGACGCGGGTAGCGCCCGTCAACGCACAAATCTTCGGCTATCACGGCCCGCGCAAGACGATCCTGATCACCGACGACGATCCGGTTCAGCGCGATCTGTTGCGCGAAGTGCTGGCGCCGCTGGGCTTTATCCTGCTCAGTGCCCCGGATGGCCCGGGCTGTCTCGCGCTCGCCCAGCATTGCCGGCCCGACCTGTTCTTGCTGGACATCTCGATGGCGGGGATGGACGGATGGACGGTTGCGGAAACGTTGCGTTCAAGCGGTCATCATCAGGCCCGCATCCTGATGGTTTCGGCGAGCGCCTTGGAGGCGCATGGCGCGCCATTGGCGCAGCCATTCCACGACGGCTATCTGATGAAACCGATCGATATTCCGAGACTGTTGGAATTGATCCGCCAGCTTCTCAAGGTCGAATGGCAATTCGCAGACGATCAGATCGCGGTCCCGCGGTGGCGTCCAGGCAACGGCTCGCGGCCATCCGCCAAACATCTGGAGGAACTGATCGGTCTTGGGCAATTGGGCTATATTCGGGCGATCCAGGTCAAGCTCGATGAAATCGGAGCTGACTATCCCGAACATGCCGACTTCGTGTCACAAATGCGGTCCCTGATCAATCGCTTCGACCTTGATCAGTACATGGCAACCCTGAAGACGCTGCACAGCTATGATTACTGAACCAAAAAAGCGCGACGTCGCGCTCGTCGTCGACGATTCGCCGGAAACGCTGCGCCTCCTGACCGACGCGCTGGACGGCGCCGGCATGACTGTCATGGTCGCCATGGATGGGGCAGCGGCGATGCGAATCGTCGATCAGATCACGCCCGACATTATTCTGCTGGACGCCGTGATGCCTGGCATGGATGGCTTTGAAACCTGCCGGCGTCTCAAGCGCGATGCCGGTTTGAGCAATGTGCCGGTTATCTTCATGACCGGGCTGGCCGAGACTGAGCACATTGTGAGCGGCTTGGAAGCAGGCGGCGTCGATTATGTCACCAAGCCGATTGTCATCGAAGAAATGCTGGCGCGGATTCGTGTTCATCTGGCCAATGCACGGCTGACCCAGAGAGCGCGCGCGGCGCTCGATGTGTCGGGCCGGTTTTTGTTCGCCGTCAGCCGGCAGGGCAAAATGGTGTGGGCGACGCCGCAAGCGCAGCGGTTACTCTCGGAAAATCTTGGCTCGGGCACCGACGAATTCACGCTGCCCGGTCCGATGCTGCAATGGCTTGAGCAGGCGCAGAAAGGCAAGTCCGGATCGAAGGCCCCGGCGATGGCGCCGTTTCCGGACAATGAGCAACTCCGCCTGCAATTTATGGGCAAGCTTGGACCGAACGAATTCCTGCTGCGGCTGGCAAAAGATTCACGCGCCGACATGCCCGCGGAATTCTCCAGCGAGCTCGGATTGACCACCCGAGAGGGCGAAGTTCTGTCTTGGCTGAGCAAGGGAAAAACCAACCGCGACATCGCCCAGATTTTGGGTCTTAGCCCGCGGACGGTGGACAAGCATCTGGAGCAAATCTACGCCAAGCTCGGCGTCGAGAACCGTACCGCAGCCGCGGCGATCGCGACCAGCACCGGCCGCCGCAATTCGTAAGTCTGATGTTGCCACGAGGGCTGGCGCCAACCGGCCCGCCGTGTTAGCCGCTACTCAACCGATGCGCGCGTGGCAGGCAAGTGATGTTAGAGGCGGTAATCTGGGATTTCGGCGGCGTGCTCACTACCTCGCCGTTTGAAGCGTTCGCGCGATTCGAGGCCGAGCGCGGGCTCCCCGCCGATATCATCCGGCGCACCAATGCCGCCAATCATCTGGAGAACTCCTGGGCGAAATTCGAGCGGGCCGAGGTGGACATTGAGGCGTTCGATCGACTATTCGCTGCGGAATCGCTGATCTTGGGCGCGGAGGTTCGAGGCAGGGACGTGTTGCCGCTGCTCTCTGGGGATCTGCGACCGGAAATGGTGGAGGCGCTCAAGCGCGTCAAGACCAGGTTCAAAACCGGCTGCATCACCAATAACCTTCCCGACAACGCCATCGGCAGCGCGGGCGGCCGGACCCTCTACATCGCGGAGGTGATGGCGCTGTTCGACCATGTCATCGAGTCGGCCAAGATCGGCTTGAGGAAACCCGACCCGCGCATCTATCAGATGATGGTGGAGGCTCTCGGCGTCGATCCCACAAGGTGCGTCTATCTCGACGATCTCGGCGTCAATCTGAAGCCCGCGCGCGCGATGGGCATGACCACGATCAAGGTGGTCAACGCATCGCAAGCCATCGCCGAGCTGGAAGCAGCGACCGGGCTGTCGCTCCGATAGCCCGCCGGCCGCTTTCGCATCGATCCGCTCAGGCGTCGATCGCGTCCTTGATCTTCTTCCGCGTCAGCGGCAGATCGCGCAGCCGCTTTCCTGTGGCGTTGGCGATCGCGTTCGCGACCGAAGCGGCAGCCGGGCCCTGCCCGGTTTCACCGCTGCCGAGAAACGGAAGGCCGGGCCGGTTGATGATATGTACCTCGATATTTTCGGGCACCGCGTTGAATCGCAGGATCGGATAGGTCTGCCAGTCGATGCTGGTGATTCTTGTGTCGTCGAAGGTGACGGCCTCGTAAAGCGTCCAGCTCGTCGACTGCAGAATCGCGCCTTCGATCTGGTTGGTCAGCCCATCCGGGTTGACGACCTGACCGCTGTCGACCGCCGCCACCGCGCGCACCAGGCGAGGCCGCCCGGTCTCGCGGTCCACTTCCACCTCGCTGGCGATGGCGCAATAGGCCGCCAGATTTTTGTAGCGCGCAAAGGCGAAGCCGAAGCCGCGACCGGGCTGGGCCTGCTGGCCTTTCCGCCACCGGAAACTTTGGGCGGCCTTCTCGATGACATCGCGCCCGCGCGCATCGTCGAGATGTCTCAATCTGAACTCGACAGGATCGGCGCCGGCGAGCCCAGCGAGTTCATCCATGAAGCTCTCGATCGAAAACACATTGTGGTAAGCGCCGAGCGCCCGCATCGCGGAAACCCGCACCGGCATCGACGGAATGAAGTGATGCACGACATGCGCATTGGGAAATTTGTAGATCGGGATCGCGTTGCGGTCGCCGCCGCCTTCCGGCAGCGGAATGGGTTTGGGCGCCGGCACGGCAAAGGGCTGCGCCATGTGCTGGGCGGCCAGCATCGATCCGGCGCCGCCCGGCCGCATTGAATGGGTGTTGCTCCAGACTTCGAAATTCCAGTCCGATATCGCACCATTGTCATCCAGCGACGCCTTCAATTTGGTCACCATCGCCGGCCCGAACGGCTCCCAGCCGTGCTCCTGTTCGCGCGTCCATTGCACGCGCACAGGCACGCCGGGCAGCTCGCGGGCGATCAGCGCGGCGTCGGCCGCGGCATCGTCGGCGCCGTTATGGCCGTAACAGCCGGCGCCTTCGACGTGGATCAAACGAACATTCGCCGGCGCAACCCGCAGCATCTCGGCGATACCCTGGCGATCAGGATAGACGCCTTGGGTGTGGGTCCAGACCGTCATGGCATCGTTGACCGATTGCGCAATCGCGCATGATGGGCCGATCGAGCCGTGCGATTGATATGGCCTGGTATAAGTGGCCTCCAGGGTCTTTCGGCCGAGGGCCGGCCGATCGCTGCGCTCGTAAATGGTCGAATCCTGCGACGCCAGGCCGATGAGGATGCGCGGCAGTTCGTCCTGCTTCGGCAGGTTTGGCGTTTCCTGCCATTTCGCGGCCGCCGACAGCGCGCCCATCGCCTTGATCGACTGGAATTCCTTTTGCGCGACAACGGCCAGAAAATTGCCGTTGCGAACGACCTTGATTACGCCCGGCAGGTTTTCGACCGCTGCGGTATCGCACTCCGTCAATTGCGCGCCATAACTTGGCGGCCGCACGACACGGGCGTGCACCATGCCGGGCAACCGCATGTCCTGGACATAGGCCGCGCCACCGGTAGCCTTGGCCGGGATGTCGACCCGCGGCACCGATTGGCCCATCACCTTGTACGTTGCCGGATCCTTCAGCTTCGATTTTGGTTGCGCTTGCACGTGCAGCATGTCATTCGCGACCAGATCGCCGTAGCCCAGGCGCTGCCCGTCCGGCGCGATCACCGCACCATTTTCAGTTCGGAAATTCTCTACTGGCAGATTGAGCTGCCGCGCGGCCTCCGCGACCAGAAGTTCGCGCACCTGAACGGCCGCGTTCTGGATCGCGGTACCGCTGTCCTTCATCGAATTGCTGCCGGACGTATAGCCTTCGTTGGCCGTGCGCCGCGTGTCGGCCGTGACCACCTTTAGCGAGGCAAAGGGAACATCGAGCTCTTCCGCGGCGATCTGCGCAAAGGCGGTCTTGAAACCCTGACCGAGTTCGACCTTGCCCGTGAACACCGTGATGCCGCCGTCGGCATCGATGCGGATCCAAAAATCGAGATACGGCGTCGTGGCAAGGCTACCCGGCGGTTTCGGCGCGGGGACGGGCGCGGACGGGTCCTGCGCGAAGGCCTCCCGCATCGAGAAGCTGACGATCAATGCGCCGCCGCCCGCAAGCACGCGTCGGCGGTCGAGTATCACAGGGACGTTCATGGCGTGCTCCCGTGGCTGGACGGCGACAATTCGGCGGTGTCCATCAGACGGGCGGCCCGATGCACCGCGCGCAGGATGCGCATATGGGTGCCGCAGCGGCAAAGATGCGGTTCGAGCTCAGCCCGAATCTGCGCGTCGGTCGGCTTGGGATTTTTCTGCAGCAGAGCCTGCGCCCGCATCATCATTCCGGCGATACAATAGCCGCATTGCGCCGCCTGCTCTTCCATGAAGGCGCGCTGGATCGGTGCGGGCGCGTCGATCGTGCCCAAACCTTCGAGCGTCGTCACCCGTTTGCCCTCAAGCAAGAGCAGTGGCGTCACGCAGGATAACACCGCCTTGCCGTCGACGATTACCGTGCACGCCCCGCATTGGCCGAGGCCGCAGCCGAACTTGGCGGCATTGAGCTTGATATCCTCACGCAGGACATAAAGCAGCGGCGTGTCGGGGTCCGCATCGATCTGGTGATCGTGACCATTGACCTTCAATGTCATCATGGCTTGTCTCGCTGCATTGGATCGGCCGGAGCGTTGTGAGGCCCCTGCGATGTCTGGAGAAACACGGTCTGCGAAATCCTTGCGTCCGCGACGGTCTTTTCAACGCCGGTCCATGCCGGTTGGTTGCTGAAGCGGGCGCGCAAATAGTTCAACAGAGCCGATATTTGCTGGTCGGTCATGCTGCTGGCAAAGCCCGGCATGATCGGGCTGCGCTCTCCTTCCACGGGACCAATGCCGGAAAGGATGATGTTGGCGGCGTTGCGCGGGTCGGGGGCGCTGACGGCAGTGCTGAGACCGAGATGGACCCCACCATAGGGCAGCGGCCTGTCGGTGTCGTGACAGGTCGCGCAGGCCGCGGCGTAGATCGATGCGCCGGGCGTGTTGGTCGGGGACGGCGGCGGCGGCGACTTGATCCTTGTCCTTATATCGCTGGCCTGGCGGAGACGATCCGGTGGCAAGCCAAACACGCTCGTCATAAAGGCCGCGATCGCGTGCACGTCGCTCTCCTGCACCGAGGAAAGGTTGCTGACAACCTCCGCCATCGGCCCTCGCGCAACGCCATGATCGGAATGCCAGCCCTGACGGAGATAGCTGAACAGCGCCTCGGTGTCCCACGGTACCGGGGAGGGTGACCGCGCGTTGATCGCATAGGCATGCCAGTTGTCGACATCGCCACCGGAGAATGACGCGCTTGCCCGCTCGGCGCCGAGCGCATTGCGCGGGGTATGGCATGCGCCGCAATGCGCCAACCCCTCGACCAAATAGGCGCCGCGATTCCACTCCGCGTTTTGCGAAATATCCGCCTGGTAAGTCCCGAGCCGAAGGAACAACAATTTCCAGCCCGCAACGACAAAGCGTTGGTTGAGGGGAAACGAAAGATCATTGGCGCGGGCGGGGACATGGACCGCCGGCCGCGTCATCAGGAACGCATACAGGGCGCGGTCATCCTCATCGGTGACATTGGTGAAATGGTCGTAGGGAAAGGTCGGGTAGAGATGCGATCCGGCGCGGTCAACCCCAGATCGCATTGCGCGCCGGAAGGCATCTTCCGACCACCGGCCGATGCCGGTTTCCGGATCCGGCGTGATATTCGACGAATAGATCGTGCCGAACGGCGTCGGCACCGGCAGGCCGCCGGCAAAGGCCTTGCCGCCGCGCACGGTATGGCAATCGTTGCAATTGCCGATCGCCGCGAGATCGCGGCCCTGCTTCACCAGGGCAGTGTCGAAGGACTGCGGCGCCGGCGGCTCAATCGCCGCTATCGCCGGCCGCCACACCACTGCAAAGGCCGTGACGACACCGCCGATCAAAAGCGCCGCAACGATGCAAGCGATGATACGTGGCTTGGTCATCCGTCCCAGCTTTTATTGCTTTGCGGATATTGCTAGCACAATTCCGCGGGCGGCGCGCCACCCACCGAGGGCTATACGGCGTTCAGCGTCATTGTGTTTTTCCGCCGGTAGACCAGGAAGCACAGCAAGGTCCTTTGGGCACGTTGGGTTTGGTTCTCAAAGCACTCTTCTTACCGGGCTCTTTTTCGCCAAGACCTTTTTTGGGTTCGTTCTGCTAAAACTGGTTCGTCGGCTAGTTGGGGGGCCGGGTTGGAGGAAAGATCGAAAACAACCCCATGCAAGGTACGGTGCAATATTTCCTTCATGGATAGCATTCTTCAAAGAGTCGAAGTTGGAGGCAGGAATTCTGACCTGAAATGGCAAAGAAGAGAGCAAAGCCGACCGGCTCGGAGCCGAAACATGGCGCGAGTTCGGATGAGAGGGCCGAGATCGAGAAGGCTAGCGTTAGGAAAGCCACCAGTACAACGCCGCGTTTAAGGGTTCACGATGAAGCCATCTCAATTGATCATGCCGGCTGGCCACTTTTGGAAGATGCACTCGGCTCTTCGGACCGTGACTTTCTGGATGTGCTTCTGAAGCAACTGGCAAATGCCAGCAGCAAAGGGGGACAAGTCGAGGAAGAACTCAATTTCATGGTTTCGGTTATCAAAGGCATCGAACCAAGAGATCAAGTCGAGACCATGCTGGCGGCTCAGATGGCCGGAATCCACAACGCGATCATGACATTTACCCGGCGGCTTGCGCATGTAGAAAGCATACCGCAACAGGATAGCGCCGAACGCGCGCTCAATAAGCTTGCCCGTACCTTTGTAAGCCAGATGGAAGCACTCAAGCGTTACCGAACGGGCGGCGAGCAGAAGGTCACGGTGCAACATGTCTCGGTCAGCGAGGGCGGACAGGCGATCGTCGGCAATGTCACCCAAACTCCGCGCGATACGGTGACCAAAGCCGCATCTCTTTCTCCCGCGCTAACCCACTCGCAGACGCCCGCGATGAGAATGGTGGGTGAAGAAAGATCCGCGCCCGTTCCGCTTAAGCGCAAGACAGATAAATGACCGGGGATCATCGACGCAACACTGGGCCGATGCTTTCGAGCCCGCGCTGCGGTGCCAGGACCCGCTCTGGAAAGCCCTGCCGATCGCCAGCCGTCGACGGAAAGAAGCGCTGCCGCATGCATGGGGGAGCTCCAGGATCAGGTGCTCCACGCGGCAATAAGAACGCAGTCAAGCATGGGCTCTACACGCGCGAAGCCATTGCTCAACGTCGACAGCTAGCTGAGCTAATGCGGCAATCGCGCAAGCTGCTGTTGGAGATCGAGTGAGCGGGGCAGACTTTTGGACTTGTTTCGGCCCGTTCGACACCCCCCTCTTTTTTGCACAACTACCTGCGGGATTGTTGTCCTGGCGCCTTGCGTAAGCGCACGCCTGGTCCGCCACCATTCTCACTGATGAATTCAACGCCCGCCGCTTGCAGAGCTTTCCAAATTTTTTCACCTGTTTCCCTGCGCCCGCCGAGCGGGCCATCGCTTGCTTCCAACCGCTTTATTGTCGGAACGGATACGTTCGCTGCTGCCGCTAACTCCTCTTGCGACCAAGCTAAAAGCGCGCGCGCCGCCTTAATTTGACGTGTTGATACTTTTAGTATTGACTTATTTGCCATTTCGATAGATACTTTTAGTATCGAATGATGCGAGTCCGCGCGTTTCGTTTGTATGGAGAAATCGCAATGCCTCAATCGCTTCCCGAATCACTTCACAGCATACACCGACGAACCTTCATCGGCGGCTCTGACGCACGGACCATCATGGGGGACGACGAGGCGGCCTTGGTGCGGCTGTGGCGGGAGAAGCGCGGCGAGGTCGAGCCGGAGGACCTCTCCTGCAACCTGATCGTCCAGCTCGGCAGTGTCACCGAGGATCTCAACCGGCAATGGTACGAGCGCCATACGGGCCAGGTTATCACTGATGTGCAGCGGCGGGTTTTCCATCCCGTCAAGCGATGGATGGCGGCAACATTGGACGGCATAATCGAGGGTACCGGGGCCGTATTCGAGGCCAAATTCATGCTGCCTTGGTCGTTCTCGGAAGAGGCGGCGGCCGAAAAACATATGGCCCAGCTGCAGCACAATATGTGGGTCACTGCGTCAAGGGCGGCGGTACTTTCGATCATCACCGGCGGCGGCAAGTGGGTCGAGATGACCATTCCGGCCGACCCGCTCTACCAGCACCTCCTTATAACCGCGGAGAAGAAGTTCTGGCGCTGCGTCGAGAGTGGTGAGGCCCCTTGTTTGTTTGGCATCGAGCCGCCGCGGCCCCGGGTCGAGGCGGTCCGGATGGTCGACATGAGTTCATCGAATTCCTGGGCCGAATTCGCCGGCGTGTTTTGCCAGACCCGCGCGGCCTCTCTCGAACACGACGCTGCAAAAACTGAGCTCAAGAAGCTGATGCCAGAGGACGCCAAGGAAGCCATCGGGCATGGCGTCCGGGCCAAGCGCTCCAAGTCCGGCGCGATCAGTTTCGATTTGCAAAATACGGAGGCCGGTCATGCAGCGCTCTAGCGAGACCATTGGAGCCATCGCCGGCGCTCTGGCGAAAGCCCAGACCGATCTTGTCAATCCCGAAAAATCGCTGACCGCGACCATCCGGTCGCCCTTCCCGCGCGAGGGTGATCGGAGCTTCCGCTACGCATCCCTATCCAGTGGATTGGATCTCGTGCGCAAGAGCCTCGGCCGGCACGAGATTGCAACCGTGCAGACCACCTCAATCGACGAAGGGGCCGGTCTGATCCGGCTGACCACGACGCTGGCGCATTCGTCCGGGGAATGGGTCTCCTCAGACTGGCCGGTCTGCCCAGTGAGTGAAACCGCCACCCCGCATCGGATGGGAGCGGCGCTGACCTATGCCCGGCGATATGCACTGTTCACACTGGTCGGTATTGCGGGCGAAGACGATCTCGATGCGCCGGATCTCGACGGCGCCCCGGCCGTCGCACCGTACGGGTCTGGCCAGCAAGTCGCCGAGGCGAACGGATCAGGTCAGCAAACTGATGCAGCAATCTCCACTCCCTCACCGCCGACAGCGGCCGGCAATGGCCGACGAAAACCAGTCAGAGCACCACCCGTCCTACTGACTGCTAATAATTCCACGGCTATGCGCGAGAAGGTCCTTGGGGAGTTGTCCGAGTTAGTGTCGGCCGAACAACTCACCGAGTGGTCCTACCGAAGCCTGCCAATCAAAAACACCTTGGCCGTCGACGACGCGCGGATAGTGGAGGAGGCGTTTCAGGCCAAACTGATGGATCTTACCAACGCGGACGCATCTCCCTCGTTGCACGCAACCCATCCACCAGCGAAGCCTCAGGACCGGCCCGAACGACCGCGAATTGACCAAGATTTGCAGAACGAAGAAACAGGGCCTCGCAGAATCGATAAGAGTTTGCTCACCATTTCGGAGCCGCGTCGACGTCGCGACAAGATCCATCTTCGATTTGTTGCCAAACAACCCTGCCTGATCTGTGAACGGTTGCCCTGCGACGCCCATCATTTACGCTTCGCGCAGGTACGTGGTCTCGGCCTCAAGGTAAGCGACGAGTTCACCGTACCGCTCTGCCGCGGACATCATCGGGAGGTCGGCGTTCTCCCACCACTTAGCTTCGTCACCGCTTTGGCAATAGCGCACACGCTTTGGACCGAAGCCCACCCGCTCCATATCCCGCCGACCGCAGCAGGCCAGGATGTCGTTTTATCCACTCCCAGCGCAACGATCGAGCGAGTCGTTCTGCCCTCTCTCCGAAGCATGAACAGACAGAAAGAAGCGTGAAACGGGCCAGCTCCAGGATCACCCAACATGACCTCGCTTCGACAGATCGAGTCCAATCGCCGCAACGCGCTCAGAAGCACAGGTCCCAAAACAGAAGCCGGTAAGCAGCGCAGCTCCAAAGACGCTGTTCGCCATGGATTAGCCGCCGAGACAGTGATCGAGCCCCTCGAAGATCCCGAAGACTACAAGGCCTTCGAGCAGGCAGTCACCGCAGATTATGACGCTGAAACGGCGGTCGAGCGCGAATTGATCCTTCGCCTCGCGAGCTTGCTGTGGCGATTGCGGCGTTCAACCCTGATTGAGACCGGTCTTCTTCAGGTCCAAAGCGAAGCCTGCGCGAGCAACGGACGCGCCCAACGCAAGCGCCCTCCCAAGACTGCACGCTCGTGGCAGCACTACGGATCGGTCGATCTGCAAAACCCCGCCGATGCCCTACGGCTGAATCAAATATCTTTTAGGAACCACGAGCGGAAGTTTCACGCATACTCGGTAACCTGTGTTACCGGAACCTAAGGGAGGAACGCATGACGAGATTCAGACTGATTGGCGCTGCCGCAGTCCTTTTTTCTGTGCTGGCAGGACCCGTAATGGCCCGGCACGTAATCTCCAGCCCAGGCCACCCCGCCCAGAGCATCTTTTGTGCGACCAGGGAAGCGGGAAATCCGCACAGCAAGTATTGCGATTACCTCGCCTGGAGCAAATGGCGACAGCGCGGCAGTTGGAACAGTAGCCTCGATAACGCTTGCTTGTTTAACCCTAGCTATATACCGGGAGAATGCAGCTTTAATCAGCAGGGCCAAGTATTATTTGGGGCACACCCATGAGGTGGATCATCCACCTTAGCCTGCGCCAGGATTTTCAGATGAAAGGCATTGTCGCGGCAATCATAGCAATCGCGGTGCTTTGGATGGCGGATATTGAATTGAACGATGCCCGCTACAGCGAGGCGACTGGGCGCGCAATTTTGAGTTTGATAGGAAAGTAAGGCCGCCACAGTTGACGGCCTTTTCCATTTCGTGGCTCACGAGCGCGGGACCGTAGCCCCGCGCACTGGTCGATCGTTAAACGGCAAGCGCCACGGGTGGGACAATCGCAATGAAGATCGATCCCGTAAAGAAGGCGCCGGTGCCTGCCATCTCCGGCGAAGATCTGGTGGCCACGGTCCCGGACGTTTCCAAATATGCCAAGGTCCAGGTCAACAATGTTTCTAACGTGCCGTCCGACTACATGGATCCGCCTCGGTGGGTTGCTTTGACCGGCGAAGTCAACCGTGCACTCGCCCGACCGGAAGTAGCTGGTATCATTATTTCGCATGGGACTACGCTTGAGGAGACAGCGTATTGGCTCGACCTCACGACCAATTCCGAGAAGCCCATTATTCTGATCGGTGCGCAGCGCAATGCTTCTGAACCCGATTTTGACGGGCCCCGTAATCTCTTAAATGCGGTGCGCATCTGCGTTGATCCTCAATCGAAAGGCAAGGGCGCGATGCTTGCTATGAACAACCAAATCAACGCGGCCCGCGATGTGACTAAGACTCATACGTCGAGCGTCGAAACCTTCAAGTCAGGGGATTTCAGCGTCCTCGGCATTGTCGATTATGATCGCGTCGCGGGCTCCGTTGCAGCGACAATATGTGCCTATCAAAACTGACGCCATGCCGTACATTGAGATCGTTGCCATGTATGGTGGCGCCGACGGCCACCTCGTAAGAGCAGCGGTTGATCATGGCGCCAAAGGCATTGTGATCCAGGGCCTAGAGCATGATGTTTTTTGTCGGAATCGGGATTCCCAAATCGGCGGGTTTCTGATTCAAGCTTCATGCTGGGAATTGGGGGCCGGCATGGATGACACAACCCTATT
>Ga0193751_1000055_pt1 | contig 99281 bp, 94 predicted proteins | sample L1c2metaG_FD_143050 | JGI IMG/M metagenome (GOLD analysis project Ga0193751, IMG submission 143050) | Soil microbial communities from a riparian zone of the East river system, Colorado, United States - L1c2 | ecosystem: Environmental > Terrestrial > Soil > Riparian zone | place: USA: East River... | reverse complement strand
CCAGACCAGAGACGCCGAAGCGACTTGGCGAAAAGTTGGCGATCTCCTCAACCTCTTCTCCAAAGACGAGTGCGCCAATTACTTCACGAACTCAGGATATGTTGCCGTCTAAAAACAACGCGCTCTAGCTAATCCGACTGGGCCCGTCTCAGCACTTCGGATTATTCGGCGGACATTTCTTGGCCGCAGCGGGCGCTGCAGGCCTCGGCGGCGGCGGAGCGGGTCGCGGCGGCGGTGGTGGGGGTGGCGCCGGACGCGCAATCTGGGGCGCCGGCCGCGGCGGCGGCGCCTGTCGAGGCGGCGGTGGCGCTGGCCTTGCGACCTGCGGCGCCGGCCGCGGCGGTGGCTCAACGCGCCGCATTTCCGGCTTTGGCGGTGTCGGCGGAATGGGCTTTAAGGGAACAGCGGCGGGTTTGGGCGGTGGTGGCGGCGGCGGCGGCGGCGGGGCCCCACCTTGCCTCCGTGTTGATTCCGGAGCGAGCGGTTTTGTATCGGCCGCTGAACGGCCCGCCTTTGGCTCTCTCGTGGGAAAGGTTTCCGTGCCCAATGTTTTCGGGCCGCCCGCGGCTCCCGGAACGTTCGGGGTTGATGCTGCTGGAGGCGTTGTTCCCGGAGCAAGCCTCGCATTGGGATTTGGCGCGCCTGCCGGTCCCGCCGCGCCGGGCGGAATCGGAGGCGCGCCTTTTGTGCCCGGGACGGGTAAGGCATTGGCCTTAGGCAATGCGTCGGGGGATACGTTGGTCGACAACGGCCTGTTCGGCACCGCATTCGGCGCGCCGGGAATGCCTGGCTTCACCGCAGGATTGATCGAGGCGCTCGGCGGCACCGGTAATTTTCCTTGCTGGATCAACGAGGCTCTTTGCGCCACCGAAGGCGGCAGGGCCGGACCGGCAGCAGGTGGTGTTGCGCCACCCGGTCCCGGCGTACCCTTCGCGGCGCCAGCTTGAGGCGAGCCGGCCCCTGGAGCGCCAGGGCCCGGCTGAGGCGGCTGATTGATGACGTTGTTGATGACGGTCGTGTTGTGGATGTTAACGAAGATGATGTTGTTCGGCGGCGGCGCCACATAGAGGGGCGCCCGCACGTAGACCGGGATCGGCACGAAAAAAGGCTGCGGCAGGATGAACAGCCCGATCGGCGCGATCGGCGGCGCCAACACAATGAAATCCGGCGGCGGCGGCGGCAGGAAAAACACCGGCGGTGGTGGTGGCGCGTCAAAGCCGAAATCGGGATCGCTGAACAGCAGCACCGGACGATCGACATAGACGATTTCGTCCGGCGGCGGCGGCGGCACATCGTAGTCATACATCGCAAACGACGGTGGCGGCTCCAGCGGAGCGGTGAGAATGGCAAGCCGGCGGCGGGCATCGCCGGCATGCGGCCCGCGCGGATAGCGCCGCAGGTAAGACCAATAGGCCGGCGGCGTATCGGCGCGATAGGTGCGAAGCCAGGTGATCGCTTCGCGCCGCGCGGCGACCATCGCCCGCACCCGTCGGGCAAGCGGATCGCCCGGATAGGCAACCAGGAAATCCTCGTAGCCTTGCATGGTGTCGCGTTCGAGCGCTGCGGCGTAGGCATCGCGCACGTCTAGATCGCGGATCGGCCGGTTCCTGATCGCGGCGGCCTGATCCGGCGGCGCTTGTGCCGGCCCATCCGGCGCCCGATCGAAGAACATGAAGGGCGCATCGATCTTTTCAGCGTCCCAGGGCACCTGCGCGCCTCTGCTGGTTTCGTTGACGCGCAGCCTTACGCGGTTGAAAACCTCCGGCAACGACAATCCGCCGGTGCGGATCATCTCCGCGAGCGATTGGGCGTAAACGCCATATGGCCCCTGCTCCTCGGGCGCAATGGTGCCCGGTGCCGCGTTGAATGCGATCAGCATGTGCGCGTCAGGTTCGACCAAGGCGAGCCCGCTTGCGATCGGCTGACCGCCCTCGATAAAGGGTTGCCGCCGCGCGGCGTCCAGTACGACAATGCCGGCCTTCAGCGGAAGCGACGAAAGCTCGCGCAGGTAGTCGCTGATCCGCAACCCTTCGATCGGAATCTCGGTGTCGCGGCCGAGTGGTGAGTCGACGGGTATAAAATAGTTTTCGCCGGCAAGCTGGATTCCATAGCCTGCGAGATACACCATCGCGACCGTGCCCGGGCCTGCTGCCCGGGCCTTCTGGATGAAGTCGCGGAAGCTTCGGCGCAAGGTGTCGCCATCGAGGTCGCGCGCCCCGACCACGTCGAAGCCCGCCGCCTGCAAGGTCTGCGCGATCAAACCAGCGTCGTTGGCCGCCGTCGCGAGCGGCGACTTGGTATAAGCGCCGTCGCCGACAACGAGCGCAAGCCGCTTCTCCTGCTGCTGCGCGGCCGCCGAACCGAGAGCGCCCGCAAGCCCGAACAACAGCATCAGGCACAATGAGAAAATCGAAAGGGCTTTGGTCATGGTCATGGCTTCTCTGCCGCCTCCGATTTACGCGGAGCATCTGCGCATTGGGCACAGAGTAACCTGAACATCGTTTGAACGAAAAGCGCTGGCAATGAGGCAATAGACGTAGACAGGCGGCGGATCAGCCAATCATTTCCACTCTGCCATCCCTGAGCCGGTAGATGCCGCCGGCCACCCTGAGCTTTCCTTGCTCGACCGCCGCGCTCAGAAGGGGTGTCGCCGCGCGCAGTTTGGCGACGTTATCAATGACATTCTGCCTGATCGCGTTGGCAAGCAGGTCACCCGCTTGTTGCGATACCGCCTTCACCGCGGGCGCGATGCCCGAGACCAGCGAGGGCAGGTGTCCGGGCAGTGTGGTGCCGTCCTTGAGCGACTTTATCGTCGCACTGACCGCGCCGCAGGAATCGTGGCCCAGAACAAGAATCAGAGGCGCACCGAGTTCAGCAACGGCATACTCCAAACTCGCGACCGTTTCATTGTTGGCGAAATTGCCCGCCACGCGGCACACAAAGAGGTCGCCGCGGCCACTATCGAAGGCGTATTCGGGCGCGATCCGTGAATCAGCGCAGCTCAATATGGCAGCAAAGGGGTTCTGGCCTCCCACCAATACTTCCCGCTCATGTTTGAAGTCGTGACGTAGCGATACACCTGCAACGTAGCGCGCATTTCCCTTCAGGAGGCGCTCCAGCGAAGCCGCCGGCGTCAACACGTTCTGTGGCTTTGGCGGTGTCTCGAGTTGCTTGGCGCCGGCCGCGCTCGCCAGCAATAGCCCGGCGGTCGCGGCACCGGCGCGAAGCACGTAGCGCCGCGAAGGCTTGAACCCGGGAGCCGAATTTTGGCGGCACATCTCGCACATCGGAAAAATCCTTCCCGCGGTTACAGCGTCTGCACGTCCACCACGCCCGACACCGCCTTGATCGCGCCCGCAATCTGCGGCGAGACCTTGAAACGGCCCGGTAGCTTCATTTCCACTTCGGTCTCGAGGTCGAGCATCAAAACCAGTGAGACGTCACCGTCGGCCCCTGCCGCCGCGGCCGGCTTCGTTTGCGGACCACGGACCGCGGCACCTTGTGGCCCCGGCTCGGGTATTTGCAGCCGCCTGGCGATGGATTCAAGCGGCTTGGTGTCGCGCACAAAAATACGCAAGCCCTTCTGGGTTTTGGCGGCGGCGTCATCGAGCGGCTCGGCGTGCAGCACCCTGGCGCGAACATCCTCGCCTTGCAGCTCGGCGCCGAGCTGCAAGAGCACGGCGGCACCCGGTTCCAGAACGTCGCGATACTGAGCCAGCCCTTCGGAAAACAGCACGGCCTCGAAGTGCCCGGTTGGATCCGAAAGCCCGATAATGCCCATCTTGTTACCGGTTTTGGTCCGTCGCTCCATGCGCGACACCACGGTCGCGGCAACCTTGCCGGCGGTCGCGCCGGTTTTGACCGCACGCGAGAATTCCGCCCAGGATTGCACCCTCAGGCGTTTGAGCACATTGGCGTAGTCATCAAGCGGATGGCCGGACAAGAAGAAACCGATCGCATCATATTCTCGCCGCAGCCGCTCGGCCGGCAGCCAGGGCTCGACTTGCGGCAGCATGATGGTCGGCGCATCGGCGGCCCCGCCGAACATGTCGTTCTGCCCGATGCTCGCCGCCTCGTGGCTGCGCTGGCAGGCTGCCAGGATCGCCTCCGCGCCCGCGAACACCCGCGCGCGATTGGAATCGAGCGCGTCGAACGCGCCGGCCGCGGCCAGGCTTTCGATGACACGCTTGTTGATGGCGCGCGGACTAACGCTGGCGGCGAAATCGGCCAATGAGGTGAACTGCCCATCGCGGCGCGCCTCGACGATCAGCTCCACGGCTTGCGGGCCGACGCCCTTCAACGCCGCCAGCGCGTAGTAGATGGTGCCGTTATTGACCTCGAACGTGGCGCCGGAACGGTTGACCAAGGGCGCCTCCACCTTGATTCCGAGCCGCTGCGCCTCGGCGCGAAATTCGGACAGTTTGTCGGTGTTGTTGAGGTCGAGCGTCATCGACGCCGCCAGGAATTCGACCGGATAATGCGCCTTCATATAGGCGGTATGATACGACACCAACGCGTAAGCGGCGGCGTGGCTCTTGTTGAAACCGTAGTCGGCGAATTTCGCGAGCAGTTCGAAAATGGTGTCGGCCTGGGCTTTCGGCACGCCATTCTTGACCGCACCGGCGACGAAGCCTGCGCGCTGCTTCTCCATCTCGGAGCGGATCTTCTTGCCCATCGCGCGCCGCAACAGGTCGGCTTCGCCGAGCGAATATCCGGCCATCACCTGCGCGATCTGCATCACCTGTTCCTGGTAGATGATGACGCCGAACGTCTCCTTCAGGATCGGCTCGAGCATGGGATGAAGATATTCGGGCTCTTCGTCGCCATGCTTGCGGGCGCAATAGGTCGGAATGTTCGCCATCGGGCCGGGACGATAGAGCGCTACCAGGGCGATGATGTCCTCGAAGCGGTCGGGCCGCATGTCGACCAGCGCGCGCCGCATGCCCTGACTTTCAACCTGGAACACGCCGACCACATCGCCGCGCGCGAGCATCTGGTAACTGGCGGCATCGTCGAGCGGCAGCGTGGCGAGATTGACATCAACCCCACGCTGCTTGAGCAGCTTCACGGCGACATCAAGCACCGTCAGCGTCTTCAGGCCGAGGAAGTCGAATTTGACGAGGCCCGCCGGCTCGACCCATTTCATGTTGAACTGGGTCACCGGCATGTCCGATTTCGGATCACGGTAGAGCGGCACGAGCTCGCTAAGCGGCCGGTCACCGATCACGATACCCGCAGCATGGGTCGAGGCGTGCCGGGTCAGGCCCTCCAGCCGCTGCGCGATGTCGAAGGCGCGCGCCACCACAGGATCCTCGTCGCGAAATGCCTGAAGCTTCGGCTCGCTCGCGATCGCGGCCGCCAGCGTCACGGGGGCGGCGGGATTTTGCGGCACGAGCTTTGTCAGCTTGTCGACCTGCCCATACGGCATCTGCAGCACACGCCCGACATCGCGCAGCACTCCCCTCGCCTGCAGCGTGCCGAAGGTGATGATTTGTGCGACCTGATCGCGACCGTAGCGCTGCTGCACGTAGTCGATCACCTCGCCGCGCCGGTCCTGGCAAAAGTCGATGTCGAAGTCCGGCATCGATACGCGTTCCGGATTGAGAAAGCGCTCGAACAGGAGGCCGAACCGAATCGGATCGAGATCGGTGATGGTCAGGGCATAGGCGACCAGCGAGCCGGCGCCGGAGCCGCGGCCGGGACCGACCGGAATACCCCCGGCCTTGGCCCATTTGATGAAGTCGGCGACGATCAGGAAATACCCCGCATAATTCATGCGGGTGATGACGTCGAGTTCGAAGGCGAGCCGGGCGCGATAATCTTCCTCGGAAGTGCCTTGAGAAAGCCCGTGAATCCGCAGCCGTTGAGTGAGGCCCTCCTCGGCCTGACGGCGCAATTCCGCCGCTTCGTCGCTTTCAGCGTCCGCGGCGTCGGTGCCTGCGCCGACCGTGAACCGCGGCAGAATCGGCTTGCGCGTGACCGGGCGGAACGCGCAGCGCTCGGCAATCTCGACGGTTGAAGCGAGGGCCTCCGGAATATCGGCGAACAGCACAGCCATTTCGGCGCGGGTCTTGAAGCGATGATCGGGGGTAAGCTGTTCGCGGTCGGTCTCGGCGATCAGACGTCCGCCAGCGATGCAGAGCAACGCATCATGGGCTTCGTAGTCGTCGGACGTCGCGAAGTAAGGTTCATTGCTGGCGACGAGCGGAAATCCTTTCGCGTAGGCAAGATCGATCAGCCCGGCCTCGATGCGGCGTTCCTTCTCGATGCCGTGGCGCTGCAATTCGACATAGAGGCGATCACCGAATAGGCGAGCCAGCCGGTCGCAGCGCGATGCCGCAAGCTGCGCCTGATCGGCGACGATCGCCAGCGAGATCGGTCCGTCGGGGCCTCCCGTCAGCGCGATCAGATCCTCGGCATCGCCTTGCAGCCACTCGAATTTGATGTGGGGAGCCTGATGAACCGGCGTTTCCAGGAATGCGCGGGAGTTCAGCCGCATCAGGCTGCGATAGCCGCGCTCGCGCGCTGCCAACAGCACAATGCGCGAAGGCGCTGCCGCGAGCGCGCTGCGGGCGTTAGGGTCTTGATCGCCGAAATCGACCGCGATCTCGCAGCCAATGATCGGCTGGATGCCGTAGCCCGCCATCTTGTCGGAGAATTCCAGCGCCCCGAACATGTTGTCGGTGTCGGTCAGCGCCAGCGCCGGCTGGCGGTCCGCCTTCGCGAGCTCGCCAAGTTGAGCGATTTTGATCGACCCCTTCAGCAGCGAATAGGCCGAATGGACGTGGAGATGGACGAATCCGGCATTGGATGGCGGCGTCGTAAGCTTGGACATGGTCGAGATCAGCCGTCACTGAGGCTTTAAGGGAACGCAAGGCCGGCCTCAAAGGCCGACTCGCGCCGCGCAATGGTGATGCCTCAGGTGGGATGAGTCCACGTGGAAGGCACCATCCGCCGGCAGTCGTCCCGGCTTTCCTCAAGCCGGTGTGCCAGATCCCGCCCATGCCAAACTTTAGAGCTGGGGAAGCAATTGCGCCCAGACCGCGATCATCCCAACGAAAAGCACGATCGACGCCAGCGCCGCCGCTTCTTCTACAAAGACCTTCAACACGTTTGCCTCCTACCATGAACATATAGGGAACAATGTTCCCTTTTCGTTCTTTAAGTCAAGAGGCGGTAGTGGGTCAGTTTGAAAAATGAGCTTGGAAAAAAGGACTTGGTTAACCGGACTTGCGTTTTTAGCGGAATCCAATGGCTTGTCGCTCACTTCTTCTTCCCAAAGACGGGCGACTTGGCCTTGTCGGTCTTCCAGTCGAAGAAGTCATAAGGGCCGGACCATGCGTGGACCTCGACCCCGCAAATCCTGCAGTTGAAACTGCCAGTATGCTTGTCGGGATGCTCTTCCCTGGTCGCAGTGTAAGGCATCCCGCAATTGGGGCAGTCGAAATATTCGGTCGTCCAAATGCCGCTGGCCATGCCGTGAATATGCCCCGCCAGTCGCCGGTTTTCCAGCCCGTCCGCCACAATCAGGCTGGCGGTAATCGGCAACCTCGCAAAACCGCACCAGCAACGCTGCGCACCTCCAGGGAGACCAAAAAAGCCCCGGCCGAGGCCGGGGCTTGGACTGGCTAAAGGATCGCGCGCGGCAGAACTAGTAGCGCGCGACCACCGGGCCGCCGAATTTGTAATTGATGCGGGCGGTGAAGAGATCGACATCCTGGCGGATACGGTCGGTGCCATCGAACGTACCATTCAGCAAGGTGAAGTTGACGCTTCGGGTGCCCATAAACAGGTGATCGTATTCGAATCCGAACGACCAGTTCGGCGAGAAGCCATATTCGAGGCCAATGCCGACCGTGCCACCGAAGCGGGTCTCTTTGGCGGTGTCGGTGAGGAGGCCGCTCGGGACATCGAAAATGCGGTACCTGTCGTCGGTGACGGCCGCACCGCCCTTCACGTAGAGAAGCGCGTTGTTCCAGGCATAGCCGACCTGACCGGTGAACAAACCGAAGGCGTCGATCCGCGATTGATTCCGGTCAGTCGGGAAAGCCAGACTGATGTTATCGCCTCTGAAATCGGCCCAGTTGCCCTGCGCTTCCACGCCGAACACCCAGGACGCGCTCTGCCAGCGGTAACCGACCTGTCCACCGACCGTGGCGCCGGTTGCATCGTGGCAGCCTTCGGGCGCCGCAGGAACGATCGCCACGGTACCATCGTTTGTGACATCCCAGCACTTGTGGCTCGTGCCTCCGCCGCCATTGATGCCGATGTAGAAGCCGCTCCAATCATAGATCGGAGCGACCATGGCAGGCGCCTTGGTATAAGTCCGAGCCGGGAGATCGGCGGCGGCCGCAGGCCCAGCCACACCAAGCGCGACCACTCCCGCTGTAACAAACGACCATTTTTTCATCTTCAAATCCTGTTTCCGAATCTAGCAGCCCCAGCGCCGGTTTTTATCAGCATTTGCGCGCAATGCTGTGCCTCGCTTGCAACAGCGAGCAAAAACAAGACTGATTAAAATTTGATTTAGTCTTATGCGCCAACCATTTCTTGGAACCCACAGCTTCGAAAAAGTTCCATGTCGGTTAGCCGACTAAAGCTCGGACGCGAACCTTATCCATTTTGCCGTGTTCCCGGCATTCCCGGGTTCCAAGCGTGATTTGATATGGAGGTTGATCGCCCGACGACGCGCTTCGGGGCTTTGAGGATCAATCGAAGGTCTTCTCAGGCTGAACCGTGAGACGGATCGCAACCTCGGCTGAGCCATCAAAGACCTCAAGCACCTCATCGCAGAGCAGGCAGCGGAACTCGCCCCTGGCTCCGGGTCTTGAGGCCAACTCGATGCGGCGGTAGCCCGCATGGCATTTGGGACAGGTAAGGTCGGATTTTCTCATGCCGGGGAATATGCCGCACGGATCTGCGATTTTCCAGCCCGCCAGTAATCAAATCGATCTGAAGCACGCCGCCCGATGCATCGCCGCGCTTGCCGCTAATCCAATTCGACAACCTCGCCGTCCACCAGCGACACCCGGCGGTCCATCCGGCCCGCCAGCTCCATGTTGTGAGTTGCGATCAGCATCGCCACCCGCGTCGCCTTCACCAGTTGCATCAAGGCCTGGAACACGTGATCGGCGGTATGCGGATCGAGATTGCCGGTCGGCTCATCGGCCAGCAGCGCGCGCGGCGCGTTGGCAACCGCGCGCGCGATCGCGACCCGCTGCTGCTCACCGCCGGACAATTCTGCCGGCCGGTGCTTGATGCGATCAGCAAGGCCGAGATAGGCCAAAATCTCGCTGGCGCGCTTGACGGTTTCAGACCGTTTCAGGCCACGGATCATCTGCGGCAGCATGACGTTTTCGAGCGCGGAGAATTCCGGCAACAGCCGGTGCGATTGATAAACAAAGCCGATATCGGTGCGCCGGATCTGGGTGCGCTCGATATCCGACAAGCCGGAGGTCGGTGCGCCCCCAACGTAGACTTCGCCATCGTCGGGGCTTTCAAGCAGGCCCGCGATATGCAGCAGCGTCGACTTGCCGGCGCCCGATGGCGCCACCAGCGCCACCGACTGCCCCGCCCATAGCGCGAGTTTGGCGCCGTTGAGGATGGTCAGCGTTGTCGCGCCTTGCATGTACTGGCGCCTGATCTCGTGGAGATAGACGACCGGTACATCTTCCGCCCCCTGCTCCATCTTGCCCCTCACTCGTACCGCAGCGCTTCGACGGGGTCGAGGCGGGCAGCACGCCAGGAAGGATAGAGGGTCGCCAGAAATGACAGCGTCAGCGCCATGATCACGACGGCGCTGGTTTCGCCGACATCGATCTCGGCAGGCAGCTTGGAAAGGAAATAAAGCTCCGGCGAAAACAACTCAGTGTTGGTGAGCCAGGACAAAAATTGCCGGATCGATTCGATATTGAGGCAAATCAGCATCCCGACCAGAAATCCTGTGATGGTGCCAACCACGCCGATCGCGGCGCCCGTGATCAAAAATATCCGCATGATCGACCCCTGCGAGGCGCCCATGGTGCGCAGGATCGCAATATCGCTGCCCTTGTCCTTCACCAGCATGATCAGGCCGGACACGATATTGAGCGCCGCGACCAGCACGATCATGGTGAGGATCAGGAACATCACGTTGCGCTCGACCTGAAGCGCATTGAAGAAGGTCGAATTGCGTTGCCGCCAGTCGACCAGAAAGACCGGCCGGCCCGCCGCTTCCGTCACGCTCTTGCGAAAGGCGTCGATCCGGTCCGGATTGGTCGTGAACACCTCGATCGCGGACACGTCATTGTTGCGGTTGAAATAAGCCTGCGCTTCGGCAAGCGGCATGAACACGAAGCTCGCGTCATATTCCGACATGCCGATCGAGAACACGGCCGTAATCCTGTAGGGCTTGATGCGCGGCGTGGTGCCCATCGGGGTCACCGCCCCCTTCGGCGAGACCAGGGTGATGCTATCGCCGGCATGCAGCGACAATGTATCGGCGAGCCGGCGGCCGATGGCGACGCCCTGCCCTTCGTCAAATCCCTCAAGCGTGCCCTGTTGGATGTTCTTGGCGATCGAGGTGAGGTTGTTGAGATCGTCGGCGCGAATGCCGCGAACGAATACGCCCGAGGCATTGAACGGCGAGGACGCCAGCGCCTGTCCGTCCACCACAGGTGCGGCCAGCCGAATGCCGGCGACCTGGTTGATGCGCTCGGCGACGTCCTTCCAATCGGTGAGCGGCGATTCCAGCGGCTGCACCAGGAGGTGGCCGTTGAGGCCGAGAATCTTGTCCAGCAATTCCTTGCGGAACCCATTCATCACCGCCATCACGATGATCAGCGTGGCGACGCCGAGCATGATGCCGAGGAACGAGAAGCCGGCGATGACGGAGATGAAACCTTCCTTGCGACGTGCCCGCAAATAGCGTCCCGACAGCAGCCACTCGAATGGCGCGAAAGGTGGGGTTCGAACTGGCTCGCTCATGGTTTCATCCATAGCCCGATTTTCACACGATTCGGGCTAATTGTAGCCGCGATGGCCGAGTTCCTGATGGCTGCGGTGGATAATTTCCCACTACGTCAGCCGCGCCAGCACGTCCGCCGGGCTCAGATTGTCACGCGTTCCGTCGCTCCGCCGTTTCAGCTCAAGCTTGCCTTCGGCGAGGCCCTTGGGACCGACAAGAATTTGCCAGGGAATGCCGATCAGGTCGGCGGCAGCGAATTTGGCGCCAGCGCGCTGGTCGCTGTCGTCGTAAAGGACCTCGACGCCTTTGGCGGTCAGTTCGCCGTAGAGTTGCTCGCACGCCGTGTCGGTGTCCGCCGAGCCCTGTTTCAAATTCAGGATGACGGCCTTGAACGGGGCCACCGGCTCCGGCCATTTGATGCCGGCGTCATCATGACAGGCCTCGATGATGGCGCCGACCAGACGCGAGACGCCGACGCCGTAGGAGCCGCCATGAATGGCAACCTCGGCGCCATCGGCCCCCGCAACCAGGGCCTTCATCGTGTCAGAATATTTGGTGCCGAAATAGAAGATCTGGCCGACTTCGATACCGCGCGTGTGCAGCTTTTTCTCGGCCGGCACTTCGCGGTCGAAGCGCGCCGCGTCGTGGACGTCTTCGGTCGCGGCGTAGACCGAGGTCCACTGCTTGATGATCGGGGTCAGGTCGCCCTCGTAGTCGATCTCCTCGCCGGGTACCGGAAGGTTGAGCACATCGCTGTCGCAATAGACCGCGGACTCGCCGGTCTCCGCGAGCACAATGAATTCATGACTGAGATCGCCGCCGATTGGGCCGGTCTCTGCGCGCATCGGGATTGCCTTCAGCCCCATCCGGGCGAAGGTGCGCAAGTACGCCACGAACATCCGGTTGTAGGCGCGCCGCGCCGCGGCCTCGTCGACATCGAATGAATAGGCATCCTTCATCAGGAATTCGCGCCCGCGCATCACGCCGAACCGAGGCCGCTGCTCGTCGCGGAATTTCCACTGAATATGATAGAGGTTGAGCGGCAGGCTCTTGTAGGACTTGACGTAGGCGCGGAAAATCTCGGTGATCATTTCCTCGTTGGTCGGCCCGTAAAGCAATTCGCGCTTGTGGCGGTCGGCGATGCGCAGCATCTCTGGACCATACGCGTCGTAGCGGCCGCTCTCGCGCCAGAGGTCTGCGAGCTGCAATGTCGGCATCAACAGTTCCAGGGCGCCGGCGCGATTTTGTTCCTCACGGACAATCTGTTCGATCTTCTTCAACACCCTAAGTCCCAGCGGCAGCCAGGCGTAGATGCCGGCCGCCTCTTGCCGGATCATGCCGGCGCGCAACATCAGCCGATGCGAGACGATCTCGGCCTCTTTCGGATTCTCTTTGAGGATGGGAAGAAAGAAACGCGACAGTCTCATGGGACACCAAAGGAATCGGTCAGGCACGGCAAGCCAGCAGTGAAACCGGATCGAGTGCGAAAACACAAGGGCGGGGATCGGCAAAAAGCCGCTAAGCAGACGGATTTGCTGCCATTTGGCCCATCGCTTTGACCGCGCAATTCAGGCGCAAGAGGGTCGATCGGGGCCTCGAGGAGGCGTCGCAGACCTCAGCGCGCCGGGACGTCAACGTCGTCATCCTGGGTGATCTCCTCGGAGTCGGTCAGGGCATCGATGTGGATGTGGCAGCGGTCTAAATATGGGATCAGCCTTCACACAGGTGGCAATAGCTTCGCGGTGTTGGGCCCCACGCTTCCGGCCCTCACATCTTCATGCCGGAATGGTCGGGCGTCTTTTTCATCTCCATATGGCCGCCCTGTCCGTCCGGACCGGCAGGTCCTTGCGCCCCTATGCCCTGCACATCGAGCGATAGAGTGACCTTGCCGGCCTTTTCGAACTCGAGCGTAATCGGCAGCTTCTCGCCCTGCTTCAACGGGCCCTTCAGGTCCAGCAGCATCAGATGATAGCCGCCCGGCGCCAGCCTAACCGTCTTGCCAGGTTCGATCACGAGGCCCTTGTCGAGCGGACGCATCGTCATGACGCCGTTGTTCGTGGTCATCTCGTGAACCTGAATCCTGCTGGCGACGTCTGCCGAGCCGCCGATCAGCCGGTCCGGCACCGAGCCCTTGTTCTCAATGGTGAGGTAGCCGCCGCCGACTTTGGCGCCGCCCGGCGTCGCGCGGCTCCAGGCCTGCGTGATCACGAGATCGCCCGCCTTGACCTCCTCGGAGCGGGCTGGGGCGGTGAAGAGCGTCGCGAGGAGCGCCAGGCCGAAAAATCCGTGGATGATCTGATTCATGTATGACGTTCCTTGTTCGACCCGTTTGTCTGTCTTCTCATTGAGACCTTTCCGCCAAGGCGATGATGCCGACATGCCGAGCGTGTATTTGCTGGGGAAGAGATTGTCGAGCGCGCAGCGCAATCGCGTAGCTACGCGATCCTCGATAATTGACTCCGGACCCGGGTTGCCACCCGCACCTAACCAACTATACTTGAGAGCATGCGAACGGGGAAAAACCATACTGGTTGGCGACTGCGGCAATTCTGGCGAAGGCTGATTGGCGCGGCGGCAATCTATGCACTGGTGATGCAGCCGCTATTGTTGTCGGTTGTTGGTACCCAACTGGCCAAGGCATCCGATCTCGAGGGATTTTCTCTATCCCAACTTTGCCTGCATAACGCGGACGGCAGCCCGATCACACCGTCTGGCCAGCCCAAGCATCCGGCGCATAATCACTGTTCACTTTGTTTTACGGGAGCATTCCAACTCCTGGATGCTCCGCGGCCGGTGACTGTTTCCTCCATTGGCCCGGAATTCAATCAAGTATGGCAATCGGCTCATCGACTGAGCCTGTCTTCGCTCTCGCGATACTCCGTTGCCCGCCCCAGAGGTCCTCCGCTCAGCGCGTGATGCACGACAGCCTTTAGGGCTGCCACTCACTGCTTTCACGTTTTCTGACCGGAGAAATCCCGATGTCTCCACACATACTACGTTCACTTGCGCTGGCGAATTTTATCGTCTTGGCCTTCACCTCTCATGCCCTCGCTCACTGCTTCGTCGGCGCCCGTTTTCTTCCAGCTACGCTAGCGACCGACGATCCCTGTGTCGCCGACGAAATATCGATGCCAACCGTGACACGGGTAAAAACCCCGGATATGCCGCCCGGCGTCGAGTGGGATATTTCCGTAGATTTTTCAAAACGGATCACCGAAAACTTTGGCATTTCATTCGGTCAAACCTGGACGCAAATTCGCCAGCCCGACGGCACACTGATGTCGGGATTTCAAAATCTTGAGACCACGTTCCAATACCAGGTGCTGAAGGATCCGTCACACGAGCTGGCGATATTGTCCGGACTTATCGTCGATTGGGGTCACACCGGCTCAACTGGTTCGGGATTAGCCGACACATTCAGTCGGGTTACCCCGACACTTTCTTTCGGAAAGGGTTTTGGCGATCTACCGGACAGTTTCTCCTGGATTCGTCCATTCGCCGTGACCGGGCAGGTCGGTTATCAAATTCCGACGAACTCCTTTGACTTCACCCAGAATGTCTTTGTTCCGCAACAGCTGGTGTACGGGGCATCGCTGCAATACAGCATGCCCTATCTGAAATCCGAAGTTATCGATCTTCAGCTTCCGGATTTCTTCAATCACCTAATTCCGATTGTCGAGTTGAGTTTGAGTACGCCGGTCGCCAACAATTTCGGCAATCCCTACACCACCACCGGTACCGTCAACCCGGGCGTGATCTGGGTCGGAGCCTATTTCCAGGTCGGCTTGGAAGCCGTGATACCGATCAATCGCGAAAGCGGCAGCGGGGTCGGCGTGCTCGGCCAATTGCATCTGTACCTCGACGATATGTTCCCGAGGTCCATTGGACAGCCCCTGTTCGGGGGCACCTCGACCGCTCCCCGCAAATTGACCTTCTGAGGGCCGCACCATGCGAATGCTGACTTCTGCGATATCGCTCCTGTTCCTTGTGATGGCGGGCAACGCCGCCGAGGCTCACGCCTTCCTCGATCATGCGGAGCCGCGCGTCGGAAGTACCGTGTCAACGGCGCCTCGGGAGGTCGTTCTTACTTACACCCAAAATCTGGAACCAGCGTTCAGCTCCATCGAAGTGAGCGATGCGAACGGTACGCGCGTCGATCTGGGGAAGCCGAGAATTAGCGGGGGTGTCATGCGTGTCGGGGTGAAACAATTGCCACCGGGGACGTACAAGGTTCGCTGGCAGGTTTTGTCGGTCGATACCCACACGACCGAGGGCCGGTTCACCTTTCATGTTGGACAATGAAGGCCGGAGCGGCGGAAGAGGTGCGACGGCTGATCCGGCATAGGTCATTCCGTAGCACCGAACTTTGCTCGCGGTGGAGCACATTTTGAACAATCCGCTGATCGCCGTACGGGATATTCACTTCGTTTCATCAGTGATTGTCACCGGCATCCTCTTTTTCGATTTGTTCGTGGCTTCACCGGTCTTGCGGGCCGCGGATTTGCGGCACGGCACTGTCATGGCCGTCTTCAGAAATCGCACCACGAAGATTCTATGGATTGGCCTGGCCTTGTCGATCCTGTCGGCCTTGGCTTGGCTGTGCCTGTTGTCCGCCCGCATCGCGAGCAAATCGCTGGTAGAAGTCGTTGCCGACGGTACGGTCTGGGTCGTGCTTTCGCGAACGCAGTTTGGCTTCGCCTGGGAGGTGCGATTCCTGTTGGCCGCCATGCTCGCCGCGTGGCTCTGGTTGCGACCGGCAAGGGGCGCGAGCGCGTCTTTCCCGCTGGGATTTCCGGCCACACTGTTGGCGGGTGCGTATCTCGGCTCGCTGGCCTTTGCGGGGCATGGTCAAGAAGGTCTAGGTTTTGAAAGAAGCATTCACCTCGCGGTGGACTTCCTGCATTTGATCGCGGCCGGTCTCTGGCTTGGGGGCCTCATCCCGCTTGCGCTGTTACTGGTGTATCTGCACCGATTCCGCGAGGAGACCTGGAGTTCGGTCGCGTGTGACGTCGCCAGTCGTTTTTCCAATCTCGGCATCCTTGCTGTCGGCATTTTGCTGATGAGTGGAATCATCAATGCCGCGTACTTGCTCGGCGGCATACAGAACCTCGTCGACACGCGCTATGGCCGGTTGTTACTCCTCAAGATGACGCTGTTCGCCACGATGGTCTGTCTGGCCGGATTCAATAGGCAGTACCTGTTGCCGCGCCTATGCAACCATGTCGGAATTGATCCAAGCGCTCGACCGCTCCAGTGGCTCATACGTAGCGCGCTCGCCGAAACCGCGCTCGGAGTAGGGGTCATCATGATCGTCGGAATACTGGGGGTCATGGCGCCTGCGACCGATATTGCCGCTCACGTTCACTGATGGCGCGATGGCCGCCCGAACCGGCTCGCGAGTGCTCGCGTGTTTCTTCCCGCGCTGAAGGGCCATTGGGCGAGTACACTATAATACCTTCCGGCCGATCAATTCGTTATGTGGCGTTACACCTGCCATTGACCAATTTCCATTCATTTCAGAAGTTGCCCGAATTTTGAACAATCGTTGCCGAAATTGATGACAAAACGAAAAAGATGGTCTAGGAGTGCTGGTTCAGACTGGCCGCAAGGTCGAAGTCTGGTGGTCCAAGTCTCGGGAGGAGCCCTGGCGCGCACAAGCAGCGCCACCCCGCCAATCAAGATCAAATCCAAATTTGCGGGAAAAAAATAGGGTCGACACAATTTTTAGAGCAGGGCTTCTCGCCCTGCTCTTTTTTCTTTAGCAGGGCTATTTGGCAGACCCTGGCGGAAGTCATTCCCGCTCGAGAAAACTCGACCCGATGTCGGCTTTCTTTTTAATCGGGTCGAAATCGCAATAGACGCCGTCGGCGAGCAGCGTGTAGCTCGAAAAGACCCTGTATTTGTCGAGCTTCACCGAGTTCAAACCGATCAGACTGGTATTGGTCCCACCATTCCATTTGAACGGCGTCGTGCTTGGCGCCTTTTCACAGGCCGCGACCGCTTCCGCAAAGACATAGCCTTCGACAAACGCCTTCATGGTCTGGAGCTGGGTGTTGGTTTTCCAGTTCATGTAAAAGGACGCAGCGAGCCCGGCAATTGTTAGAACCAAGAGCCCGGCAAAGGTCCGCTGAAACGTCATCTGTCTTCCCCCCTCCGTGAGATAATGCTTTTGCGGATGCTGGCCAGTTGCGCCATCAAAACGGCATTCCCATCAGCTTCGACAGTCGCTCGATGCTGAGGAAACCCGCGTGGTAGGCGAATAAGCCTGTGGCAAAAATGACCGCTGACAACAGGGTCGTCCATATCAGCTTTCGCCCCATCTGGCTCGCGACCGGCGCCCCGGGATCGGTGCCAGGCGCACCCCCGCCGTCCTCGTGTTGGCTGCGCACGCCAAACGGAAGCGTCAGGAACAGCACGACCCACCACAAGACGAAGTAGATCGCAAACCCGGTGGAGATGGTGTAGGCCATCGCGGTTCAGGCCTGCTCGATTTCAACGAGGGCGCCGGAAAAGTCCTTGGGGTGCAGAAACAGCACTGGCTTGCCATGCGCGCCGATCCTGGGAACGCCGTCACCGAGCACCCGTGCACCCTCCTTGATCAGGGTGTCGCGCGCCGCAATGATGTCGGGCACATCATAACAGATGTGATGAATACCGCCGTCGGCGTTGCGCTCGAGGAATTTGGCGATCGGCGAGGTGTCGCCGAGCGGCTGGATGAATTCGATCTTGGTATTGGGCAAGGTCACGAATACGGTGATGACGCCGTGCTCGGGCAACGGCACCGCCGCGGAGATCTTGGCGCCAAAGGCCGTGCCATAGATCCTGGCGGCCTTCTCGGCATCCTTTACAGCGATCGCCACATGATTAAGCCGGCCCAGCATGGCACTCCTTCGCTCCACTTATAGCTTGCGCGGGCAATGTTCGCAAAACCGCCGAACCGGACCAAGCGCACATCTCGCGGAGCCGGCTAGACAGTCAGGACGTGAACGTAGCACAGCGGCTTCTTGCCCCACTGCTCGTTGATCGCGGCACGCACCGCCCGGCGAACCGATTCCGCCATTGCATCGGGATCGCGCCGCCGCGCCCGCGGCAGCCCCTCCACGGTCGACACCACGACGTCGAACACGATGTCGTCGATGATTTCTCCCACCGTGTTCTTCTCGGGGATTCCGACCAAATCGACCTCGGGATCGTCGGCGAGTTCGCCGGTTTCCGTCACCGCGATCGCGATGAAAGCACAACCCGCAAAGGCCATCCGGCGCCGTTCGACCACGGCACGTGATTTGGAATCCTCCAGAATCGAGCCGTCCTTGTAAAGCCGTCCCGATGGCAGCTCCTCGATGATGCCGGGCTCGCCAGGCCCGAGCTTGACCAGATCGCCGTTGCGGCAGATCAGCACCTTCGGTACGCCCGCGGCCCGCGCCAGCCTGGCGTGCTCGAACAAATGCAGCGCTTCGCCGTGGACCGGAATCAATAATCGTGGACGCACCCAGCCGATCATGTCGCGCAATTCGTCGCGGCGCGGATGGCCGGATACATGGACGAGGTGGGTCCGGTCGGTAATGACTTCGATGCCCTGCGTGATCAGCCCGTTGATGATGGCACCCACCGCCTTCTCGTTACCGGGAATGGTGCGCGAAGAGAAGATCACGCAGTCGCCCTGGTTGAGCGTCACCTGCGGATGGTCGTCATTGGCGATGCGCGACAGCGCCGCGCGCGGTTCGCCCTGGCTTCCCGTGCACAGCGCCAGCACCTTGTCGGGAGGGAAATGACCATAGAGATCAGCGCCGCGAAAATTCTGCACCCCGTCGAGGTGGCCGGTTTCGCGCGCCACCTGCACCACCCGCTCCATGGCGCGTCCGACCACCACCACCTCGCGCCCCGACAGGCGCGCGGCATCGGCAACCGCCCGCAGCCGCGCGACGTTGGAAGCAAACGTAGTGACGGCCACCCGGCCCTTGGCCGCCTTCACCAACTCGATAATGGTCTTTGCGACTTCGGCCTCCGAGGGCGAACGCCCTTCCCGCACCGCGTTGGTGGAATCGCCGATCAGCGCCAGCACGCCGGCATCGCCGAGCTCGCGCAACCGCCGCTCGTCGGTCGGCAGGCCGATGATCGGCGTCGGATCGATCTTCCAGTCGCCGGTATGCAGAACGGTGCCGGCTGAGGTTCGGATCGCCAGCGCATGCGATTCCGGAATCGAATGCGCCACCGGAATGAACTCGACATTGAACGGCCCGAGGTCAATCCGGCCTCCGGATGGCACCACCGTGACTGGAATTTTCGGCGGATTGCGCTCGGACGCGCATTTGGCCTCGAATAGCGCGGCACTGAACTTGGTCGCATAGATCGGGCATTTCAGCTTGGGCCAGAGGTCGATGATGGCGCCGAAATGATCCTCATGGGCATGCGTCAGCACGAGACCCACCAGATTCTTACGTTCCTCTTCGAGAAAGCGGATGTCAGGCATGATGGTGTCGATACCCGGCAGATGCTCCTCATCGCCAAACGACACACCGAGATCGACCGCGAGCCAGGAGCGCTGATGGCGGCTGCCGAGGCCGTAGATCGAGAGGTTCATGCCGATCTCGCCGACCCCACCGAGCGGCGCGAAGGTCAGCTCATCCAGCCCCGCCATCAGGCCACTCCCGCCGAGGAGGCCGAACCGAAATAGACGTCGCCGGCCGAAATTGGAACCCGTTTCCCGCAAGATGTTCTGACGATCATGCAGCCGGCGGCGTCGATGGTGTCGAACGTGCCCGATACCGTCGCCCCGCCGGTCTGGACGGCAACCGGCTGTCCGAGCCCGGCCGCGCGCTCCAGCCACAGCCGCCTGATCTCGCCGAAACCGCGCCCATCGTCCCAGAGGCCGCGAAACTCGGCCCACCTATCCGACAGCGCGGTGAATAGCTCTTCCGCGCCGACAGGCACCCCCAGCGCTTGAAGCGAGGTGGCGGGCGTCGGCGTGCCTTGCGGTGCGGCGGCAACATTGATGCCGATTCCGACCACGATCGCGAGGCGATCGCCCGGCACCGCCTCCGCCTCCAAAAGGATGCCGGCGAGCTTCTGCTGCCCCGCCAACACGTCGTTGGGCCATTTCAGATAAAACCTCATATCGTCCGATCCGCCCGTCCTCGGCGGGGCTCCGATAGCTACACTTCGCAGGGCTGCCTCAAGGGCAAGCCCCGCAGCGAAGCCCAGCGTCGCTGCGACCGCGGGCGAGGCATCGATCATTTCGAGGACGCTACAGGCAAGGTTACCACGCGCCGCGATCCAGGGCCGATGTCTTCGTCCGCGTCCCGCCGTCTGCTCGGAGGTCACAAACCACACCGGCCCGCGCTCGCCATCGCGGGCACGTGATAGAGCCTCCGCGTTGGTCGAGCCGATGCTGTCAAAGGCTGCGAGCCGGTAGCCCGCCAATGCGGCACGAGGGCCGAGGGTGAACGGCATCTAGAAAAGCGATTTGGCCGCGGCCGTCGCCACGCTGACGAGCGGCCCCGGATAGGCGAAGAAGAAGATGTTGAAGATGCCCGCCACCGCCAGCACCGTGCGCAGCTCAACGCGCATCGGATCGAGCTGGCCGACCGGCTCGTCAAAATACATCACCTTGATGATGGTGAGATAGTAAAACGCGCCGACCACGCTGGCGAGCACGCCGACCACGGCCAGCGTGAACAACCCGGCCTTGATTGCCGCAACGAACACATACCATTTGGCGAAGAAGCCCGCCAGCGGCGGAACGCCCGCAAGTGAAAACAGCAGCATGGCAAAGACGAAGGCCAGAAGCGGGTTGGTGCGCGAAAGCCCCCCAAAATCGCTGATGTTCTCGAAATACTGACCGTCGCGCTTCATGGTCAGGATCACGGTGAAGCTGCCGAGCGTCATCGCCACATAGATCGAGATATAGATGAGCACACCTTGCGCGCCTTCGACGGTTCCGGCCGCCAACCCAACCAGCGCAAAACCCATGTGTCCGATCGACGAATAGGCCATCAGTCGCTTGATGTTCTTCTGGCCGATGGCGGCGAACGCCCCCAGCACCATCGAGGCGATCGAAACGAACACCACGATCTGCTGCCATTGTGTGACGATGCCCGGAAACGCGGTCAGCGTTACGCGGGTGAACACCGCAAGGGCCGCGACCTTGGGTGCTGACGCAAAGAACGCGGTGACCGGCGTTGGCGCGCCCTCATAAACGTCGGGCGTCCACATGTGGAACGGCACGGCCGAGACCTTGAAACAGAGCCCGGCGAGCAGGAACACCAGCCCGAAAACGATGCCAACGCTCCCGGTCTTCACGGCTGCGGCTATGCCGGCGAAGCTGACCGTACCGGTGAAGCCGTAAACCAGCGAAGCGCCGTATAGCAGCATGCCCGACGACAAGGCGCCCAGCACGAAATACTTCAGACCGGCCTCGGTCGACTTGGCATTGTCCCGATTGCTCGCCGCGACCACGTAAAGCGCAAGGCTCATCAGCTCCAATCCAAGATAGAGCATGATCAGGTCGCCGGCCGAGATCAGCACCATCATGCCGAGTGTCGAAAGCAGGACCAGGATGGCGTATTCGAAGATGCGCCGGGACGGGTCGGCGAGAAATTCAGTCGAAAGGATCAGCGTCGCGGCCGAACCGATCAACGCCAGCACCTTCAGGAAGCGGGCAAAATCGTCGACGATGAAGCTGCCATTGAACGTCGTGAGCTTTCCGCCCGGCAGCGCCAGCTCGAGCAGGCCCACAACCACCAGGAGACCGACCGCGAGGCCCGTGATGAGGCTTGTCGTCCGTGGACCCTGATAGGCCCCGACCAGCAGCAGCACCATGGCGCCGACGGCCAGCACGAGCTCCGGCAGTACGGGCAGCAGTTGATAACCTGCACTCTCAAAGCTCATGGCGCATTGTCCTGACCTGGAGTTTCGGCTCTGACCAGATCAGAACCGAGCTCTCCTCTCGTGATTCGACGCGTTTCTTCAGGTGATCCGATTCCCACTTAGCCCGAAAAACGCTGGGTTAGTGCAGCAGTGCTGCCGCCTTCACGGCAGTTACTGCGGTGTTGTAGTTGTTGACAAGTTGTTGCACCGACGACGCCGACATGTCGAGCACCGGCTTCGGGTAAAAGCCGAACAGGATGGTGAGCGCCACCAGCGGCATCAGCGTCAGGCTTTCGCGGAAGGTGAGATCCTTGATGGTCGCCAGCGACGGCTGGACCAGCGCGCCGAATACCACCTTGCGATAAAGCCATAGCGCATAGGCCGCCGACAGGATCACGCCCGTGGTGGCGAAGGTGGCGGTCGGAATCGAGACCTTGAAGGTACCGATCAACGTCATGAATTCGCCGACAAAGCCGGATGTGCCGGGCAGACCGACATTGGCCATGGTGAAGACCATGAACACCAGCGCATAAAGCGGCATGCGATTGACGAGCCCGCCATAGGCGGCGATCTCGCGGGTATGCATCCGGTCGTAGACGATGCCGACGGAGAGGAACAGCGCGCCCGAGACGATGCCGTGCGAGACCATCTGGAATACGCCGCCGGCGACCCCTTGCGTGGTTCCGGCGAAGATCCCCATAGTGACGAAGCCCATATGGGCCACCGAGGAATAGGCAATCAGCTTCTTCATGTCTTCCTGCATCAGCGCCACCAGTGAGGTGTAGATGATCGCTATCACCGAGAGCGAGAAGATCAGCGGCGCGAAATCATGCGAGGCCAGCGGGAACATCGGTAGCGAGAACCGCAGGAAGCCGTAGCCGCCCATCTTCAGGAGGATCGCGGCCAGGATCACCGAGCCGGCTGTGGGTGCTTCGACATGCGCGTCCGGCAGCCAGGTGTGAACGGGCCACATCGGCATCTTCACCGCAAAAGAGGCAAAGAACGCAAGCCAGGCCCAGGTCTGCAAGCTGCGCGGCACGGCGCTGTGCATTAGCGTTGGAATGTCAGTGGTGCCGGCGTTCCAATACAGTGCCATGATCGCCAGCAGCATCAGGACTGAGCCGAGCAGCGTGTAGAGGAAGAACTTGAAGGAGGCATAGACCCGGCGCGGTCCGCCCCATACGCCGATGATCAGGAACATCGGGATCAGGCCGCCTTCGAAGAACAGGTAGAACAGCACGAGGTCGAGCGCACAGAAGGTGCCGACCATCAGCGTTTCCAGGAGCAGGAACGCCATCATGTATTCGCGCACCCGCAGCGTGATGGATTTCCAGCTCGCCACAATGCAGATCGGCATCAAAGCGGTGGTCAGGATCACGAATGGCAGCGAAATGCCGTCTACGCCCATGTGGTAGGTGATGGCGTTGGCGAGCCAGGGCGCCTTCTCGACGAACTGAAAGTCCGGCTGGGCCGGATCGAAGCGCCAGACCAGAATCAGCGACACTGCAAACGTGATCAGCGTGGTCCACAGCGCGATCCAGCGCGCGTTGCGCCGCGCGGCTTCGTCGTCGCCGCGACTGATATAGACCAAGAGCGCCCCAACCACGGGAAGGAACGTGACGACCGATAGAATGGGCCAGGTCGTCATTGGCTAGCCTCCCACGCCAAAAAACATGAAGTAGGTGATCAGCCCGGCAACGCCGACCAGCATCGCAAAGGCGTAGTGATAGAGGTAGCCGGTCTGGAGCTGGACCGCCCGGCGGGTGACGTCGAGCACACGCGCCGAGACGCCGTCGGGCCCAAGGCCATCGATGATAGCGCCGTCGCCGACCTTCCAGAGAAAACGCCCGATCCACTTCGCCGGACGCACGAAGATCAGGTCGTACAGCTCGTCGAAATACCACTTGTTGAGCAGGAACTGGTAGAGCAGCGGCTGCTGATTGGCGAGTTCGACCGGCAGATATGGTCGGCGGATATAGAAAAGATAGGAGACTGCCAGACCAAGCAGCATCATTACGGTTGGCAGCTGGCGGAGCCAGAACGACATCTGCTCCATATCCTCCAGGATATGCGGATTCATCTTCACAGACTCGCGGAAGAATTCCTCGACGCCGTTGCCCGCGAACAGCTCCTTGAACGGGAAACCGGCAAGGATCGACCCGGCGGCGAGGACGCCGATCGGAATCAGCATCCTCAGCGGCGATTCGTGCGCGGCCTCATAATGCTCCTGATCGTGCGGCTCGCCGAAGAAGGTCTTGAAGATCAGGCGCCAGGAATAGAACGATGTCAGACCTGCCGCAGCCACCGTCATCAGGAAGCCGTAGAACGCCAATGGATTGTGCGAGGCGAAAGCGGATTCGATGATCGCGTCCTTGGAGAAATAACCCGCGGTGAGTGGAAAGCCGGTCAGCGCCAGCGTGCCGATGAACATGACAGCGAAGGTGTATGGGATCCTGCGCCACAGCCCGCCCATGTTGCGGATATCCTGCTCGTGATGCATCGCATAGATCACCGAACCAGACCCTAAGAACAACAGCGCCTTGAAGAAGGCATGGGTGAACAAATGGAATATGCCGACGGAGTAAGCCCCCGCGCCCATTGCCACGAACATGTAGCCAAGCTGCGAGCAAGTCGAATAGGCGACGATGCGCTTGATGTCGTTCTGCACGAGGCCGACGGTGGCCGCAAAGAAGGCGGTGGTCGCGCCGATGAACATCACGAAGGCTTGCGCATTGGGCGCGAGTTCGAACAGCGGTGACAGCCGCGCCACCATGAAGACACCCGCGGTCACCATGGTCGCGGCATGGATCAGTGCCGAGACCGGTGTCGGGCCCTCCATCGCGTCGGGAAGCCAGGTGTGCAGCAGGAACTGCGCCGATTTGCCCATCGCGCCCATGAACAGAAGCAGGCAGGTCAGGGTCAGCGCGTCCGCGTGCCAACCGAAAAGGTCGATGGTCTTGCCAGTCAGGCCCGGGGCCGCCGCGAAGATGGTTTCGTAGTCGGTTGATCCGATCAGCATGAAGATCGCGAAAATGCCGAGCGCGAAGCCGAAATCGCCGACGCGATTGACGATGAAAGCCTTGATCGCCGCGGCATTCGCCGACGGCTTCTGGTACCAGAAGCCGATCAGCAGGTAGCTCATAAGGCCGACGCCTTCCCAGCCGAAAAACAACTGCACCAAATTATCGGCAGTCACCAACATCAGCATCGCGAAGGTGAACAGCGACAGATAGCTGAAGAAGCGCGGCCGGTATGGATCCTCGTCCATGTAGCCGATCGAATAGAGATGGACGAGCGAGGAAATCGTGTTGACGACCACCAGCATCACGGCGGTCAGTGTGTCGACCCGCAGCGCCCATACGACCTGCAGATCGCCCGATGTGATCCACGGGAACAGCGCGATCCTGGCATCGTGGTGCAGGAAGCCGACATCGACCAGCGCCAGCCAGGATAAAGCCGCAGCCACGAACAAAAGGCCCGTCGTAATCAATTCGGCCGCGCGCGAACCCGCCGCCGCCGGCTCGACCGCGTGATGGTCGTGGCCGTGATCGTCGCCGGCATGATCGTCATGGGCAGCCGCCGCGTGGGCATCGGCGCCATGCACCTCGTCATGATGCTCGACTTCATCGCCGCCCGGATTACGCGCATGCGCACCGAAGACGGAGATCAACCCTGCAAGGACAGCGCCGATCAGCGGCAGAAAGACGATTGCCTGAATCATAGGCGAGCCTCGTTGCGCATGATCCCGGAACAAACAAAACCGTTTGTTCGGGAAAACCGGTTTCCACTTTTCCGGATCATGCGATTAACCCTTCATCAGATTGACGTCTTCAACCGCAATCGAGCCGCGATTGCGGTAGTACACCACCAGCACCGCCAGACCGATCGCCGTTTCGGCAGCCGCCACGGTGAGCACCAAGAGCGCGAACACCTGGCCAACGATGTCGCCGATGAACGTCGAAAACGCCACCAGGTTGATATTGACGGCGAGCAGGATCAGTTCGATCGACATCAGGATGATGATGATGTTCTTGCGGTTGAGGAAGATGCCGAGAATCCCGAGCGTGAACAGGATCGCGCCGACCGACAGATAATGTCCAAGACCGATCGTCATTGCACCCACTCCGCCGCGTCGGCGTCTTGCAGACCCTGCCCCGATGCCACCTTGCGCACGCTCATGGCGAGTTCAGGCGTCCGCGCATTCTGTACATTGATATCCTGCCGCTTGACGTTGGCCTTGTGGCGCAGCGTCAGCACGATGGCCCCGATCATCGCCACCAGGAGCACCATCCCCGCGATCTGGAAATAGTGGATGTACTTGGTATAGAGAACGAGACCGAGCCCCTCGGTATTGCTGACATTGGTCGGGATCGCGGCTGTGATCGATTTGGCCACATTGGGGTTGATGACCCATCCGCCCCCGACCAGCAGCAGTTCAGCCAGGAATACCGCGCCGATCACGAGACCAATCGGGAGATATTCCAGAAAGCCCTCACGCAGTTCGGTGAAATCGACATCAAGCATCATGATCACGAACAGGAACAGCGTCGCGACCGCGCCGACATATACAAAGATGAGAACCATCCCCAGAAATTCGGCGCCCATCAGTATGAACAGGCCGGCCGCGCTGACGAATGCCAGGATCAAAAATAGCACCGAATGCACGGGATTGCGTGAGACAATCACCATGACCGCCGAGGCCACGCAGATGCCGGCGAAAAGATAGAAGAACATCGCGGGAAGGATCATGCGACCGCGCCTCCGGCAGGAGCCACCCATCCATCGACGACCGCCGGCGGGTTCCCTCCCCCCTTGTGGGGGAGGGTTAGGGGGAGGGGTAAGCCACGCGCACCGAACCCGGGGCTTATCCCCCTCTCCAGCTCTCCCCCACAAGGGAGGAGAGAGCCCACTGCACACGTGGCGCCCATATGAATCTCAACAGTCAAATTCATCACCTCACCGGTACGGCGCGTCGAGTTCGATCGATTTCGCAATCTCGCGCTCCCAGCGGTCGCCATTGGCGAGAAGTTTCGCCTTGTCATAATAGAGTTCCTCGCGCGTCTCGGTCGCGAATTCGAAATTCGGGCCCTCGACGATGGCATCGACCGGACAGGCCTCCTGGCAAAGCCCGCAATAGATGCATTTCACCATGTCGATGTCGTAGCGCACGGCGCGCCTGGTGCCATCGTTGCGGCGCGGTCCGGCCTCGATGGTGATCGCCTGCGCCGGACAGATCGCCTCGCACAGCTTGCAGGCGATGCAGCGCTCCTCGCCATTGGGATAACGGCGCAGCGCGTGCTCGCCACGAAAACGCGGCGAGATCGGCCCCTTCTCGAATGGATAGTTCAGCGTCGGCTTCGGCTTGAAAAAGTAACGCATGGCGAGAAAGAATGCCGATACGAATTCGGACAACAGCAGCGAGCGCGACGTGGCGTTGATATTGACACTCATGGCGACCTCATTTCGGCGCGATCCCCGCGAACTGCAGCACACCCGCGACGACAACCACCATCGCCAGCGATAACGGCAGGAACACCTTCCAGCCCAGCCTCATCAGCTGGTCGTAGCGGTAGCGCGGCACGATTGCCTTCGCCATCGCAAACAGGAAGAACATGAAAAATACCTTGAGCGAGAACCAGATCACGCCAGGTATCCAGGTGAACGGCGGCAACGCGACCGGTGGCAGCCAGCCGCCAAGGAACATGATCGTGGCCATCGCGCACATCGTGGTGATCGCGACGTACTCGCCGAGCATGAACAACAGATAGGGTGTCGAGCCGTATTCGACCATGAAGCCGGCGACCAGTTCGGATTCGGCCTCCACCAGATCGAACGGCGGGCGGTTGGTTTCCGCGAGCGCCGAGACATAGAAGACCACGAACATCGGAAACAGCGGCAGCCAGTACCAGTTCAGGAACGTCACCCAGGGCAATCCGATCAGGCTGCCGAGACCGCGGGTATTCTGGGCCTCGACCACGGCCGACAGATTGAGCGAGCCCGCGCAAAGCAGGACGGTGATGATCACGAACCCGATCGAGACTTCGTAACTCACCATCTGCGCCGCCGAGCGAAGTGCTGCGAGGAACGGATATTTCGAGTTCGATGACCAGCCGGCCATGATGATGCCGTAGATCGACAGCGACGAAATCGCGAAGATGTAGAGCACTCCGACATTGATGTCCGAGATCACCCAGCCGAGATTCATTGGGATCACGGCCCACGCCGCGAGCGCAAGCACGCAGCTCACCAGAGGTGCCAGCAGGAACACGCCCTTGTTGGCGCCGGACGGGATAATCGGCTCCTTCAATACGAATTTCAGAAGGTCGGCGAAGGATTGAAACAGGCCCCACGGTCCCACCACGTTGGGACCGCGCCTGATCTGCACCGCCGCCCAGATCTTGCGGTCGGCAAGCAGGATGTAGGCGATCGCGATCAAGAGCACCACGAGCAGCAGCAGGCTCTGCGCGACCATGATGATCAGCGGCCAGAGGAAGCCGGTCCAGAATGTGCTAGCGAAGAATTCAGCCATCAGGTCACGCTCACTCCGCTGCCGTCAGCATTTGTCCCGAGGCCAGGCGGGAACATTCCGCCATGACCGCAGACACCCGCGCGATCGGGTTGGTCAGGTAGAAATCCTCTACGATAGCCTTGAACGCCGCCTTTTCGACGTTGCCACCCTTGCTGGCAAGCGTCTTGATGTCTGCGGCGTTGCCGGCTTCGATCTGGTCGAGGCGCATCAAATGCGGCACGGCCTTGAAGAGCGCCTGCCGCAAGGCTGCGAGCGAATCGTAGGGCAGCTTCTTACCCAGCACGTCCGACAGCGCCCGGATGATTGCCCAGTCCTCGCGCGCCTCCCCCGGAGGAAATCCGGCGCGGTTGGCCATCTGCACCCGGCCTTCGGTGTTGACGAAAATGCCGGACTTTTCGGTGTAGGCCGCACCCGGCAGGATGACGTCGGCGCGGTGCGCGCCACGGTCACCGTGGGTGCCGATATAAACGACAAAAGTGCCGTCCGGCAGCTTGATCTCGTCGGCGCCGAGCAGGAACAAAACATCGAGCGTGCCGAACGTCGTCATCTCAACCGAACTCAGGCCACCTGCGCCCCTCGCAAAGTTGATATCGAGCGCGCCAACCCGCGAGGCCGTATTCTGCAAGACCGCAAACCCGTTCCAGCCGTCCTTGACCGCCCCGACATCCAGCGCAAGCCTCGCCGCAAGCGCAAGCACCGCCGGCCCGTCATGTCGTGCGCCCGCGCCGGCCCCGACCAGCACGATCGGCTTCTTGGCGTTCTTTAGAACGTCCGCGAAGGAATGCTTGCCGGCGGCAAGATTGCTGAGCGAATCCGTGCCGGCGCCGAGATGGTCGTAGGGGTAGGTCAAATCGGCCCTGGCGCCGATCACACCGATCTTGAGCTGGCCCGAGCGCCAGCGCTTGCGGATGCGCGCGTTGAGAACGGCAGCCTCCTTGCGCGGGTTCGAACCGACGATCAGAAGCGCGTCGGCCTGGTCGATTCCGGCAATCGTCGGATTGAAAATATAGGAGGCGCGTCCGGCCCTGGGATCGAAGCCGTCGCCGCCCTGCACCGCGAGATTGAACGAGCCGTATTTCGTCAGGAGCTCCTTTAACGCGAACATCTCCTCGACCGCGGCAAGATCGCCTGCGATCGCTCCGATCCGCTTGCCGTCGGTGCGGCTTGCCTTCGCCGCGATGGCCGCGAAGGCCTCGGACCACGATGCCGGACTGAGCTGGCCGTTTTGTCTAATGTAGGGACGATCAAGCCGCTGCGTGCGCAGGCCATCGACGATGTGGCGGGTCTTGTCGGAAATCCACTCCTCGTTCACCGCCTCGTTGACGCGCGGCAGAATTCGCATGACCTCACGGCCGCGGGTATCGACGCGAATCGCCGAGCCGACCCCGTCCATCACATCGATCGACTGGGTCTTGCCGAGCTCCCAGGGCCGTGCCGCGAAGGCATAGGGCTTCGAGGTCAGCGCGCCCACCGGGCAGATGTCAACCAGGTTGCCTTGGAGTTCGGAGGTCAGTGCGGTCTCCAGATAGGTGGTGATCTCCATGTCCTCGCCGCGGCCGGTTGCGCCCATCTCGGGAACACCACAGACTTCGGCGGCAAAGCGGACACAGCGCGTGCACTGAATGCACCGGTTCATCGAGGTCTTGACCAGCGCGCCCAGATATTTGTCCTCGACGGCGCGCTTGTTCTCGGCGAAGCGAGAGGTATCGACGCCGTAGCCCATCGCCTGATCTTGCAGGTCGCACTCCCCGCCCTGGTCGCAGATCGGGCAATCCAGCGGATGGTTGATCAGCAGGAATTCCATCACGCCTTCACGGGCTTTCTTCACCATCGGCGAACGGGTCGAGATTTCCGGCAGCTCGCCCTTCGGGCCGGGACGGCAATCGCGAACGCCCCAGGCGCAGCTCGCCACCGGTTTGGGGCCGCCCTTCACCTCAACGAGGCACATCCGGCAATTGCCGGCGATCGACAGCCGCTCGTGGTAGCAAAAGCGCGGAATTTCTGCCCCCGCCGCCTCGCACGCCTGCAGCAGCGTGAATTCAGCGGGAACATCGATCTCTTTGCCATCGACGATGAGTTTGGTCATTGCTGTCTCAAGTCTGTCCGGGCTTGCAATCGGGCGGTGTAATGCTGGCGGTCTTCAGGGACGTCTTCACCCACTCCTGGGTGATGGTGCTGTAGGTCGCGAGAAACGCGGGCTCGACCTTGTTCTTTTCGCACAGAAACGGCAGATGCGGCTTCAGATCGTAGTCGCAGGACGCCAGCCACTCGCGCCGGTCGGCGAATGCAGCGGTGACTTCCTCGCAGGCGTAGAGGAAGTAGGAGACAAAACTCTCGTACTGAATCTGCGCGTCGCGGCCGCCGGCCCTGATCGTATCGTAATCCGGCGCCGAGAATTTCGGATTCTTGAACGCCAGATCGATGTAACCCAAAAACGCCTGCCGCGCGCTGGCGGCGCGATTGCTGGTGCGAATTTCGTTGATCTGGAACAGGATCGCCACGAAGCCGAGCAGCGCCACCGTCGCCTGCGCCATCTGCGCCAGCGTCCCGTATCTCTGCCACCAGAAAATGCTCGGTTGCGACATCAGGGTTACTCCGCCGCGACCATGTGCGCAGGGTCCAGAATGCCGACATCGTCGATATCGGCTTTGCGCGAATATTCGTCGATGCGCTCCTCGATCTCGTGGCGAAAATGCGCGATCAGGCCCTGGATCGGCCAGGCCGCGGCATCCCCCAGCGCGCAGATGGTGTGTCCCTCGACCTGTTTTGTGACTTCCAGCAGCATATCGATTTCGCGCTTGTGGGCGCGGCCTTCGGCCATCCGGGTCAGCACCCGCCACATCCACCCGGTGCCCTCCCGACACGGCGTGCACTGGCCGCAGCTCTCATGCTTGTAGAAATAGGAGATACGCGCGATCGCGCGGATCAGGTCGGTCGACTTGTCCATCACGATGACGGCAGCGGTGCCGAGACCGGAACGCAATTTGCCGAGGCTATCGAAATCCATCGGTGTATCGATGATCTGGTCCGCGGGCACCATGCGCACCGAGGAGCCGCCGGGGATCACCGCCTTGAGATTGTCCCAGCCGCCACGGATACCGCCGCAATGGCGCTCGATCAGTTCGCGAAACGGAATTCCCATCGCCTCTTCGACATTGCAGGGGCGCTCGACATGCCCCGAAATGCAGAACAGCTTGGTGCCGACATTATTGGGTCGTCCGATGCTGGCGAACCACGCCGCACCGCGCCGCAGAATATCCGGCGCGACCGCGATCGACTCGACATTATTGACCGTGGTCGGGCAGCCGAACAAACCGACATTGGCGGGGAATGGCGGCTTCAGCCGCGGCATGCCCTTCTTGCCCTCGAGACTCTCCAGCAGCGCGGTTTCTTCGCCGCATATATAGGCGCCGGCGCCATGGGTCACGTAGAGGTCGAACGGCCAGCCGTTGACATTGTCCTTGCCGATCAGTTTCGCCGCATAGGCCTGCTCGACCGCGGCCTCCAGATGCTCGCGCTCCCTGATGAATTCGCCGCGCACGTAAATATAGCAGGCATGCGCGCCCATCGCGAAGCTGGCAATCAGGCAACCCTCGACCAGAAGATGCGGATCGTGCCGCATGATCTCGCGGTCCTTGCAGGTGCCGGGCTCGGACTCGTCGGCATTGACCACCAGATAGCTTGGCCGGCCGTCGGTGGATTCTTTCGGCATGAACGACCATTTCAGGCCGGTCGGAAACCCTGCCCCGCCGCGGCCGCGCAGGCCCGAGGCCTTCATCTCGTTGATGATCCAGTCGCGGCCCTTATCGATGATCGCTTTGGTGCCGTCCCAGGCGCCGCGCCGACGCGCACCTTCGAGGCCCCAGTCCTGGAGGCCGTAGAGGTTCTTGAAGATGCGGTCCCTGTCGTCGAGCATGACCAAACTTCCCGGAATCAGCGATTGGACTGCGAATAAGCAAGACCCGCGGCGCAGGCGCCAAACGCCATCGCCCACAGCAGAGAGGTTTCGAGCGAGGCACTCAGCGCGTAGCGCTGCAGCAGGAAAATAAACGCGGCCGCCGCCGCGGCGTGCAGAGCCATATGGCGCCAGTTCTTCATCGCACCGACACTCCCCGGCCCGGCCGCTGGCAAGTTGCGGTCGCGCGTCATGTGGTTTCCTTCAGCGTGGTCGGCCCGCCCACGGGAGCGGACAATTGCCGATCGATTTGCGGTCCCGGTTTCGGCTGACGGCCGGAGGCAAAGCCATCAAGCACCTTGCCGAAGCTCTCCTTGGTCAGATCCTCATAAGTGTCCTTCCAGATCAGCGCCATCGGGGCGTTCACGCAGGCGCCAAGACACTCGACTTCTTCCCAGCTGAAATTGCCATCCTTGGAAAGATGGAAGGGATCGTGGTGGATCCGGCTCTGGCACACCTCGATGAGGTCGGCCGCCCCGCGCAAGCGGCACGGCGTCGTGCCGCAGACCTGAACGTGCGCCTTCTTGCCGACCGGCTGCAACTGGAACATCGTGTAGAAAGTCGCGATCTCGAGCGCGCGGATATAGGGCATGCCAAGCAAGTCCGCGACCGCCCGGATCGCCGCTTCCGAGACCCACCCGTCATGCTGCTCTTGAGCGCGCCACAGGATCGAGATGACAGCGGAGGCCTGACGGCCTTCCGGAAATTTGGCGATCTGTTGCTTCGCCCAGGCAAGATTCTCCGGCGTGAACGTAAAGCTAGCGGGCTGCAGTTCCTTGGGCGCGAGACGGCGGACGGACATTGTGTTCAGTCTCTCATTGCATGCGGCGCGTAGCCCGCTCAAAATGGATGGACGGCAACGCGGTCACCGGTCGACCTCTCCGAACACGATGTCAAGCGAGCCCAGAATGGCCGAGACGTCGGCCAACAGATGACCCCTGCAGATAAAATCCATCGCCTGCAAATGCGCGAACCCGGGCGCGCGGATCTTGCATTTGTATGGCTTGTTACTGCCGTCGGCGACCAGGTAAACGCCGAACTCGCCCTTGGGCGCCTCGACCGCGACGTAGACTTCGCCGGCCGGCACGTGAAAGCCCTCCGTATAGAGCTTGAAATGGTGGATCAGCGCTTCCATCGAGCGTTTCATCTCGCCGCGACGCGGCGGGAAAATCTTGTTGTCCTGGACCGCGACGGGCCCCTGCCCGTCGGCCGCGCGCAGCTTGGCGATGCTTTGCTTCATGATGCGCACGGACTGGCGCATCTCTTCCATGCGGATGCAGTAGCGGTCGTAGCAGTCGCCGTTCTTGCCGATCGGAATATCGAAATCCATTTCGGCATAGCATTCATAGGGCTGAGCTTTGCGCAGGTCCCAGGCAGCGCCAGAGCCGCGCACCATCACGCCCGAAAAGCCCCATTCCCACGCCTGCTTCAGCGAGACGACGCCGATATCGACGTTGCGCTGCTTGAAGATGCGGTTGCCGGTGAGGAGCGTTTCGAGATCGTCGACGACGCCGAGGAACGGATCGCACCATGCCTCGATATCATCGATCAGCTTCGGTGGCAGATCCTGGTGAACGCCGCCGATCCGGAAATAGGCCGCGTGCATGCGCGAACCCGAGGCACGCTCGTAAAACACCATCAGCTTCTCGCGCTCTTCAAAGCCCCACAAAGGCGGGGTAAGGGCGCCGACGTCCATCGCCTGCGTGGTGACATTGAGAAGATGCGACAGGATGCGACCGATTTCGCAGTACAGAACCCGGATCAACTGGCCGCGGCGCGGCACCTCAATACCGAGCAATTTTTCCGCCGCCAGACAGAATGCGTGTTCCTGATTCATCGGCGCGACATAGTCGAGCCGGTCGAAATAAGGAATCGCCTGCAAATAGGTCTTGTGCTCGATCAACTTCTCGGTGCCGCGGTGAAGCAGGCCGATATGGGGATCGACGCGGGCGACGACTTCGCCATCGAGCTCCAGCACCAGACGCAACACGCCATGCGCGGCCGGATGCTGGGGTCCGAAATTGATGGTGAAGTTGCGGAGCGCTGCTGCTTCGGTCATTGCGTGGCCTCCGCTTGCAAGCGAATGGCGAATAGCGAATAGCAAATAGCGATTGGGTTCATTTCGCAGCCTTGTTCTGCAGCGATCGTATTAGAGCGCGAATCATTTTGCCCAAGCTCTTGCATTGCGCGAGTATTGGCTGCAGATCCTGCTCGGGAACGAGACCGACGCGATCTGCCAAAAGCAGATGCGTTTCCATCTCCTTCAGAGACCCCTGAATTCGTAGATGTTGCACGAAGCTGCCCGTATTTTCTCGCCCCTGACCTTCCGCGATATTCGCTGGAATCGAGCCGGCCGCGCGCCTGATCTGTGAGGTCAACCCGAAAAGTTAGTCGCGAGGAAATTGGCGCGTCAACCGATAGCACGACACCGCCAAGGTCATGGCTTCCTGCCATACCCTCAGGTCCCGATACGAATTGATCGATAGATCGGCCAACAATCATCCCTATTCGCCACTCGCCATTCGCTATTCGCCGCTTCGCTTCTCATCCCCGGGCAGGACCGGATAATCCGCGCCTTCCCACGGCGAGAGAAAATCGAATTTGCGGAATTCCTGGTTGAGACGAACAGGTTCGTAAAGCACCCTCTTCTCCTGATCGTCGTAGCGCACCTCAACAAAGCCGGTGAGCGGGAAATCCTTGCGCAGTGGGTGGCCATCGAAGCCGTAATCGGTCAACAGACGTCGCATATCCGGGTGGCCGGTGAAGATCACGCCATAGAGATCGTAGGTTTCTCGCTCGAACCAGTCGGCGCCCGGAAACACGTCGATGATCGAGGGCACTTGCGTCGTCTCGTCGGCCTCGCCACGCAAACGGATTCGCGCATTCAGTGTCGGAGACAGCAGGTGGTAGACCACGTCGAAGCGCTTTTCGCGCCCGGGGTAATCCACTGCGGTCACATCGGTCAGATTGACGAAGCGGCAGTTAGGATCGTCGCGCAGGAATCGGGCGACATCGACGAGTTTGCCGACCTCAACCGTTACCGTGAGCTGATTGAACGCAACCGAATGACCGCTCGCAGCACCGGCAAGCGCGCTAACAATCGTCTGCCCCAGAGCGTCGAGCCTGCCGTCGTCCATACCCAAAACCTTAACGTTCGATGGTTCCGGTGCGCCGGATCTTCTTCTGCAGCAGCATTACGCCGTAAAGCAGCGCTTCCGCCGTCGGCGGACAGCCGGGCACGTAGATGTCGATGGGCACGATGCGGTCACAACCGCGCACCACCGAATATGAATAGTGATAGTAGCCGCCGCCATTGGCGCAGGATCCCATCGAGATCACATAACGCGGCTCGGGCATCTGATCGTAAACCTTGCGCAGCGCGGGCGCCATCTTGTTGGTCAGTGTGCCCGCCACGATCATCACGTCGGATTGCCTCGGGGAGGCGCGTGGTGCGAAGCCGAAGCGCTCGGCGTCATAGCGCGGCATCGACATCTGCATCATCTCGACCGCGCAACATGCGAGGCCGAAGGTCATCCACATCAGCGATCCCGTGCGCGCCCAGGTGATCAGGTCGTCGGCAGCGGCGACGAAGAAACCCTTGTCGGAAAGCTCGTGATTGACCTCGAGAAAATAGGGATCGTTGGCCCCGACCGGCTTGCCGGTGGAGGGGTCAATAATACCGCTCGCGGCGGGAGCGACCGCCGGTGCGAACCCTGGCGTTGCGGCAGCTGGGTTCAATCCCATTCGAGCGCGCCTTTCTTCCACTCGTAGGCAAAACCGACCGTGAGGACGGCGAGGAAAACCAGCATCGACCAAAAGCCGGTCGCCCCCAGCTTGCCGAACGCCACCGCCCACGGAAACAGGAACGCCACTTCCAGATCGAAGATAATAAAGAGGATGGCCACCAGGTAGAACCGGACGTCGAACTTCATGCGGGCGTCGTCGAATGCGTTGAATCCGCACTCATAGGCCGACAGCTTTTCGGGATCAGGTTGCTGGAAGGCCACGAGGAAGGGCGCGATCAGCAGCGCCAATCCGATCAGGCCGGCGACCCCGACAAACACCACGAGAGGGAGGTAATTCTGCAAAATGCCGTTCATCGGCGGGGCCTTTTTGCTGCGGTCGCAGACGACAGCAGATTCGTTAATTCCAGTGGTTCCGAGGCTTAGCGCAGCGCAACAAGGGGCGCAAGACAAGCTATCTTGACGGGTCGGCCGGGTCCGAGGCGTGACGGAAGAATTCGCCAACGCCGCAAAAATAAGCCCCTGGCAGCCGGCCAATTTTGACCCCCACCTTGCGTGCGCGGCGAGCAAGGTACTCTGCCTTTACCGGCCCTCGCTCCCTCGCCGGGCCTAGCCCCTGCTACCACACAATTTTGCTGCCCGGCTCCAAGGGGTGAACGTCGTCCTCGCCGGTATACACCCGGCACAAAGCCAACCAACGACAGCGACGAAACCATTTTGGGGAACCCGCGAAACCGGCCCGCAACAAATGGGGGGTAAATCATTCGCCGACAACGTGGCGGCAAGGACGCCGGGAGGCATTGATGAACCATTCCCTTCACTCCGTGGACCGGGCGACCCACTTGAAGATCGTGGTGGTAGCCCTGGCCATCTCTGCGCGCAGCAGCTCGGAATACAGCCAGACCGCTCATGTCATTAAGGCGGGCAAACCGATAACGGTGACCAGCTCAGATTCATCGATGGTTCGCTAAGCCAGTCGTTTGAGGGTAGAGCCACGGCGCGGCCTCTTCACTAATCCCGGCTCGCCTTCGAGCGGCCAAAGGAAGAGCTGCAGCCGCCTGCTCCAATCGCGCGCTGCTGAATTTTACAACCTAAACGACGCTTGAAGAGAAGCGCCGGGCGGATTGTTTCCGCGGCTGGGCGACGGAATTCACAGCGGTTTTCTAGAACCTGGGTCCACCCGTCAGTCCCGGAAGCGTTGCGTTCGCAAGCACTAACCCATTGAAATGATGGCGCGAGAGACGGGGCTCGAACCCGCGACCTCCGGCGTGACAGGCCGGCGCTCTAACCAACTGAGCTACTCCCGCGTGATTGCGCAACCCGCGAAAGGTGGGACTTAAAGGGGCCACATAGCCAAGTCAAGGTTGTTGCGAATCCTCCCGTCAGGCAGGCCTTTTTGGGATGTCGATGCAAAAAATAGGCTGTTTACAGGCAAAACAACGTAGGCATACTGCCCCCGAATCGTTTAAGGCCTGATACGTCTTAGGTTCCTAAGCCATCAACAACGAGGAGGGCCAAATATGGCGAAGAAGGCAGCGACACCGACCACCGTCACGCTCAAGCATCTCGCAGCGGCAATCGCCGAAGACCAGGAATTGTCCAAGAAGAAGGCTGAGGAGATTATGAACGACCTGGTCTCCCGGATCACCAAGCATCTGAAGAAGGGCGAGCGCATCCGCATCGTCGGCCTCGGCATCCTGCAGGTGCGCAAGCGCGCCGCCCGCATGGGCCGCAATCCCGCCACCGGCGAAGCGATCCACATCAAGGCCAGCAAGAAGGTCGCCTTCCGCGCAGCCAAAGAGCTCAAGGAAGCCGTCTGATAAGAGGCGCATTCCAACCCTGACTTTCCACTCCTGACTTGGCGTCATTCCGGCCAACACACGCGGCGCCGCTGGAATGACGCCACCTCCGCCGAAGCGTTTTTCTGTTACCTGCGGTATTGATTGTGAGTTCATCCCTCAGGTTCATGCACACCGTGACCGAGCGCTTTCTGCGCTACGTGGTGATCGACACCCAATCCGACCCCGCCTCCCCGACCTGCCCCTCCACCGAAAAGCAAAAGGATCTGGGCCGTTTGCTCGCCCACGAGCTGCAGGCGATAGGGCTTAGCGACGCCGATCTCGATGAACACGGCTATGTCTACGCGACGATCCCGGCGAATACCGACAAGCGGGTTCCGGTCATCTGCTTCTGCTCGCATATGGACACCTCGCCCGACTGCTCTGGCAAGAACGTCAAGCCACAGATCGTGTGGAACTATCGCGGCGGCGACATCGTGCTGCCGGCCGATCCCTCTCAGATTATCCGTGCCGCGGACCATCCCGCGCTGGCCGATCAGATCGGCAACGACATCATCACCACCGACGGAACCACGCTGCTGGGCGCCGACAACAAGGCTGGCATCGCCGAAATCATGGATGCGGCGCAGTTCCTCGTTCAGAATCCACAGATCAAGCATGGCACAATCAAGATCCTGTTCACCCCCGACGAGGAGATCGGCCGCGGCGTCGACTGGGTCGACCTGAACAAGCTCGGCGCCGATTTTGCCTACACGATCGACGGCGAAACCGCCGGGACTATCGAGGACGAAACCTTTTCCGCCGATGGCGTCACGATCACCCTCGAAGGCGTCAGCACCCATCCCGGCTTTGCCAAGGGCAAGATGGAGCACGCGATCAAGATCGCCGCCGCCATCGTCGAACGCCTGCCCAAAAATACCTGCTCGCCTGAAACCACCGAAGGCCGGGAAGGCTTTCTGCATCCGATCGGCATCTCCGGCGCACTGGAAAAAACCACGCTCGGTTTCATCGTCCGTGACTTCACCGAGGCTGGATTGAAGCAAAAGGAAGCGCTGCTGGAAGACATCGTCAAAGAAGTGATGCATGGCTTTCCGCGCTCAAACTACCGGTTGGAGATCAAACAGCAGTACCGCAACATGAAGCAGGTGATCGATCGTCACCCGGAAATCATCGACCACGCAATAGCGGCGATCCGCCGCGCCGGCCTTACGCCGATGAAGAACTCAATCCGCGGCGGCACTGACGGTTCGCGGCTGTCCTTCATGGGGCTGCCCTGCCCCAATATTTTCGCCGGTGAACACGCGTTCCATTCGCGGCTCGAATGGGTGAGTGTGCAGGACATGGAGAAAGCCGTACAGACCATCGTCCATCTCGCGATGATCTGGGAAGAGCGGGCGTAAAAACGCGCGCTACTCCTTCTGATTCAAATTTCAAACAGCCCAACATCGTCATTGCGAGCGCTAGCGAAGCAATCCATTTCGCCGCGCGAAGAAAGATGGATTGCTTCCGCCTTCGCTCGTTGAGCTTCGACGGACGCGGTCGTCGCTGAGCCTGTCATTGGGCGCGCACTCGCGCGATCCGTTGGCTCCCTTGCGCAAACGCTCCGCGTTTGTCGCAGGCAATGACGGGGCGAGCGTGCGCATTCTCGCGGCGTGGTGCGCCCGAGTGGATCCATGCAACGTTGGCCCTCGAAAACAGAGGGCGCAGGGAAAGCCGGGTGCCCGCCGCACCCGCAGCCTCGCGTGCGAAATAAAATAAGCACACGAGCGTAGTCACCGCAGGTTCGCCGGATTCATCCCGGCCTTCCCCGCGCAATGGTTTTAACCGCTTATATCGCGCTCCCCGGTGACCGGGCTTTCTTGCCACCGTCACCTTGCGAAAAGAAACTTCCGCAAGGCTTGATATCAGCGTCGGGATATCAGGACCACACGCCTTCGCCGTCCGCGGATCAACGTCGCATCATCGCCGACATCGCTCGCGTCCATTGCCTCCCGCACCCAACGTCGTGACGATGCGCAACGCCCCTCTTGGTGGGCACGGGATAGACGGAATCTGTCGTTGATTTGCGCCTGAGAGATCAAGCATGCCACCCTGCGGCAAATTGGCACGACGGGCAGTTTGCGCATGGCGGACATGTGCGATCTGCCCGTCGGGCAGCCGTTATCCTGCTGCAAGCCCAGCGTTTGCCGTCACGATCCAGATCGCGGCATCAAGCGGAACGGTCTGTCCCCTGGCAAATGGCGTGAGCGCGTCGCGGATCGAGTTTGCCGCGGCGGCACGGACGTCTTCGGGATAACCCTCCAGCGCGCGGCTGGCCGGTCCAATTTCGAGCGTGCCCTGGACCGCCGCATCAAGGCCGCGCCCGATCGCCACATCGAGCGCGAAGTTACAGGGTTCCAGCTCGATCCCGGTGAAGCCGGCCTCGCCCAGGATCCGGCGTACGCGCGCCTCCGAAGCGAACGAGAAAGGCCCCGGATCTTCCGGGCCCTGCTGCGGTAGTTTTGGCACGTGTTTGTACACCGCCTGAAGTGGCGCCATGAAGAACGGATTTTCGCGCGGCTCACGCCAACACGCAAATGCCAACCGGCCCGACGGGCGTAGCGCTTTGCGCATGTTGGCGAACGACAGCGCAGGGTCGGCGAAGAACATCACGCCGAACCGCGAAGCCAGTAGGTCGAAACTCCCGGGGTCAAACGGATAGACGGTCGCGTCCGCCAGCGCGAAATCGACCGGCAATTCCTTGGACGCCGTCTGCCGCGCACGGGCCAGCATCGGCCCTGACACGTCGACGCCGAGTACATGTCCCGATGGAATGACTTTCTGCGCGAAAGCGATCGTGGTGGCACCGCTGCCGCAGCCGATATCGATGATCCGCTCGCCGGGCTTGGGCCTGGCGCGCGCGATCAGAGCATCGGCAATCGGCGCCAGGAGGATATCCTGCGCCTGCTGCCGGCTGGCCCAGCGCTGCCCGCCCGGCCCATTCCAGTAGGCAATCTGGTCGGCGTTTTGATCGTGGCCTGTCGGGGTTTCCATGCGCCGAATTTCTCGAATGCGGAGTAGTCCGCCTTCATTGCTTCGCAACTTCGGCGCGACAGCCTTCGCGTTGGACTGACTTGCCAAGGCGGAGCACGCGAGAAGCCAAGGCTGGTAGGCGGCGAGAGATTCGAACTCCCGACCCTCTCGGTGTAAACGAGATGCTCTAACCAGCTGAGCTAGCCGCCCACACCCCGTGTTTAGCCTTGCGGACCCCTTGGGTGCAAGGTCGGATGCCGGGCAGACCGGTCGAAGCCGCACTGAACATCCCGCCCACTTATTTGGGCATGATCTGCTCCGAAAACCGGTATCCACTTTTCGGGATCATGCTCTAGTCGCCCGGCCGTCCCAGCAATCCCTCGAGGCCATTGACCCACGGCGCGGCGGAGCGGCACCAGATCTGCCGCTTCGGCTTGAGCCCGTCGCGCTGACGGATACTGCCCCAGCGAATTCCCCAATCGTCGGGGCCACCCTCGCCGCTGGTAAAAAGTGGGGAACCGCATTCCCCGCAGAAGTGCTGGTACCGTGTGCGGCCGTTATCGCCGGTCTTGGCGTAGATTTTTGGGACCTGACCTGTCATCCGGATTTGCTCCCCTGAGCAGATGACTGTCACCCGGTAAGGCGAGCCGGTCAGCGTCTGACAATCCGTGCAGTGACAGATCGACACCCGCTCGGGATCGACCTCGGCCTGATAGGTCACACGGCCGCAATGGCATCGCCCGTCGATGTTCATCGCTCGCTCCAGACAAATTAAAACGGCGCCCCAAGGCGCCGTTTTATCATTTCACGACCGGCCGGTTCAGTGCGCGGTCAGGCCACCGGCGGCTTCGTCACCCGCATCTGGCTTGACCGGCACCTTGGTGGTGTCTTCTTCCCAGACGATTGGCACCGGCGGGCGCACCAGCGCCTTGGCGACGACATCGTCAAGCCGGGCCACCGGGATGATGTCCATGCCGCCCTTGATCGCGTCGGAAATCTCCGTGAGATCCTTGGCGTTGTCCTCCGGGATCAGCACGGTCTTGATTCCGCCACGCGCGGCCGCGAGCAGCTTCTCCTTCAGGCCGCCGATCGGCAGCACCCGCCCGCGCAGCGTGATCTCGCCGGTCATGGCGACGTCGTGCCGGACCGGAATCCCGGTCATGACGGATACGATCGCGGTCGCCATCGCGACACCCGCCGACGGTCCGTCCTTCGGGGTTGCCCCCTCGGGAACGTGGACGTGGATATCGCGCCGGTCGAACAGAGGCGGCTCGATGCCGAAGCCGACGGCACGCGAGCGGACGTAAGACGCCGCCGCCGAAATCGACTCCTTCATCACGTCGCGCAGATTGCCGGTGACCGTCATCTTGCCTTTGCCGGGCATCATGACGCCTTCGATCGTGAGCAGCTCGCCACCGACGTCGGTCCAGGCGAGACCGGTTACGATGCCGACCTGGTCGTCACTTTCGATCTCGCCGTAACGATATTTCGGGACGCCGAGGAACTCCTCCAGCGACTTCTCGGTGACCTTGACCGACTTCTTCTTCGAGATCATCAGCTCCTTCACCGCCTTGCGGGTGAGTGTCGAAAGCTCACGCTCCAGATTGCGCACGCCCGCTTCGCGGGTGTAACGCCGGATCATCAAGAGCAGCGCATCGTCGTCGATCGACCACTCCTTGGAATCCAGCCCGTGCTTGGCGATCGCGTTCGGGATCAGATGCTTGCGGGCGATCTCGACCTTCTCGTTTTCGGTGTAGCCGGCGATCCGGATGATCTCCATGCGGTCCATCAGCGGTCCCGGAATATTCAGCGTATTCGCGGTCGTGATGAACATTACGTGGGACAGATCGTAATCGACCTCAAGATAATGGTCGTTGAAGGTCGAATTCTGCTCGGGGTCGAGCACTTCAAGCAGCGCCGACGACGGATCGCCGCGGAAGTCGGCGCCCATCTTGTCGACCTCATCGAGCAGGAACAGCGGATTCGAGGTCTTCGCCTTGCGCATCGACTGGATGATCTTGCCGGGCATCGAGCCGATATAGGTGCGGCGGTGACCGCGGATCTCAGCCTCATCCCGCACGCCGCCGAGCGATACGCGAACGAATTCGCGCCCGGTCGCTCTCGCGATCGATTTGCCGAGCGACGTCTTGCCGACGCCGGGAGGACCGACTAGACACAGGATCGGGCCGGTCAGCTTGTTGGCGCGCGACTGCACCGCGAGATATTCGACGATCCGGTCCTTGACCTTCTCAAGCCCGTAATGATCGTTGTCGAGCACTGTTTGCGCTGCGACCAGATCCTTCTTGACCTTGGACTTCTTGTTCCACGGGATCGAGAGCAGCCAGTCGAGATAGTTGCGCACCACGGTGGCTTCCGCGGACATCGGCGACATCTGGCGCAGCTTCTTCAGCTCGTGCTGCGCCTTCTCTCGCGCTTCCTTGGAGAGCTTGGTCTTGGCAATCTTTTCTTCCAGATCGGCCAATTCGTCACGGCCTTCGTCGTCACCAAGCTCCTTCTGGATCGCCTTCATCTGTTCGTTGAGATAATATTCGCGCTGGGTCTTCTCCATCTGGCGCTTGACGCGCGAACGAATGCGCTTCTCGACCTGCAAGACGGAGATTTCGCTCTCCATCAGCCCGAGCACCTTCTCAAGGCGCGCGGTCACCGACAGCGTCTCCAGGATCGCCTGACGATCCGCGATCTTGACGGCAAGATGCGAGGCCACGGTATCGCCGAGCTTGGCGAAGTCGGTGATCGCCTGCACCACTCCGACCACCTCGGCCGAAATCTTCTTGTTCAGCTTCACGTAGCTTTCGAAATCGGACACGACCGAGCGCGCCAGGGCTTCGGCCTCGACGGACGTTGCATCGGTGTCGGCGAGCGCAGTTGCGGCCGCTTCGTAATATTCGCTGCGGGCCGAGTATTTCTGCACGCGGGCGCGCTCAAGCCCCTCCACCAGCACCTTGACGGTGCCGTCGGGCAGTTTGAGCAGCTGCAGGACGCTGGCGAGCGTACCGGTCTCGTAGATCGAATCCGGGGTCGGGTCGTCGTCCGACGCATTCTTCTGCGTCGCCAGCATGATCAAAGCGTCATTCTTCATCACTTCTTCGAGCGCGCGGATCGATTTCTCGCGACCGACAAACAGCGGCACGATCATGTGCGGGAAAACGACGATGTCGCGCAGCGGCAACACCGGATAAGAATGGCTTTCGCCGTGAACGATGGATGGCCTGGGTTTAGGGGTGGTCATGGCCTTTTCCTTTAATTGTGCCCCCTTGCACGCAGTCCGCTTGGTGCGCGACCGCCACAAGGTGCCAAGATGTACCGGGATCACAGGGCCGTGGGTGCCGCGTGTTCCGGATCGATTTGCGGCGAATCTCAAGCTTCGATTTTCGCCACCAACTGCATTAGGTGGCTATCGACCATGGAGGTGTCAAGTCGTGAAAAAGGCCCGCCAATTGCGGCTAAGCGCGGAGGATAACCTACGCCAATATGGCCGCCGAAGGGCTCGGCAGCCGATACCAATGCAAGCTCACTTCGCCCGAAGGTGGAGAGGATCAGGCGCTGGCGCTGCTTTCCACGGCACGATCGGAACGGTCGGCGTAGATGTAGAGCGGGCGAGCCGTGCCCTCCACCACTTCGCGCGAGATCACGACCTCTTCGACGCCTTCCAGGCCCGGGAGATCGAACATCGTCTCAAGCAGAATGCTTTCGAGAATCGAGCGCAGGCCGCGCGCGCCGGTCTTGCGATCGATGGCCTTGCGGGCGACCGCGCCGAGCGCTTCGTCGGCGAAAGTCAGCTCGATATTCTCCATCTCGAACAACCGCTGATACTGCTTGACTAGCGCGTTCTTCGGATCGGTGAGAATTTTTTTCAGCGAGGCCTCGTCGAGATCTTCCAGTGTCGCGACCACCGGCAAGCGACCGACGAATTCCGGAATCAGCCCGTACTTCAGAAGATCCTCTGGCTCCACGTGGCGGAAGATTTCTCCGGTGCGGCGATCTTCCGGCGCGAGCACCTGCGCGGCGAAGCCGATCGAGGTCGAGCGCCCGCGCGCGGAAATGATCTTTTCGAGACCTGAGAACGCGCCGCCGCAGATGAACAGGATGTTGGTGGTGTCGACCTGCAGGAACTCCTGCTGTGGATGCTTGCGGCCCCCCTGCGGAGGAACCGAGGCCACCGTGCCTTCCATGATCTTCAACAACGCCTGCTGCACGCCCTCGCCCGAGACGTCGCGTGTGATCGACGGGTTGTCGGATTTGCGGCTGATCTTGTCGATCTCGTCGATATAGACGATGCCGCGCTGCGCGCGCTCGACGTTGTAGTCGGCCGATTGCAACAGCTTCAGGATAATGTTTTCGACGTCCTCGCCGACATAGCCGGCTTCGGTCAGCGTCGTCGCGTCCGCCATCGTGAACGGCACGTCGAGAATCCGCGCCAGCGTTTGCGCCAGCAGCGTCTTGCCCGAACCGGTCGGTCCGATCAGCAGGATGTTGGACTTCGCCAGTTCGACGTCGTTGTGCTTGGTCTGGTGATTGAGGCGCTTGTAGTGATTGTGGACGGCGACCGAGAGCACCTTCTTGGCGTGACTCTGGCCGATCACATAGTCGTCAAGGACCTTGCAGATTTCCTTCGGAGTGGGAATGCCATCGCGCGACTTCACGAGCGAGGATTTGTTCTCCTCGCGGATGATATCCATGCAGAGTTCAACGCATTCGTCGCAGATGAATACTGTCGGGCCCGCGATCAACTTTCGGACTTCGTGCTGGCTCTTGCCGCAGAAGGAGCAATACAGCGTATTCTTGGAGTCGCTGGTGCCAACCTTACTCATTCATCTCTCCGTCCGCCGTTCGATCCCGTACGCTCGATCGCCCTATTCCGGGAATTACCGGCACAGAGTTCTAAATAGAGCAAAATCCGTACCAAAAAAGACCCTACGCGCTGCATGCCGCTCGAATCGCGGCCAACTCGAATCCCCGGCGATCATAACCTATCCAACCTAGCCAACCATGGTCGCACCCGACTATCAAGAATTCGCTAATCGGCCGACCCTTGGATATCCGTGACAATACCGTGATTTACGGTTTCCACACGAGGTAAACCTGGCGAAATCGGCCCGGCGTTGCGCGATTGCCACGCCAACAGACCAGCACGAAAGCGGAACTTATGCCCCAAGCGGGGCATAAAGTGCTCTTTGCGGCCGATTTTCCCTGGAATAGTGATCGTTAACGCGGGCTCAACGGCCCGGCGGCAGCCACCTTAAGGGGTCTTTGCCGTCGGGTCTTCGGACCGCTTGTCGATCACCTTATCGACAATGCCGAAATCGCGGGCCATTTCGGCGGTAAGGAACTTGTCGCGTTCCAGCGCGTCCTCGATCGCCTTGAAGGTTTGACCGGTGTGCTTAACGTAGATCTCGTTGAGCCGCTTTTTGAGGTTCAGGATTTCCTGGGCGTGCAGCATGATGTCGGTGGCTTGACCCTGGAAACCGCCGGAGGGCTGGTGAACCATGATGCGCGAATTCGGCAGCGAGAAGCGCATATCCTTGTGACCCGCGGCCAGCAGCAGCGAACCCATTGAGGCCGCCTGCCCGGTGCAAAGGGTCGACACCGGCGGGCGGATGAATTGCATCGTATCGTAGATCGCAAGGCCCGACGTCACCACGCCACCCGGCGAATTGATGTACATCGAGATTTCCTTCTTCGGATTCTCGGCTTCGAGAAACAGAAGCTGCGCGACGACCAACGTCGACATTCCATCCTCGACCGGCCCGGTCACGAAAATGATGCGCTCCTTGAGCAGGCGCGAAAAAATGTCGTAGGCCCGCTCGCCCCGGTTGGTCTGTTCGACCACCATCGGCACCAGGTTCATGTAGGTTTCCACCGGATCGCGCATTAGTCACCCTAGGGTTAGTAGAGAGGTTGGAGGAGACGAGCATCGGTCGGCAACACCGAAACAGCAGGAATACCCGACACGGACGAACGTCCCGTGATGCTGGACTTCAAACACGGGTTTACAGATATGGGCCGATTTCCTGGCCACAAGAGCGGGACGACCCGGCCACAAGACCGGGTCAATTGTGGAATTGGTCACCGTTGAAGCTGATTCTGGCAACTGGGCATAGCGACGAAGGCTGTCGCCGCTGCGCCTTTCGCCTCTCAACCTTAACGCCGCGCTGACGCGCGCTCAGGCTGTGCTCTTCTCCGTCTCGTCGTCCTTGTAAAGATCCTCACGCGACACCTTCTTTTCGGTCACTGTGGCGAGTTCGAGGATGAAATCGACGACCTTGTCCTCATAAATCGGCGCACGAAGCTGGGCCAGCGCATTGGCATTGTTGCGGTAGTAGTCCCAAACCTCCTTTTCCCGCCCGGGCATCTGGCGGGCACGTTCGATGAGCGCGCGGCTGACTTCGTCGTCAGTGACCGTGATCTTGTTCTTTTGGCCGATTTCGGACAGCACGAGCCCAAGCCGGACGCGTCGATCGGCGATCTTGCGGTACTCTTCCCTGGCCGCGTCCTCGGTGGTGCCTTCGTCGGCAAACGTCTTGCCGCCGGACTCCATTTCGGCCTTGATCGAATTCCACATCAGATTGAACTCTTCTTCGACCAGCGACGGCGGCGCCTCGAACCGATGGGTTTCGTCGAGGCGGTCCAGCAGCATGCGCTTGACCCGCTGACGGGTTACGCCTGCGAATTCGGCCGCGAGCCGCACGCGCGCCGCCTCCTTCAGCTTATCGAGCGATTCAAGGCCGAGCGTCTTGGCAAACTCATCATTGATGACGGTTTCCTGCGGCGCCTCGATCAAGCTCGCCGATGTCTCGAACTCGGCCGGCTGGCCCGCCAGTTTCGCGTTGCCGTAATTTGCCGGAAATGAAACCTTCAGGGTGCGGGTTTCGCCCACGGCAATACCGATCAGCTGTTCCTCGAAACCTGGAATGAAGGTGTTGGAACCGATCGTGACCTGAATATTTTCGCCGGTGCCGCCGTCGAATGGCGTACCATTGATGCTGCCCTTGAAGGAGACCGTGACCCGATCGCCGGTTTCGGCCTTGGCGTTTTCGCCCTTGGCGGCATAGGTGCGATTCTGTTCCGCGATGCGCTTGATGGCGTCATCGACTTCGGCGTCGGTCACGTCTGCCACCGGCTTCTCGACGGTAAAGCTCTTGAAGTCGGCGAGTTGGATCGCGGGCACGACCTCGATCGAAACCGTATAGGTAAGGTCGGATTTGCCGGCGAGGATTTCCTCGACCTCCTTTTGCTCCGTCGGCATCGTGACCTTCGGCTCGGTCGCCAGGCGGAAGCCGCGCTCCGTGAAGATCTGCGAGTTGGTATCACGAATGGTCTGATCGATGGTCTCGGCCATCACCGAACGGCCATAGACCTTCTTGAGGTGGCTGACCGGCACCTTGCCCGGACGAAAGCCATTGAGGCGGACCTTGTCCTTGAGGTCCACCAGACGCGCGTCCGCCTTGGCATCGAGATCCGCGGCCGGAACGCTGATCTGGAATTCGTGCTTCAATCCGTCGGTGACGGTTTCCTTCACCTGCATGGCGTCAATCTTCTTCCCGCTTTCGTCCGGCCAAAAAGCGCCGGACATCTACAATCTAGTGGCGCACGGCCTTGAAGCCTGCGCCGGTGGCTGGCGGAGCCAAACCTTCAGAGGAAACCGCCCTCTTCGGATGACAGATCCGCCTGTAATCGTCATGCGCAAACGCGATCGGCGCTTGGTGCGGGCGGAGGGACTCGAACCCCCACAACTTTCGTCACTGGAACCTAAATCCAGCGCGTCTACCAGTTCCGCCACGCCCGCTAGAATTGCATCATGACCGGCCGCGATGCCCGAGCATAGTGCCGAAAAGTGTGAAGCGGTTTTCGGGCGGTCATCATGCTCCAAGTTAATGGAATTGATCATATTTATGATTTGGACGTCGCATCCAAATCGCAAACCTGATCGTTGCGGCGGGCTTATAACATGAGCCCATCGGTTCGCAGCAAAAAAATGGCCGTTTCTGAAGCTTACGCGGCAACTGGACATATTGAGCGGAAAATGGTCGGCATCAACGGGATGGCAGATGAAATTTTTCGACCGGACCGACGCGCGCTACTGGCCGGATTAGGCGCGAGCGTGCTCTGGCGCGCAGCGCCCGCGGAGGCCCAAGGTCGTCCCACCCTGGCGCTTCGCGCCAAAACCGACGTGCTCGCCTTGCGTCCAGGAGAGCGCGAAGCGTCGATCTGGTCGCTCGGCGGTCCTGATCTCCGATTCAAGCGGGGCGAAAGCCCCGAAATCACCTTCGGCAACGAGCTCCCCGCGCCGATGGTCCTCAATTGGCGCGGCATCGACGGAGCCGTCGCGGCCGAGCCGCTGCTTGAGCGGGCTTCCGTGGCGCCCGGCACCATCGACGCTTTCAAGGTAACCTTGCGCCATGCTGGGACTTTCCTATGCGACCTTGCCCTGCTCGGCGATGGCGCGAAATGGCCGACCCGGGGGCTACCCGTGATCGTCACCGAAAGCGAGGCCGTCGCCGTTGACCGCGACGCGGTGATCTTGATCGAGGACTGGCGGCTGCGCCGGGATGGAACCGCGATCGCGCCAGGCATCAATGCCGAGGACACGGTGCCGGTCTATACGATCAATGGGCGGACCATCCAGGATATCCCGGTGCGCACCCACGAACGGCTCAGGTTTCGCTTCATAAATGGCCTGCAACGCAATGTCATTGCAATCAAAATAGAGCCTTATGAGGTCCGTATCATGGCCCTCGACGGCCAGCCGGCGGAACCGTTTCTAGCGCGCGGCGGTACGTTTGTGCTCGCGCCGGGAACCCGGGTCGACGCTTTCATCGACACCGTCGCGCAGCCGCCAGGCGCGACCGCCTCGATCCTGCTGCATGATGGCAGGGAAGCCCGCCCCATCGCCCGGCTGATCGCCTCAAATGCTCCGCCGGTTCGGGACGCGGTCCTGGCAGCGGCATCCCCGCTGCCTTCCAACGGCCTGCCGGCGCGGCTCGACCTCAAGAGTGCATTGCGGGTCGATCTGACGCTTGGCGGGCCACAGAGCGATTGGGGCGCACCCACGAGGTTCGCCGCGACCACGCCGCCCGCCTTCCGCGCTAAGGCCGGCCGTACCGTCGTCCTGGCGCTGACCAACCGCGCCGAGATCGCCAGCGTGTTTCACCTTCACGGTCATCATTTCAGGCTACTGGACCGGCTCGATGACGGCTGGAAGCCATTCTGGCTAGACACGCTGGCGATCGACCCGGGACAGACCCAGCGCATCGCCTTTTCCGCGGAATTCGCCGGACGCTGGCTCATCGAGTCCGTCGCAACCGATTGGGCGGCGCCACGACTCGTCCGATGGTACAGTGTCGAATAAGGGACGCAAAATGAGTGCAAGCCCCCTCACCATTCGCAAGGTAACCGCACGCGCCGTTGACGCGCCGATCTCGCGACCGGTCAAAAATGCGTTCGGGGTCATCGGCTCGGCGCCGTTGGTCCTCATCGATATCCTGACTGATCAAGGGCTTACCGGCCGCTCCTACATCTTTGCCTACACCAAGCTGACGCTTAAGCCATTGGTGCGATTGATCGAGGATATCGGCGTCGAACTCGCTGGTAAGCCGATCGCGCCCGTCGACTTGATGGCACAGTTGGACGCCAAATTCCGGTTGCTCGGCTGGCAGGGCCTTGTCGGCATGGCGGTGTCGGGACTCGACATGGCGTTCTGGGATGTTCTCGGCCAGGCGGCAAATAAGCCATTGGCCGCGCTACTGGGCGGGGCGCCGCGGCCGATCCGGGCCTATGACAGTTATGGGGCTGTCGATCCGGTCGCCGACGAGAAGGACTTGCAACGTTCGCTCGATCGGGGCTTCCGCGGCATCAAGATCAAGGGCGGCGACGGCGACCTCGCCAATGACGAACGGGTCGTAAAAGCAGTGCGCGAACTGATCGGTTCCGACATCGCGCTGATGCTGGACTTCAACCAGTCGCTTGATCCAACCGAGGCGAGCCGCCGCATCGACCGGCTCTCCGCTTACGATCTGCATTGGATCGAGGAGCCGGTCGCGGCCGAAAATCTTCAAGGCCACGCCAAGGTGCGCGCGACGTCGCCGATATCGATTCAATCCGGCGAAAATTGGTGGTTTCCGCGCGGCTTCGCCGAAGCGATCGCTGCTGGCGCAAGCGATTTCATCATGCCGGACTTGATGAAGGTCGGCGGCGTCACGGGCTGGCTTCGCGTCGCGGGCCAAGCCGAAGCCGCCTCCATACCGATGTGCAGTCACCTGTTCGCCGAAGCGAGTGCGCATATGCTGGCGGTCACGCCAACCGCCCATTGGATCGAATATCTCGATCTGGCCCGCGGCATCCTCGCTGAGTCCGTGGAGATCGTTGACGGGACGATCACCGCCCGCGGCCTTGGGCTTGGACTTTCCTGGGACGAGGCGGCGGTCGCAAAATATCTGATGTAAGCGGCAAGCGGCCTTCGCGTCGGGGTCTCTCAGTAGTCGATGTCGAATTCATCGTAGAGATGGCGCATCACGGCGGGCAAAACTTCCGGCAGATCTTCGGCGATCAGACCGGGACCCGCCTCACGCGCGGCCTCGCCATGCATCCAGACCCCGATCGAAGCGGCCTCGAAGGCCGCCACGCCCTGGGACAACAGGCCCGATATCATTCCCGAGAGCACGTCGCCGGCGCCCGCGGTCGCGAGCCAGGGCGGCGCATTGGCGGCGATGGTCGCACGACCATCCGGCGAGGCCACCACCGTATCCGGCCCCTTGAGTAGGACAACCGCACCACTGCGTTCGGCGGCCGCCCTCACCCGCTCGAGTTTGGAGCGAAACGGATGCTTGTTGCTGATGTCGCTGAACAGCCTCGGAAATTCTCCCTCATGCGGGGTTAGGACGACCTGCGGATCACGTGAGGCCTTGATCGCCTCAAACAGCCGGTCAGGCGCGTCGGCGAAGCTGGTCAGCGCATCGGCATCCAGCACCAGGCTTCGCTTCGCCGATAAAGCCGTGAGCACGAAATCACACGTTCGCTCGCCAACGCCGGCACCGGGTCCGATGACGCAAGCGCTGAAACGTTTGTCGCTCAGCATCTCGGCAAATTCGACCACGGTGTCGACAGCACGAACCATTACCGCAAACAGCGTCGAAGCGTTGACCGCGAGCGCATCGCGCGGCGAGGCCAGCGTGACAAGACCGGCGCCGGCCCGCAAGGAGCCGCGCGCCGCGAGGCGTGCCGCGCCCGTCGCAGCCATACCTCCGGAGACGACGACCGTATGGCCGCGATCGTATTTATGGCCGTCGATCTGCGGCACCGGAAATGACTGGCGCCATAACGAGGGAAGATTCTCAAAAGTCCGCGGCTGGATTTCCGCGAGCACCGTGGCGTCAATCCCGATGTCGGCGACGCGCACGCGACCGCAGTGAATCCGGCCGGGCAACAGCAGGTGCGCCGGCTTTCGTCGAAAGAAGGTAACGGTTTCGGTAGCGCGCACCGCAACGCCCATGACCGCTCCAGTGGTGCCGTTAATGCCGCTCGGCAGATCAACGGCGAGAACCGGTGCGCCATTTGCATTGATGGCCTCGATCACCTCGAGCGGCTCTCCCTTCACCGCCCGATCCAGACCGGCGCCGAACAGGGCGTCGATGATCAGCGCCGGCTTGCCGATCGCGTGGGGATTGAAGGGAAGCACCGGATATTTCCATCCCCGCGCCGCCAAGGCGGCATCGCCCTGAAGGCTGTCGCGCTCGCTTAGCAGGATGACCGAGACCTCGCGGCCTCGCGCCGCGAGCTCAGCCGCGGCCACGAAACCGTCGCCGCCATTGTTGCCGGGTCCGGCCACCACCAGGATCGACCCTTCCTCGGCCAGACCCATCGCGGCCTCCGCGACAGCCTGGCCCGCGCTCAGCATCAGCGCGAAGCCCGGAGTGCCTCTGGCGATGGCGAGCCGATCGGCACGCTCCATCTCGGCGCTGGTTAGAATTTCCATGCCAACTTCCCCGACAGAAACGCCCTTTTCTGAGGCATTTCCTGTCTTGTACGCAGCTCGGCACCAGATGATTGCATGCCTATTGACCTATTTGCCTATTTTGCGGGCTCCGATATGGTGTCCCCCCAACCTACTGCCCTGCGAATGCCTGTTAAAAGCCTGATAACATTTTGAAATCAGTCGTCTTAACAACTTGGCACAGACCCTGCTTTTGAGGAAGTCGGCTCGGATCGTTGTGCCGAACCGGCAGATGATGGATGTGCGGGCCCAGGCGCCGGCCCAAGTAATCGTGCAGCCGCACCACTTCGCGCAAGGTGGAAAGCTACCTGAAATCTGAGATACGAAAGTGCCCGGGAGGCGATCTGTGAAAAAAATCGAAGCCATCATCAAGCCATTCAAGCTCGACGAGGTAAAGGAAGCGCTTCAGGAAGTTGGACTACAAGGCATTACCGTCACCGAAGCCAAGGGGTTTGGCCGGCAAAAGGGCCATGCGGAGCTTTATCGCGGTGCCGAGTACATTGTGGACTTCCTGCCCAAGGTTAAGATCGAAATCGTGATTTCCGACGACTTGGTCGAGCGGGCCATCGACGCGATCCGCCGCGCGGCACAGACCGGACGTATCGGCGACGGCAAGATCTTCGTTTCCAACATCGAAGAGGCCATTCGCATCAGAACCGGGGAATCCGGGCTCGATGCCATCTGAGCGGAATCGGCCGATTCTCTGATATTGTATTGAGCATCCCCCAATTGTATTGACGATTGGCCACGGCCGCTGCCCGCGGCCGGATCTGTACAACCATAAAAGGGGGATTCATGAAGACCGCCAAAGACGTCCTGAAATCGATCAAGGACAACGACGTCAAATACGTCGATCTGCGCTTTACCGATCCGCGCGGCAAGTGGCAGCACGTGACCTTCGACGTCGGCATGATCGACGACGACGCTTTCGCCGAGGGTCTCATGTTCGACGGCTCGTCAATCGCGGGCTGGAAGGCGATCAACGAATCCGACATGTGCCTGATGCCCGATCCGGTTACGGCGACGATCGACCCGTTCTTCGCAGAAACCACCTTGGTGATCACCTGCGACGTGCTGGAACCAACCACGGGTGAGCCCTACAACCGCGATCCCCGCGGCATGGCCAAGAAAGCCGAGGCCATGGTCAAGTCGATGGGTGTCGGCGATACCGTCTTTTTCGGACCGGAGGCGGAATTTTTCGTGTTCGACGACGTCCGCTTCCAAACCACCCCCTACAACACCGGCTTCAGGCTCGACGCCTCGGAACTGCCGATCAACTCCGATACCGAGTATGAGGGCGGCAATCTCGGCCATCGCATCCGAACCAAGGCGGGCTATTTTCCGGTTCCGCCGCAGGATTCGGTGCAGGACATGCGTTCCGAAATGCTCGGCGCCATGGCCAAGATGGGGGTCAAGGTCGAAAAGCATCATCACGAGGTGGCGTCGGCCCAGCACGAACTCGGCATGAAGTTCGATACCCTGACGCTGATGGCCGACCAGATGCAGATCTACAAATACTGCATCCAACAGGTCGCCCACATCTACGGCAAGACGGCTACCTTTATGCCGAAGCCGGTCTATGGCGACAACGGATCGGGCATGCACTGCCACCAGTCGATCTGGAAGGGCGGCAAGCCGGTGTTCGCCGGCAACAAATACGCCGATCTTTCGGAGACCTGCCTCTCCTACATCGCGGGCGTCATCAAGCATGCCAAGGCGATCAACGCCTTCACAAACCCCTCGACCAACTCCTACAAGCGGCTGGTCCCGGGTTATGAAGCCCCGGTGCTGCTCGCCTACTCCGCGCGCAACCGTTCGGCAGCCTGCCGCATTCCCTATACCTCCAATCCGAAGGCCAAGCGCGTCGAGGTGCGTTTCCCCGACCCGATGGCCAATCCGTATCTCGGCTTCGCGGCGATGCTGATGGCCGGTCTCGACGGCGTCAAGAACAAGCTCGATCCGGGTCCGGCGATGGACAAGGACCTCTACGATCTGCCCAAGGAAGAGCTAAAGTCGATCCCGACGGTATGCGGCTCGCTGCGCGAGGCGCTGGAGTACCTCGACAAGGATCGCGCGTTTCTCAAGGCGGGCGGCGTATTCGACGACGATTTCATTGACAGCTATATCGAGCTGAAGATGACCGAGGTCGTGCGCTTCGAGATGACGCCGCATCCGGTCGAATTCGAAATGTACTATTCGCTGTAATTTGGGGTTTCCCGCGCAGATCACGACAGAAGGGCGCTCCGGAAGGAGCGCCCTTTAATTTGCGACGACACCGTTGGCGTCGCCCGGCTCTGTCATACCCGGAAAACCTTGGAATAGCGCGCCTTGATCTCCTCGCTCTGCGCCTGCACCGCGGCTGGGTCGGCCTTGAGCAATTTCAAACTGGACATTGGCGTGCGCCCGGACTTCTCCTTGACCAGCGCATGGAACGAGCGATGGGCATAGTCGTCGGCCAGCATTTGCTGGGTTTCGGCACTGAAGAAGAAACTCTGGAACAGCCGCGCCGCATTCGGATTGGGGGCGCTTTGGAATACGCCACTGGGTACTATGATCAGCGGTGAGCCTTCGGTCGGGTACACCACCTCTACCGGCTTGCCTTGGTCCTTGAGCAGCACGAGATTGTAGTCATTGCCGTCGGCCATGATCGCGCGCTCGCCGAGCAGGATCTTTTTCGGCGGATCGGCCGCCGACTGCACCTGCATCACCTTTTGCTGGGCCAATTTTTCGAGGTAGGGCCAGCCCAGGTCGCGCGCCAGCACGAAGGTCGCGGTCAGAATCGCGCCACTGTAACCGGGGTGGCCCTTGACGATCTTGCCCTGCCATTTCGGATCGAGCAGGTCGGCATAGCTTTTTTGCGCATCCTCCCGTTTGACCAGATTGGTGTTGTAGCCGATGATTTCCAGCCAGGCACACGACGTGGCGAACATTCCATCGGGGTCAACCTGATCGCCGGAAAAGTGCTTTGCGACATCCTCTGAAAGATAAGGCGCGAGCCAGCCGTTCTTCTTCCAGTCGAGGTAATGCGCGGGATCGGTGCTGTTGGCGACATCGACGGCATGGATGCCACTTCCCTGCTCCTGCGCGATGCGTTGGAAAATCCGCTCCGCCCCCGAGCGCTCGACCCGCACGGCTATGCCCGGATATTTGGCCTCGAACATCTTGCCGAGGCGCTCGGCGACGTTGAGCTCGAGCGCCGAGTAATAGGAGAGCTTGCCTTCCTTGCGTGCCGCATCGATTAGCGCTGACGTCACGGCGGCGGCTGGCGGCGCGACTGCCCTTGACGGCGCCGCGAACAGCGTGCCCACGACCGCCCCAGCCGATACCCCGAGTAGCTCACGCCTCGACCAGTTCTGCTCCCGCATGAGATCCCTCGCGATGGCGGCCGTTTGCCGGCGGCCACGACATTGTTACTTGTGTATAGCCAAAACATCGGCCGCGGTCCCAATGATGCAGTGCATGATTGCGAGGATCGGGATCGGGATTACAATAGGCCGATGGGGCCGCGCGATCGAATGACGCTGCCTTTACGCCACCGGGAGGTAGCAGATGACAAAATGGATTCGTTTCGAGCAAGGCGGAAAAACTGGCATTGGTACGCTGGAGGGCGATACCATCGCGGTGCACACGGGAGATATGTTCGCCGGTGCGAACCCGACCGGCCAGACGCTGAAGCTCTCCGACGTTCAGGTCCTGACGCCGTGCGATCCATCGAAGATGGTCTGCCTGTGGAACAACTTCCACCAGCTCGCGGCCAAAAACGATTTCAAGGAACCGAAAGAGCCGCTCTGGTTCCTGAAGGCACCGAATTCCTATTGGCCCGCCAACCGGCCGATCCAGCGCCCGGCAACCTATGCCGGGAAGATCATCTATGAGGGCGAACTCGGCGTCGTCATCGGCAAGAAATGCTTCAACATCTCAGAGGCCGAGGCCGGCGATTACATCTTCGGCTACACCTGTGTGAACGACGTGACCGCCGTGGACCTCCTGCGCAAGGACAAGTCGTTCGAACAATGGGCGCGCTCGAAGAGCTTCGACACTTTCGGCGTGTTTGGTCCTGTGATCTCGACCGGCCTCGACCCGATGAAGCTGTCGATCAAGACCATCCTGAACGGCAAGGAACGGCAGAACTACCCCGTCGCCGACATGTTCTTCCCGCCGCACAAGCTCGTCGCCGCCATCTCCAAGGACGTCACGCTGATGCCGGGCGACGTCATCGCCTGCGGCACATCGCTCGGCGCCGGCACGATGGGCGACGCCCATAACGTCGTCGACATCGTGATCGACGGCGTCGGCAGTCTGAGTAACGTTTTCGACCAGGTACTGCCGAGCCCTTATCTGCAGGGCGCGCCACCCAAGCAGAAGAAGATCTGTGTGGTCGGCGCAGGCGCTATCGGCGGGCTATTGGCGGCCAAGTTCGCCCTGGCGGGCGAGGATGTCACCGTCATCGACCAGGGCGCCCACCTCGCCGCGATCCAGAAGAACGGCCTCAAACTCGAATGGCATGACGGCAAGGTCCAGACCGCCAAGATGAAAGCCGTCAACAAGGCGACGGAAGCCGGCAAGCAGGATATTGTCGTGCTGGCGGTGAAGGCGCATTTCCTCGATCAGGTCGTGCGGGACATCGATTCACTGCTCGGTCCCGACACCATCGTGCTGACCGTGCAGAATGGCTTGCCCTGGTGGTATTTCCAGAAGCTAGGCGGAAACTACGACAATCACCGGCTGCAAAGCCTCGATCCTTCGGGTGTCCTCACCAAATACATCGATCCGAGCCGTATCATCGGCTGCGTGGTGTATCCCGCGGCCGCCGCAATCGCGCCGGGCGTCATTCACCACGTCGAGGGGGATCGCTTTCCGATCGGTGAACTCGACGGCAAGGAGACCCCGCGGGTCAGGGAACTGCACGACGTCTTCATCAAGGCCGGGCTGAAATCCATGGTCCTGCCAGATATCCGCTCGGAAATCTGGCTGAAGGCATGGGGCAATCTCTCGTTCAACCCGATTTCGGCGCTGACCCATGCGACGCTGGTGGACATCTGCCAGTTCGCCGAAACCCGCGCGCTGGCCGCCACCATGATGAAGGAAGCCCAGGACATCGCGCAGAAACTCGGCGTCACCTTCCGCGTCACCATCGAAAAGCGCATCGCCGGCGCAGAATCCGTCGGCGCGCACAAGACTTCGATGCTGCAGGACGTCGAAGCCGGCCGCTCGCTGGAAACCGAGGCGCTGATCGGCTCAATTCTGGAAATGGCCAAGCTGACCAACACGCCCGCGCCCGCGATCGAGTCGGTCTACGCACTGGTGAAGCTGCTGAATAAGGTCATGCTGCTGGAAGGTGGCGGCGTGAAGGTCGAAAAGATAGGCAAGGCCGCGTAAGACCGTATCCAGGCCGGTACGTATCCGGCGCGCTCCAGGGCGCGCTGGATCGGACGAAAATCATCCGGCGCGCTTATGCGCGTGGAGCGCCTCGCCGAAGGCCTGAAATAGCGCACGGTTGATCGGGTTGCGTTGCGGATCGTATTCCGCGTGCCATTGCACGCCGAGCGCGAAGGCCGGCGCATCCGCGATCCGAATCGCCTCGATGGTGCCGTCCTCCGCCACGCCCTCGACGACGACCCGCTCGCCCGGTTCGAGCACGCCCTGGCCGTGCAATGAATTGACGCGGATCGTTTCGCACCCGAGCAACCTTGCAAAGGCGCCGCCCGGGACCAGGCGGACCTCGTGACGGTCGGCGAAGATCACGTTGGGATCGGGATGGATTTCGCCGTTTTCCAGCCGCGGCATCCGATGATTGATGCGCCCGGGTAAATCGCGGATTTCGGGGTGCAGCGAGCCGCCGAAAGCGACGTTCATCTCCTGCAAGCCGCGGCAAATTCCAAACAGCGGAACGCCGCGGGCGACGCAGACTTCCGACAGGGCGAGCGCCAGTTCATCGCGGCGCAGATCGTAAGGTTCGTGCCGGGTGTCGGGCTCGGCGCGAAAGTGCTTCGGGTGAACATTGGCGCGGGCTCCGGTCAACAACACCCCATCGACCGTATCCAGCAAGGCGCCGATATCCGTGATATCTGGTGATGCCGCAAACATCAGCGGCAACGCGCCCGTCATTTCGGCGACCGCGCGAAGGTTTCGCTCACCGACCAGCTGCGTCGCAAACCTATTTTCGATGCGATAGGCGTTACCGATCACACCGACCACCGGCCTCCTCATTGGCTTCCAATCTCATCCCGCAAATTCCGGGCCGATCATGCATCGCAGTCGGCGGCGGATCAATATGTCGCGTCCCGATCTTCCACTGTGCAGGCCTGCAACAACCTTGGGCTGGCGGGGCTTCTTTGCTTGATCCCGGGCGGGTTTGGCGAAAGAGTGCCGTCGGATTAATATCGAGGGAATTTTGAGGTGGCAGGCTCGGCCGACAATCGTCTTCAGGCCCGCAACGATCTGGCCTGGGCCATATCCGTCGGCGGCATTGGTGTCGCGCTATTCGCCGGCCTAATGGTGTTCGTCTGGTATTTCGCCGCGGCACTGTTTCTGATTTTCGCCGGAATGCTGCTCGGTGTGGCGCTCAACGCCCTGACCGATAAGCTTGGCGGCGTTGTGAGGCTGCCGCATTCGCTGCGGCTGACGATAGTCTGCCTGGCGCTCGCAGGGTTGCTGTCCGGCGTGGTCTTGCTCGGCGGCGCCACCATCGCGCAACAGGCCGCCGCGCTGAGCGATACGATCAAATCGCAACTGGTCGGCGTCAAGACCTTCCTTGACCGAAACGGAATCGATACCAGCTATTTCGAGCTCGGCAATCCAGCCACCGCGCCGGCGGCTTCGGCCGCACCGGAATCGCCACCCGCGCCGGCCACGCATCATCTTCCCGGCGCAGGCACGCTAGCTTCAAGCGGCGGCGCGATCGTCAGCCAAACCCTGAAGCTGCTGTTGGGTACGGTGAACGCGGTTGGAAATTTCTTCATCGTGCTGTTTCTCGGCCTGACTTTCGCGGCGCAGCCGAGCGTCTATCGGAATGGATTGTTGTATATGACGCCGGCGCGGCATCGTGCCCGCGCAACGGCGATCGTCGACCGGATCGGAGAGACGCTGGAGCGCTGGCTGATCGCTCAGATCATCACCATGGCTGCCGTGTTCGTTGTGACCTGGATTGGGCTTGCGATCATCGGGATCCAGAGTTCCTTTATTCTGGGCCTGCAGGCGGGATTACTCACCTTCGTTCCGACGGTTGGCGCGCTGCTCGGCGGGTTGATCGTGGTTCTCGCGAGCCTTGCATCCGGATGGGTCGCCGCCGCCGGCGCATTTGTGCTTTTCCTCGGCATTCACGTGCTGGAAAGCTACGTCCTCACGCCGATATTGCAGCGACAGGCGCTCGATATCCCGCCTGCCACGCTGTTCGCCTTCCAGGTCCTGCTTGGTGTCGTGTTCGGTATCTGGGGCATATCGCTCGCCCTGCCGCTGATGGCGATTGTGAAAGTTCTGATCGACCACTTCAAGACCGACGAAGCCGGCGCGGAGCCGGCCTGACTTCCGCATTGCCGGGCGTCGTTCAGTCCGAGGCAAGCACCGTCTGGGTATGCTCGACCTCCGGGGGCGCCGCAAAATACTGTCCCACCAGCCCGCGCCAGGCCGTGAAGTCCTCAGAGCCTCTGAAATCGACGGTGTGGTTTTCCAGCGTGTCCCACTTGGCCATCAGCCGGTAGCGCGACGGCTTTTCGATCGACTTGTGCAGTTCAATTCCTCTGCCGCCCTTGGCGCGCAGAAATAAAGGGCGCGCTTTGGCAACGGCTGCTTCAAATTCCTTTTCGGTGCCGGGTTTGACGTCGATTTGGGCGATTTCGGTGATCATGGGTCTTGCCGCCTCTGGTTTGAGAAGGCTTGTCGATAACCCAGCCGGCCAAAAAGAAAAAGGCGCCTTGCGGCGCCCGTGCCCGTATTTGAGTCTGCGGCAATTCAGCTCAGCAGCAGCACGGCTCCAACTACCATCATCGCGCAGCCGACGAACATAATGGCAGGCCAGCGGCTCCGCCGCTGATCGTAACGACCCTGGGCACGGCGCTCGGTGATCAACGCCGTTTCGTATTCTTCCGAGGTCGAAAACATGCAGGCAAAGCCGCCGCGCGCCAAGGCCGCCGCCGCTTCAAGCGATATCAGACGAGCTTCGGAATTACATTTACCGACCGACTCCATGGCCGAATGATATGGATCGAATGGTAAACGACGGGTTACCGTTGCAGAACCGCCGGCGTTAGGCGAGGCGCGTCAAGGTGGGCTGTGGCTGCAGCGGACGAGCATTGCCGGCCGACTTTCGCCGCCAGCTTTCCAGCGATAGCGGCAGTTCTTCGGCGGCCTCGACCCGATTCCGGCCGCTGCGCTTGGCCTGATAGAGCGCGGTGTCGGCCGCCGCCAACAGCACCTCGAGCTCGGTGCCTGCCGGTCCGCCCGCCACGCCGATGCTCACGGTGGTATCGACGGGACCTTCCTCGCAGACAATGCCGGAAGCCTCGAAAGCCTCGCGCACGCGCTCGGCCACGATCACCCCCTCCTCCAGCGGACACGGCAGCAAGGCCGCGAACTCCTCACCACCTATCCGCCCCGAGAGATCGCTAAGGCGCACATTGTTGAGAACGACCGCCGCGAACAGCTTGAGAATCTCGTCGCCCGCGGGATGACCGAAGCGGTCATTGATCGATTTGAAGTGGTCGATGTCGAAGATCAACACCGTCACGGGGCGGCCGGCATTGGCCTCGCGCTCGATGACCCGCGCGCAAGCTTCCGCAAAGCCGCGGCGATTGAACATGGCGGTCAGCGGGTCGACAGCAGCTGCGGTCTTGTGCAGGGTGACCGCGCGCTCCGACACCAGCATAAAGATCACGAACGCAGTGCCGATCGCGTAGAGAAAAAGCTCGATCGCGAATACCGTGACCCAGATACTGTTGCCGAACGCACCGCCATCATGCCGGTGCAGGAGGTCGCCGAGCAGGATTGGCAGCATCAGCACAAACCCGTGTAACACCGGCACGGCAATCGCGGGCCAGCGCTTCTGCAAGGTCCGGCGGCGCTCGGACCACAATTCGGTGGCCGTCAGCGCCGCATAGACTGCAACAATGCCGGCGCCGATCGTCATGCGCATCGCAGAAGAGTCGGGTCCCAGCGTCATGGCGGCGGCTATCCAGACCAAGGCGCCGAGAATTATTCCTGGCAGATTGGGCTTGCGGCCGTGAAACAAGCGCGAGGCATTCCAGACCATGCCGCAGGTGACGAACCCGACGGCGTTCAGCGCCAGCGAGAGCGTCTCGCCGAGCATCGGACTGGCCAGCGTCCAAAGCGCCACCGACGCGGCACCCAATAGGTAGGCGGCTCCCCACCATTTCAACGCCGAAATGTTCTCCTGATTACCAAAGAACAGCAGCATGGCCCCCAGCAGGGCTGCGACCATGGTGGCGACGAGATAAAGCGTGGAGGTATCGAGCGACATGGGTCACCGGACGGTTGTGATGCGGAGTTCTTGGTGCCGCACAAATCAAAGCGAGCACCGTAACCGCCTCCAAAGCTACGACCCCCGCGTTGGCAATCCGTTTGCGTTCGCGGGCAAGTTTTCGCGAAAAACTGCGTCAACTCGTCGGCAAATGCGTAACGAAAGGCGCCCGCAAGCGGGCGCCTTTCGCATTTCCTTAATAGGCCGCGTTCGCGGCAAATTCTAACGAAGCGATTAGCGCTTCGAGAACTGGAACGACCTGCGCGCCTTGGCGCGGCCGTACTTCTTGCGCTCGACCACGCGCGAATCGCGCGTGAGAAAGCCGCCCTTTTTCAGCACACCGCGGAGATCGGGCTCAAAATAGGTCAACGCCTTTGAAATCCCGTGACGCACGGCGCCCGCCTGGCCTGACAGACCACCACCGGTCACGGTGCAGATGACGTCGTACTGCCCAGCCCGCGCGGCGGCGATCAGCGGCTGCTGAATCATCATCCGCAACACCGGACGCGCGAAATAGACTTCGACTTCGCGGGTATTGACGGTCACCTTGCCAGCGCCCGGCTTGATCCAGACGCGGGCAACCGCGTCCTTGCGCTTGCCGGTGGCATAGGCGCGGCCGTATTTGTCGACCTTCTTGACGTATTTCGGGGCTTCCGGCGCGGCTGGCTTGAGCTGCGACAGCTGATCGAGCGACTGCATCGTGTCGGACATCTTATGCGGCCCTCATGTTCTTGCGATTCATCGAAGCAATGTCCAGGGTTTCGGGTCTTTGGGCCTCGTGCGGATGCTCAGGTCCGGGGTAAACGCGCAAGTTACCGAGCTGCACGCGACCCAAGGGTCCGCGCGGAATCATGCGCTCGATAGCCTTCTCGACGACGCGTTCGGGAAACCGGCCTTCGAGAATCGACTTGGCCGTGCGCTCCTTGATGCCGCCGATAAAGCCGGTGTGGTTGTAATAGACCTTGTTTTCGCGCTTGCGCCCGGTCAGCACGGCGTGAGCGGCATTGATGATGATGACATGGTCGCCGCAATCGACATGCGGCGTGTAGGTCGGAAGGTGTTTGCCGCGAAGGCGCATCGCGACCAGTGAAGCGAGCCGGCCGACCACCAAGCCTTTGGCGTCGATCAACACCCACTTCTTCGTCACCTCGGCTGGCTTTGCCGAATACGTTTTCATGAGAGGACATCCGTGAACGGGAAAAGGCGCGCGTCAGCGCCGGACTGCGCTGGTTTCTAGATAGGTCTCTCGTGCCCGTCAATACCCATGAAAGGCAAATATATAAGCGAAAACAAATGGTTATCAATATGGTTCTATAGTACCATAAAAAACACTAAGCATTTGGAATGGAATAGGTCGCAGTGACATGGGCAATTGGATCGGGTGATGTGCCGGACAGCAGATTGACTTCGCCCACCGCCAGTCGCTTACCCAGTTTCAAAAGCTTGGCCGCTGCGAGCACGTCTCGTCCGGGCGCACCCTTTCTCAGGAAGTTGATGTTGAGATTGGTCGTGACGGCAAGATGCACCGGACCGATTGCCGAGAGCAGCACCACATACATCGCGCAATCCGCCAGCGCCATCAGCGTAGGTCCCGAGATCGTCCCGCCCGGACGCAACATGCTCTCACGAAAGCGCTGCTTTATCCGACACGTCAGACCGTCGGCATGTTCGATCGTGAGATCGTCATTAAACATTTGCGGGAGTTCGCCGCGCAGGAAAGCATCGACTTCAGCCGCAGTCATTCTCGCTGTTGTCATCACTTATCGTTAAGCCCGACATTTGAACGTGACCGCCAGAGAACCGGAGCTCGAGCTACTAGCGGATTTGCGAAAAATCGCCGTGCCGGCCGAGGCCGCCGCTGAAGCGGCCTGCTCCCGCCACGCCGTCTTCGATCAATGCCTCGCGCCCATTGTACCACTCCAGAATCAGCGCCTCACGCACGGTAAGGCCGTGGCTCTTGATAGCGGACCGTCGGTCGGCCCGGACACAAACCTGCGGAAAGCGTGCGATCTCTTGCGCGAGTTGCTCGGCCTTCGCGCGCGCTCCTCCCTTCGGGGTTAAGTATTCGCATAACCCGATGGACATGCACTCCTCGGCCGGTACTTTGCGCCCGGTCAGGATGATCTCAAGAGCACGCCCCTGCCCCACAATGCGCGGCAGCCGCACCGTGCCTCCATCGATCAGCGGCACGCCCCATCTGCGGCAATAGACACCGAAATAAGATTCTTCGGCCATCACCCGAAAATCGCACCACAAACCCAACTCCATGCCGCCGGCGACAGCAGGACCTTCAATCGCCGCGATGACCGGTTTATCCAGTTCCAGACGAGATGGTCCCAGTGGGCCGCGTGGAATTTCGCCACCGTTGCCGCGCGGCCGGGCCGTCGCAATATCGAGCTCGCTGAGTGGATAGGCGGCATTCAGCGAGCCGACATATTTGAGGTCCCAGCCTGCGCAGAAAGCACCGCCTGCGCCGTAGAACACAGATACCGCGGCTTCCTTACTGGCATCGAACTCAAGAAAGGCGTCGGTCAGCGCATCCGCGCTTCTGGGATCCATGGCGTTACGGGCTTCGGGCCGATCGTGGATGATGGTCCAAACTGACCCGTCTTTCTCGATCCTGACTGTCATGGGAACCTCCCTTGTTAATGATCGTTATTTATAAAGGCGTCGAAATTTCTAACACTGTTAAATTAACCGTCAAGTGTGCTATTATATGACCAATGACAAAAGAGCAGAGAATCGGCCGGCAGAAGGCGGTAAGCGAACTGAAGCGCGGCTTGATTATGGACGCAGCGCGGCAGGTTTTCGAGGCTGAAGGGTTGGACGGCGCTTCATTGCGGGCGATCGCGATGGCGGCCGGTTACACGCCCGCAGCGCTCTATTTTCACTTTGCATCCAAGGAGGCGATATATGCGGAGGTTCTTCGAGAATCGCTAGCTGGCCTTGGCAAGGCCGTCGCTCGTGCCATCGCGCGCGCCAAGACGCCAGCGGAACGCCTCAAGGCCGCCGCTATGGCATTCTTTCGATATTATGAAGACAACCCCCGAGACCTCGATCTCGGCTTTTATCTGTTTCGCGGCGGCATGAAGCCGCACGGTCTTGGCAAGGAGCGCGATGAGGTCCTCAATACGGCCCTTGAACTGGCCTTGCACCCGATCTCTGATGCTGCACAAGCCCTGGGCGCCGGTCGTGAGGAAGCAAGCTTGCTAATGGCGGACATTTTTGCGCATGCCGCGGGCCTGTTGCTTCTGGCCCACACTGGGCGCATCCGCATGTTTGGCGCCTCAGCACCTCACCTCATGGAGCGGTTTGTGGACAGCACAGTCCTGGCTCTGGCCGGAAACAAAAAGCGATAGTGAATTGTAGTCCCCGTCTGGTGGGTACATGCTTACGGCGAAGCCGGACTCGCAAAGTGAACAGCCAACCTGGGTCGACTCGCGCCCCTTGGAATGCATAAAATACCGGGGTGACTGCTCAGCGATTGGATATTTCGATGACGAACCAAGCCGCGCGCGCCGCAATGCCGCAATCATCCATCCTCCTGCGCGAAATGTTGGGCAGCATCGCTGTGCTCACGCTCAATCGACCGGAAGCCCGCAACAGCCTGTCGGAGAGCCTGATCGCGCAGCTTGATGCCGCGCTCAGGGAAATTCAGGGCGATGCAAATGTGCGCGCTGTGGTCATTGCCGCCAATGGTTCAGCGTTTTCTGCAGGCCATGACATGAAGGAACTGACCGCCCGGCGCACCGATGCCGATCGCGGCCGTGCCTATTTTGCCGAGATCATGACGGCCTGCAGTACGATGATGCAGGCTATCGTTCATCTGCCCAAGCCGGTCGTTGCGGCTGTCCAGGGGGTCGCCACCGCGGCCGGCTGTCAACTGGTGGCAACCTGCGATCTCGCGGTTGCCTCGGAAGCCGCAACCTTCGCCACTCCCGGCGTCGATATCGGGTTATTTTGTTCGACACCCATGGTGGCGCTATCACGCAACGTCCCACGCAAGCAGGCGATGGAAATGCTGCTCACTGGCGAGCCGATTTCGGCGGCAACTGCTCGCGAAATCGGTCTCGTCAATCGCGTGGTGGCCGCCGGCACCGAGCGCGATGCGGCGATCGCGCTGGCGCAAAAGGTCGCGCTCAAATCCGCTTATACGATAAAGATCGGCAAGGCCGCCTTCTACCGCCAGGCCGAAATGAGCCTTGCGGGGGCCTATCGCTACGCGGCAGAGGTGATGACCGAAAATATGATGGCGCGCGATGCCGAGGAAGGCATCGGCGCCTTCATCGAGAAGCGTGAGCCGAAATGGCAAGACCAGTAAGTCCGTTATTGCGAGCCGACGGGTCGGTGCGAAAGCGCCACCCGATGACGGGCTCCGCGAAGCAATCCACAGCGTTAAACCGGAACGGATTATTCGGGCGCCATATTCCTCGCGCTGGCGCTTGAAAAGGGGAACGGTCTCTTCGATGAACCATGACGCCTACGACGACAACTACATCCGAACGATTCTTAGTGGCGTGAAATCCATTGCGATGGTCGGAGCCTCGCCGCTCAATGTGCGGCCGAGTTACTTCGCCTTCAAATATCTCGCGCAGCGTGGCTACGACATGATCCCGGTCAATCCCGGTCACCTCGGCAAGAGCCTGCTCGGAAAGCCCTTCGTCGCCTCGCTGCTCGACATCGGCCGCCCCGTCGACATGGTCGATATTTTTCGTAATTCGAGCCACGTCATGCCGGTGGTCGATGAAGCGCTAAAGATGACGCCGCTGCCGAAAGTGATCTGGATGCAGCTTGGCGCACGCGACGATGCCGCGGCCGAAAAGGCGGAAGCCGCCGGTCTCAAGGTGGTGATGAACCGCTGTCCGAAAATTGAATATGGGCGGCTGTCTTCGGAAATTTCATGGATGGGCGTCAATTCACGCACGTTGAGTTCGAAGCGCGCGCCGATGCCAACCCAGGGCATGCAGCTTTCGCTGGGTCGAATGAGCGTCGGCGGCGGAGAAACGGCTGCCTCCGATCGCGCCGCGAAAAACAAGAACGACCGCGGGTGACGCAGGTGCGGAGCGATTTCTATCATAAGTATAGCCGAGCGAAGTAAGACCGTTCCGGGAAGCAGTCGAGTGGAAAGTCGTCTTGACGGCGGAGGCAGCCGACATCAGCATGGCGGCCACGCGTTGGCGAGATAGGCAGAACAGGGAGCAAGCATGACCGATCGTCCCCCCGGCTTTTCCACCCTTGCGGTGCACGCCGGCGCGCAACCCGATCCCACCACAGGCGCGCGGGTGACGCCGATCTATCAAACCACATCTTTCGTGTTCAACGACGCAGACCATGCCGCGTCGCTGTTCGGACTGCAGACATTCGGAAATATTTACACCCGGATCGGAAACCCCACCCAGGCAGTGCTGGAAGAGCGTGTTGCCGCGCTCGAAGGCGGCACGGCAGCATTGGCGACGGCTTCCGGACATGCCGCGCAGGTTGTGGTCTTTCAGATGCTGCTCAGGCCCGGTGACGAGTTTATCGCCGCGCGCAAACTCTATGGCGGCTCGATCAATCAGTTCACCCACGCGTTCCAGAGCTTCGGCTGGAATGTGGCGTGGGCCGATCCCGATGATGTCGGCAGCTTCGAGCGCGCGGTCACGCCACACACCAAGGCGATCTTCATCGAGTCGATTGCGAACCCTGGCGGCAGCGTCACCGATATTGAGGCGATCGCCGCCGTCGCCCGCAAGGCCGGCGTTCCCCTGATCGTCGATAACACCCTGGCGACGCCCTATCTGATCCGCCCGATCGACCATGGCGCCGACATCGTCGTGCATTCGCTGACCAAGTTTCTGGGCGGCCACGGCAACTCGATCGGCGGCATCATCGTCGACGCCGGGACGTTCGATTGGTCGAAGGACAACAAATATCCGATGCTGAGCGAGCCGCGGCCGGAGTATCACGGCATCAAGATCCAGGAGACCTTCGGCAATTTCGCATTCGCGATCGCTTGCCGCGTACTCGGCCTGCGCGACCTCGGGCCTGCGATCTCACCGTTCAATGCGTTTCTCATCCTGACCGGAATCGAAACGCTGCCGCTGCGCATGCAAAAGCATTGCGAGAACGCCAAGGCGATCGCGGAGTGGCTGTCGGCGCATCCTGCGGTCGCCGCGGTCAACTACGCGGGATTGTTGGGCGACAAGTACAACAACCTCGCGCGCAAATATGCCCCGAGGGGCGCCGGCGCGGTGTTCACCTTCAGCCTCAAGGGCGGTTACGACGCCGGCGTGAACCTGGTGTCGAACCTGAAACTGTTCTCGCATCTCGCCAATGTCGGCGACACCCGCTCGCTGGTGATTCATCCGGCCTCGACCACCCACAGCCAACTCGACGATGCCGCCAAGATCAGGTCGGGCGCGGCCCCCGACGTGGTGCGGCTGTCGATCGGGATCGAAGACAAGGAAGACTTGATCGCCGATCTGGAACAGGCGCTGAGCGCCTGACGCGCGCCGCCCGGCGCCGCTCGTTGCGGGCTGGGCTCGCCATCAGCAGGCGACCATCATCGCGGGCGCCGTCAGGTTTGCTTGACTTGATGCCGGCCTCCATTAAACCTTGAATCAGAAGGCTCTCGTTAACACTCGTCCCGGCATAAGATGGCAATGAACCATCTCCTATGATTCGGAGCCGAGCCATGTTGCGCTGGTTGATGCCAGTTGCGGTTGCGACTTTTGCGGCAGGATTTGCCACCGCCGCCGACTTGCCCCGATCCGGAATTGCGGTTTATGGCAAAGCGCCGCCGGCTCACGCTCGCCGAGATTATGTCAACGAAGAATCCGGTCTTCTCTTCACGCCGTCGGACGGATTGCCCTTGATCCGAATTCCGCCCCTTACGCCGCTGCTTCCGGGATCTTCGGCGCTTCCGGGCTATTACGGATCGAGCCATTCCTACGAATATCAGGGCCCTTATTACGGCGGACCCAATCTTAGCTATTGGTACCGCCTGCCCTATGCCTGCGGCGTCTACGGCTATTGTTAGCGATTTCCAGGCGATTGCGGCTTCGCCGAACCGAAAATCCAGAACGGTTCAATTCAGCCGGTTTGGGCGGCCGGCAGGACTATCTCATGTGAAGCCTGCTCCGATGGCCCCGCAAAGCGTTCGACCTGAAGAACGGCAAGCGTGAGAACCGCAATCGCCATGGCCTGATGGGCGAGCGCGAGATGCATTGGAACCTGATCAAGCAGCGTGAGAATGCCGAGCGTCGCCTGCAAGGTAACGGCGCCTGAAAGCCACATGGCGCCATTGACAATTGATCTGCCGGCCCGCGAGCGAACCGTGTCGACGGCATGGATGACGGCCATCACGAACAGGGCGTAGGCGACCATGCGGTGCTCGAATTGAACGGTCAGGGTATTGTCGAACAAATTGCGCCACCACGGCGTCTCAAAGAAAAGCCGCCTCGCGGAGGGAATCAACGCGCCGTCAATTTCCGGCCAGGTGTTGTAGATCTTGCCGGCGCGCAGGCCTGCGACCAACGCGCCCAGATAAAGCTGCACGAACGTCAGTACCAGCAGCGCCATCGCCGTGATTTTTAACCGCGCGGATGCAACCGACGGCGCCCGTTTTTCCAACCGCCGCAACGTCCAGACAATGCCCGCAAAAATCAGCAGCGCGAGCACCAAATGGATGGCGAGACGATATTGCGAAACCTCGACCCGTTGCGAGAGTCCCGACGCCACCATCCACCAGCCAACGGCGCCCTGTAGCGCGCCGAGGCCAAAAATCATCCACAACCGGCGCCGTAGCTCCGCGCTCAGGACACCGCGCCAGAGAAACCAGAGAAATGGAAGCAGATAGGCTGCTCCGATCGCGCGTCCGAGCAGCCGGTGGCTCCATTCCCACCAGAAGATCGTCTTGAATTCGTCGAGATTCATGCCGGCGTTGAGTTGACGATATTGCGGGATGGCCTTGTAGGCATCGAAGGCCTGGGTCCATTGCTCCTGACTGAGCGGCGGTAATGTCCCAGTGATTGGTTTCCATTCGACGATCGAAAGCCCTGACTCGGTCAGGCGCGTGGCGCCGCCGACCAGCACCATGATCGCGATCAGCCCCGCGATCGCGATCAGCCAGCCGCGGACGAGGCGATCGGGTGAGGCTTGATTGGCGGCAATACGGGTCATCAACGCTGCGCTTGATTGAATTTGCGCTCACCTTATAGTCCGCCCCTTGCCGCGCGCAAGCCGCGTGACCGCAGCGAGCCGTATATTTCCATCATGAGAATACGCACCCGCAAATTCTTCGGAACCATCGCGCTATTGCTGTTGGTCGTGGTGTGGTCGCTGATGGGAATGACCGTGGCGCAGACACCGTGGCTTGCAAACTCCGGATTGTTGCAGGCCATCTTCTACGTCGTGGCCGGCATCGGATGGGTGCTGCCGGCGATGCCGATCGTCAGCTGGATGTCGCGCCCGGACGGATCATGATTCGATTAAGCTGAATCGCATCATGATCTCATCTCTTTGTTTGATCATGATCTTTTTTCGGAAAACCGGTTTCCACTTTTCCGGATCATGCTCTAGAAAGGCCTGCTTCGCGCTGGCCGCACGGGAGCAAACGTGATGCCGGACAAAATCACGCGCATGGCGCGCAGCGAACGTTGCCTGCCATCCCAAGCGATACGCGGCAGCGCGTGCAGGTTGGTCTTTCCCTCCGCCTCGACGATGCCCGGTATTGACGAAACGGCACTTATGAAACCGGCCTCTTCAGCCATCACGGCGTGTTTGCGCCTCCACGATGCGCGGTCGCCAAACGGATAGGCGAAATGTCGGACATCGCGGTGGAAGGCAGCCTCTGCGACCGCCCTCCCCATCACCATCTCGCGCTGCGCAGCCGCGTCCCTCAGGTTCGACAGAACAGGATAATTCACCGTGGCGCTTCCGAGCGTCACCAGCGGATCTGCCGCAAGCTTCGCCAGATCGGCCCAATCCAGCGATGTCTCGCGCGACAGCGCAGCGAGGTCGACGGCGTAACGCGTACAGAGGTCCTTGATTGCCATCGAAAGGTCTGATGGCGAAAGCGAGCGCATCCATGTCGAAAGAAAATCATAAAGTTGATATTTTTCAGCTGTGCCTGCGATATTGAAATGCTTTTCCTCGCGATCCATCACGAGGCTGAGGCGACCCTCGCGCGCGATCACCTGTTCCAGCGCGATCCACCATGCCTCGCCGATACCATCCGGAAACGCTGTTGGTACGTAAACGGTGAAGGGAACCGCGTGGCGCGACAGAACCGGATAGGCTGACGCCATCACGTCCTTGTAGGCGCCGTCGAACGTCAGACACGCAAAGCGTCGGGGCAGGGCCAGCGTTACCGCCCTGCGGCAAACCTCGTCCATCGAAACGATATCGTATTTCCAGCGCTTCAAGGCGCGGATCGTTCGGTCGAGAAACCTGGGGGTGATTTCCCGAGATTTAAGTGCTTGAAAGCGCCCGGCGCCTCGCGGGCGGACGCGCTGGAAGCGCAGGATGACGCCGGCGCCGCCGGCCTCACCTCCCGTCAACCAGGCGCGGCCGCTGAAGTAAGCGAGTTCCAGTCTCAGGCTGGCCAGAAATCCGGTGTCAGATGACAACGTCTCGCCTCTCAGCGCGTATTCCGCGAAGGGTATTAGCGGATTGCAAGTAGAATGCGCGGAACTTGTTCATCAGAAGCATTTACTCACGACCAAAGTGTTTTCAATTGGCCGGCAAACGCTCCGGTACACGCGATTTTCGCCTCGCCGGGGCCGCATTGTCATCGCCCTTTTGTCGACACGTCTTTGCAAAAGTCGGCCCAGCACTGAAAATGCATGTCATTTCCTGACCGTGGCTGCCGCAATCGAAAAGCATTGTGCGTGGCGCAGGGGCTGCAAAGCGCGTTCCGCTAAGGCACAAGCAAGTCCTCAGACCTAACTGGAGCACAGACTTGCGACCAGGCTTCGCTATTAGGCCGCCAGGACCTCCAGAGCGGAGTCGACCGCATCCGAGGGCTGGGCCGGCTTGCTCAGCGTTGTCACCTCATTGAAACCAACCGCCCTGAGCTGATCGCACATGAGGTTGCGGGCATCCGCAGCCATCGAGGCGTCGGGTACCACCACGGCGCATGCTTGGGTGGTCAATAGCTCAGCAGGCAAATCCAAAGTGGTGCCGGCATTGAGCAGGACATGGTCATAGACCCGCAGCAGCGCGTCGATCGCCAGACGAAGCCGCGGCGATTGCAGCAGAGTGCGATCCGAGCCGGGCCGCCCCGAGCTCACGAGGTGAACCCGAGACAGCCGATCCCTGGTGATGATCTGCGCAAACGAGGCTTCGCCCTGCATCAATTCAGCAAGTCCTGGCGCCATCGGATCGATTGATGCTGCCGGAATAGTCAGCGACGACGACGCCAAGTCGACTACCACGACCTTCGCGCTGCGCGCGATCAGGCGCGCGATCGTCAAGGCCGTCAAGGTGATGCTCTCGCTTGAAGCCGTGCCAAGCACGGTGATCTTGCGCGCGGCAGCCCCCGCGGTACGCAAATCGTCGGCAAGGCGCTCGAGCTCGGAGAGCCCCGACACCATGTCTGGAATGTCCGCGGCGGCTCCGGCTGCGGTCTCGGTCTCGGTGGCTACAGATACGGCAGCCGCCGGCGCGCTGACCATCGCCGGTTCCGATGAAAAAGCCGCTTGCGCATGGGGGCCGGTCACGCGCAACAATTCGCCAATTACGATCGCGCCAGTGCTGAGCATCAGAGTTGCCAATGTCGCGATCAGCACGATCGGCAGTTCCTTCGGATAGGCCGGAGTATTGGACACGTTGGCGCGTGAAATGATCCGAGCATCCGCCGGCGCTGCGTCAATGTTCTGACGCGTGTTGGCTTCGCGGTATTTCGCGAGATAGGATTCCAGAAGATCGCGTTGCGCCTTGGCATCACGCTCCAGCGCCCGAAGCTGGACGTCCTGGCTATTGGTCGAGCTCGCCTGCTTCTTCAGCTGCTCAAGGCTTGCGCTTAGGCTCTCGACCCTGCCGCTGGCGCTACGTGTATCATTGTCCAGTGAACGCGATATCTTGCTCGCTTCTTCGAGGGTCTGCCGGTCGAGATCGGCCAGATGGGCCCTTAGCTCCTTGATACGCGGATGGCCGTCAAGCAGCGTCGCCGACTGCCCGGCCAGTTGCGCGCGCAGCGTCACGCGCTGTTCGGTTAGCCGGCGGATCAATTCGGAGTTGAGCACTTCCGAGGCTTCGATCGGCTTGCCGCTCTGGAGCATTTCGCGGATTAGCCGCGCCTTCGTTTCCGCGTCGGACTTCAGCGTACGAGCATTATTCAACTGGGTGTTGAGTTCGCCCATCTGCTGGTTGGAGCCTGTCTCGGTACCAACAAACAGGTTTGATTTCGAACGAAAATCCTCGACGCGGGATTCAGCGTCCGCAACCTTCCTGCGAAGATTTTCGATTTCCCCCGATGGCCCTTGCCTGGCCGATTTGGCCCGGTCCTGTCGCGCACCCTGCTGCAACACCAGATAGCCGTCGGCAATCGAATTAGCGACGTGCGCCGCCAGTTCCGGATCGCGTGACTGGAATCCGATCACGATGACGCGCGAATTGTCGACCGCATAGGCTGTGAAGCGGTCATAATAGGCATCCATCACCCGCTCTTCCGGGGTCAGCGAAAGCGGATCACGACCAATCCCGATCAGGGCGAGCAACGACCTCAGGGGCGACAGCCCTTGCAGGACCGGATCGAATTCCGGCCGTTCTGCAAGCTTGTTCTTCTTGATGATTTCGCGCGCGAGATCGCGCGAGAGCAGGATCTGCACCTGGCTGGTGACAACCTCAACATCGGGCGCATTACGATCCTCGTTGCGCTCCCCGTTCGGCCTCAGGAAGACGTTTTCGCGTCCATCGATCAGGATGCGCGCTTCCGATTTGTACCGCGGGGTGATCGTGTTGACGGCGATAATAGAGAGGACGGCGGAAAACAGCGTCGGAGCGATGATCCAGTTCCGCTTGCGCACAAGCGCCCGACCAATCGCCCGCAAATTCAGATCACCGGCTTCGGAAGCCGCGACCGGTTTGTGGACCACTGGGGCAAGCCAGGAGACAGCCCTCTGGACCCTCTCCTTGGCTGCATGCCAGAACGCTAAACGCATCGCACACACCCCGCGGACGCCACGACTCCACTCGACCTTGTGCGATTACACTCCATTAAGGTTGCCGCTGGGTTAATTCGGCAGATTCGCTCTTGGCCTCAACGGGGGTCCCCCGCCCAAGGTCAACACGAATCGAGGCTATGTCTCGACGTCGAAGGTGATACCGGCGCGTTCGACGAGCCGCTTGATCAGTCGCTCGCACATGGCCGCACCTGGAGTCCAGATGCCGGCGGGCACCTGCGGCGTGTCGCGCAACAGGCAGATCGCACATTCGGCGATCATTTTTGACGTCGATCCATAGCCGGGGTCGCGGTCGCCACGTACGGCGATACGGACTTGACGGCCTTCATCGCCCAAACCGACAAACAGAAGATCGTAGAAGCCGTTCTCGCGTTCCTCTTTCGATGGCCCCTCGCCTGGTTTTGGTCCGCCGGCTCCCATCTTCTCAGCATTGACGGCCGCAACGATTCGTTTGGCGTTAGCTTGGCCTTGCTCTCCGGGACCGGTGAGCATCATTTCATCGTAGACGAAGTCCCTTCCGTAAGGGAATCCCATCAGCATGTTTGAGCGATGAACGTTACGGGTGTTAATGGTCGCCATCGCAAACGGCGCCGTCCACGATTTGAGATCCTCATCGAGAATCGGTTTGTTACCCGGCGGCTGTTTTGGACCTTCAAATCCGGGGGTCAGAACGAACGGGTCCCTTAGCATCGCGACCAAGCTGAAGTCCTTGGCCGCGGCTGCGAAGCTTGCCCGCGTGCTCGCGGCGGTGCCGCCCGAGACCGTTAAGTTCATGTTGCGGATGCGGCCTTTGACGCGGGCGGCGGGTGCGCCCCAGGCTTTCTTCGCTGTTTCCTGACAAAGGAACACGCCGAGTTCGAAAGGCAGCGAATCGAAGCCGCAGGAAAAAATGATTCGAGCGCCGGACGTTTTTGCGGTGGCCTCATGCGCGTCGATCATCTGGCGCATCCACACCGGCTCGCCGCAGAGATCGAGATAGTCAGTGCCGGTAGCGGCACAAGCCGCGACCAGTTCGGAACCATAGAGCTGATAGGGGCCGACCGTCGACAGCACGGATTTAGTCTGATCGATCATCGCCTTCAGCGAGGCGGCATCGCTGGCATCGGCCTTGATCAGGGCAATGTCGGCCGACGCGCCGATCGCGTCGCGAACCGAAGCCAGCTTGTCGAGGCTCCGCCCGGCCATCGCCCATTTCGGAGCACCCTGGCCCGCGTAATGCGCTGCGAGATATTCGGCGACGAGCTGACCGGTGAATCCGGTTGCGCCATAGACAATGATGTCGAATTTCGACGAGGGCTTCATACTTAGTTCCTCGGGGTGCCTTGAAAAAAATGAGGATGTGCAGCCGGCTTATGGTCTATTTTTTGGCGTAGGAAACGCCCATGCCGGCGCGCACATCGCTTTGAATTCCGTAAGGCGGGATCGGATAACGCAGACCGTTTTTCGAAAGCGCCTTCATGCCTGCGATCGCCTTGGCCAGATGCGCCGGTGACAGCGCCATCAGCATCTCCTCGTCCGGCACGCCGCCGTAGCGCCGCTCCGCATAGCACGGCAGCGATAGGCTTGGCTCGCCGGTCTTGAGCGCCCGTCCCCATGAATCGGCGCAAGCGGTCTCGCCGACCACGCCCCACTCGAATTTCTTGTATCCTGTCCACTGCAACCCATTGATCAGGATGATCATCTGGCCGGGAGTGGCATAGACCAAACAAATATCCGGCGGTTTGAGCCGGCCACTGGCAAGCGGAGACACCGCCATCGCCTGGTATTTGCCGAACGCGACGACATCCAGCGCTTCCTGGCGTTTGCGCGCGTCCTCGGCATCCGCATGCCAGACGCCGACATAGGCCTCGCCGGAGAGCCACTTCTCGTCCTGCGGCGCGAGCCCGATCACCGCGCGGCACTGCGCGCCGACTAGATCGGTGGCCGTGATGCCGACGGTCCAGCCCAACCGCGAGGCCATGCTGACGATCTGGTCGGTGGTGTGAACCGCGGTCGGCCGCCTGATTTTTGGTATAGCCACCATCTCGTCTGCGCTTGCGAACATCTTCAGGCCGATTACCGTCGTCTTCAAGCGCAACAGGCTGTTCAGATCGGCTACCATGCCGGCCAAATCAAACATTTCCGCTGGCGGCTGCTGCTGCATGGCGTGCACTCCGATCCGGGCCTGACAAGATGCGCCCGTTAGCATTGATCCTAGCCCGATTGCCCGCCGGTTGCGACGGGCGGCTCTAGTTTTGGCCGGGTCCCGGCAGCGGCGTATCGATCTTGCCGGTCGCCCAATAGACGATCAGGCCCATCCATTCGCGTACGGCAATGTCGGTCCGCTCCAATCCCTCGACTGAGTTGGTCGGAAAGGTCAGGAGACTGTCGGCTCCGCCCAGCCGCCAATCCACCGGATACGGCTCCACCGGAAACCCGGCCTTGCGAAACAGCCCGATCGAGCGGGCCATATGATAGGCCGAAGTCACCAGCAGCCAGCGCTCGCCGTCTTTCGGATGCGCCACGGCCTTCGAGAATTCGGCATTTTCCTGGGTGTTGCGCGAGCGCCGTTCCGTCGTCAATCGCTCCCTGGCAATGCCGAGGCCCTCCAGCACCGAGATCGCATGGTCGGCCTCCTTTGCGGCGTCATCCGAAACCAGATTGGAATTTCCGCCGGAAAATACGATCCGAGCGTTCGGATACCGGCGCGCCAGAGCCGCGGTTGCAACGATGCGGTCAGCCGAATGCGCGAAGACCGCTCTGCCACGCGCTGCCGAAAGGTCAGGCTCGATTGATCCTCCCAGGATGATAATGCCGTCAGGCACACCGCCGGCCGCATCCCATGGCGGGAATCTCTGCTCCAGGGGATAGAGCAACAAACTGCCGAGTGGCGAAAATCCGCAGATCGCCAGGAGCACGAGGGAGCCGAGCAACAGCCGGCGGCCCAACACCGCCGATCGCGTGGCCGAGAGGATTGCGCCGAGCAGGCCCGCGCCAATCAGAAAGTTCGCAGGCAGCAGCATGACGCCAAGCGTTTTGGAGAGGAAAAAAAACACGAGAGGCCTCTTGGAATGTCTGATACAGCGTCATACGCGACCCCCGCCCCGATCAGAAGCCCCGTCATGACCCATCATCACCTGCATTCCAGCCCCGAGACCTGCCACTGGGGCTTCTTCGAAGCGAAGCTGAAGCCCGTGCTCACCATTGCCAGCGGCGATGACGTGACGATCGACACCATCAGCGGCGGCCCGGAGGTCGTGCCGGACCGCAGCCGGTTTCACGTCCCGCCCGAACTGGCCGATGTTCATGCCAAGAGCGAACGGATGGTTCCCGGTCACATCCTGACCGGTCCGGTTGCGGTTGCGGGCGCGGAGCCTGGGGATGTGCTGGAAGTCGAGATCCTCGACGTCAGGCTCCGCCAGGACTGGGGCTACAACCTGATCCGGCCGCTCGCCGGCACGCTGCCGGACGATTTCCCTGAGACCAGGCTGATCAATATTCCGCTGGATCGGACGCGGATGGTGGGCCGGCTGCCTTGGGGACTTGACCTGCCGCTGGCGCCGTTTTTCGGCGTGATGGGGGTGGCGCCACCGCCGGCCTGGGGCCGCATCACCTCGCTGATCCCCCGCGCGATGGGCGGTAACCTCGATAACAAGGAGCTGACGCCGGGGGCAAAACTCTATTTGCCGGTGTTTGTGCCGGGCGCCCTGTTTTCCTGCGGCGATGGCCACGGCGTCCAGGGTGACGGCGAAGTTTGCGTTACCGCGATCGAGACCGCGCTGCAGGGCCGTTTCCGATTGACGCTGCGCAAGGATATGCGGCTCGACTATCCCCGAGCCGAGACAGCCACGCATTATATGACGATGGCGATGGATCCCGATCTCGATCAGTGCGTGGTGCGGGCACTGCGCGACATGATCCTGCTGCTCGGCGAGAAGCGGAACTTGTCGCGCGAGGACGCCTATACATTATGCAGCCTGGCTGCCGATCTGCGGGTGACGCAGACCGTCAACGGTTCCAAAGGCATTCATTGTATGATCGCGAAAGCGGTCGTTCATGGGTGAGTCCGGTTACCATTCGGTGAACCCAACCGGGACATAACCCGTCAAGACCATTGGATTCCCTCCGCCGACCACGTACCGTGGTACAGGCCCTTTCGCGGGGAAAGGAGACGCTAAGATATGGAAAGACGGCTGGCCGCCATAGTCTGCGCTGACGTCGCCGGTTATTCCCGCATGATGGGCGCCGACGAAGCCGGGACGCACGCCGCGTTCAAAGCCCATCGAAGCGCGATATACCCGATCATTCTCAATCACGGCGGCCGGGTTGTGAAGAACACCGGCGATGGTTTCCTGCTGGAGTTCCCCAGCGTCGTGGGCGCCATCGAGTCGGCCATCGCGATCCAGACGCTGATGGCGGAGCGGAACAGCCAATTGCCTGCGGATCGGCTTATGCGATTCCGTCTCGGCGTTCACATGGGAGATGTGATGGCCGACGAAGACGAAGTATTCGGGGATGGGGTGAATATCGCCGTTCGGCTTGAAGCGGTGGCCGCCCCCGGCGGCGTGGCCGTTTCAGCTAAGGCTTATCAGGAGGCCAACAAGCACCTCACCGTGACCCTCGTCGAGGCCGGCAGTCACCGTTTCAAGAACATCGAACAGCCGATAGACATCTGGACCTGGGAGCCTGACGGCTCCGACACCCGTGGCCGGGAACCCAAGGCCACATCGAACCTGCCCGCCCAATATCGAACCGCGATCGTAGGCGTACTTCCCTTTGTCAATCTCAGTGACAGCGCGGACGAATATTTCTCTGACGGGCTCACCGAGGATTTGATCCATGCGCTTTCGCTGCAATCATTTTATCGGGTCTTGAGCCGGAATTCGACGTTTTCCTTCAAGGGAAAAAACCTGAGCACGCGCCTGATCGCACGAGAGATCGACGCAACCTACCTGATCCAGGGGTCGGTGCGACGCGCCGGATCCAAAATTCGGGTGACTGCCGAACTGATCGCCCCTGAGAACGGTGAGCAATTATGGGCCGGCCGATATGACAGCGACATCGGCGATCTGTTCGCGATGCAGGATGAACTCACCACAAATCTGTCCGCCGCGATAGCGCCCGAGATTTATCGCGCGGAAGCTTCCGCTCCCGCCCGCTCGTCCGCCGATCTGACCGCGTGGGATCGGTTCTTGAAGGGGCTTTCCCATTACTATCGGCACACAAAGGCAGATTTCGAAGCCTCGATTGACCTTTTCAGGGAGGCCATTGCGCTTGACCCAGCGCTTTCAATCGCGCGTGCCTATCTCGCCACCATCATGGTACAGGGCGTGCAGTACGGATGGATCAAAAGCACCAGCCAATTGTGGACCGAGGCCATGAGCCTGGCGGAAAGCAGTGTTCGGCTTGATCCTCGCTCTTCATTCGCATTTTGCATCTTGTCCTACATGCATGCGATGGAAGGCAATCACGACGCCGCCATGGAGGCTGCAAAGCGGGCGGTCAATTTGAACCCGTACGACATGGGCGCTCGCGGCATACTTGGAATATGTCACCTCGTTATCGGTGAGCATCACCAGGCCATCGAGCTATTTTCCACTGCCGTGCTGCGCGGCAACAGCGACCCCCGCTATAAATGGGCGGCCTTGAATGCGTTCAGCCACTACCTTCTCAGACAATATGATGCTTCGCTCTCCTGGGCCCGCGAGGCCCTGTATTTGAATCCCAATCATCTGCAAGTGCTTGCAGTAAGGGCGGCCGCGCTCGCGCAATCGGGACGAAGCGAGGAAGCAGGCAAGGCGACCGAGGTGCTGCTAAACAACTTTCCAACCCTGACCGTAGAGCGGCATCTCAGGAATTTCCGTTGGAAAAATCCGGCCGACATCGCCCATTATCGGGAGGGATTGTTGAAGGCCGGCGTACCCCTAAGCACATTGTCTCTTGTCGCGCCCGCCTCCAAGCGCACGGCCTAAGCGCGATCGAGGCCCCACGGGCGCTGCGGCGCTTCCAACCTAGAAAATGCCCACCGCTTCTTGTGGGCTCTCTGTTGACACCGATTTGGATTCCGCCAAAGCTCCGTACATCTTCAGGTGGAGTGTTGCCACCAAGTTCGCGTTTTCGAATCCCCTCCCAACTCCAAAAATTGCAACGGCTAATTCGGTATTGTTGAGGATCGAGATTTCATGCCAGACGACCGCGTTGGTTCACCTGCAGGCGGCGCGCCTGCCCCACAGATCCCCGTGTCGCCCGATAATCCGTGCCCCTTCCTGCGCGCGCTTGTGGCAGGCGGCTTCGTCGATGGCCACATCGTGCCGCTTTCAAAGCTTTCGAGCACGATCGAAGCTGCAAGCGCCGAAAAGGGGCTGCGGAAGAAAATCGTCGGCGTGAAGACCTACCTGGTCGCGCTGGGGGCGAACGGCCTCAATCCCTTGCGGCTGATGCGCAGCTGGTGGTCAGGAGCCGTGCTCGACGAACTGCGCGACGGTCCCCTGGACAAGCATGGTGTCGGGTCGCGCATCCTTGACGCGACAGCCCACGTCGACGAGGTGGAAATCGAGCGTCTCGCCCGGTTCGGCAAGGACCGGGAGGACCCCTCCGGTGGAAGAATGGAGCGAGGGCTGACGGCGCCGGAGATCAAGGCCTTCATGAACGAGAATTTGGTGCGCGCCAAGGGCAAAAGACGTTGGTACGACTGGCTGTTGATGAAAGGCGAATGGCCGGTTTTGCTGAACATCATGGGCAAGGGCGATGGCGACCAGCGCTACCTCAGCGTGGCGGATGTAAGGACGCTGTTCGTCGATCGGCGACTGCCGAACCGGATCGTCGCGCGCCTTACGTCACAGCCGGCATCCGCGCCGCGAAGTGCCCTCCGTGTGGCCGGCAAGATCGCGCTGTGGGGGGCTGCTGTCGTCGCCGTGCTATTGGCGGCGATTGTCGAATTCCCCGACAAGGCCGGAAGCATCCTGCCACCACTCGCGCAGTTCCTGTCTCCCCCATTGCCAACTATCGCCCCCATCAAAGAGGCGCATTGGCTCGACCAGAACTGGTCGACGGAGGACCGGCACTGGTTCCATCATGCCAGCCAGGGCACCGCCACCTTTCCCGTGCCCTATTCGTGGTTTGTTGCGCTGGAACAGGCGGGGATTCACCTGTTCACCCAACCCGGCATGTTGAAGGACAGCGATTATCTCGAGCGGTTCGGTTTCCTGCCAAGCCCCCAAACCATCCATGCCGACAAAGCGACCTTGGGCCGCTTCGGGTATTCCGATGTGGCGCCGGTGCCGCCCCTGCGCCCGGTGGCGCCGTCAGCCGCGGGCTTGCTGCCTAGCCCGGCCGATAATTTCGACGGCCTGCCGGTCGGTTTCGCGCGGTTGACCGGCGCCGTCAATCCCGGGACCGGCCAGCCCGAATCCGACAAGATCGGGTTGACCTGCGCGGCCTGCCACACCGGGAGCATTCGTTACAAGGGTGTGAGCGTGCGCTTCGACGGCGGTCCGGCCATGGTGGAGCTGCGAAAACTCGAAAGCGCGACCGGCCTATCCATTCTCTACACATCGATCGTGCCTTACCGCTTCGACCGCTTCGCCACGCGCGTGCTCGGTCCCGATCCCAGCCCAGAAGACTACGCCAAGCTGAAGAAGGATCTGTGGGCAGTTGGCACCTACCTGCTCGGTCAGAAGATACTTTACGACAAGACGATCAAGAGCAAGGGACAGAAGGATACTGAAGAAGGCTACGGGCGGCTCGACGCGCTCAACCGGATCGGCAACCAGGTTTTCTACACCGATCTGGCAACGGCCGGCCTAGCGGGATTTGAAAAGAACCTGCACGCCGACGATGCGCCGGTCAGTTTCCCGCCGATCTGGACAGTGCCGTGGTTCTTGTGGGCGCAATACGACGCTTCGATCGAACAGCCCATGATCCGCAACGCCGGCGAGGCGCTCGGCGTTTACGCGCTGGTCAATCTTTCGCCCGACACCCCCCAGGACAGGCTTTTCAGCTCGACCGTCGCGATCGAGAATCTCGACCGCATCGAAACGATGCTGCGCGGTCCCGATCCTTCCAGCGAAAATCCATCCTTCGGCGGATTGCAGGCGCCGAAGTGGCCGTCGGAGATTTTTCCGAAGCACCCCGCCTGGAAGATCGATCAGGGGCGAGTCGAAAAAGGCCGCGGAATCTACGCTGCGATCTGCGTCGAGTGCCACCTCGGACCGGTCAATGACCCCGCGTTCAACAAGCTATACCCGCAGCAGAGCATTTGGTTATCGGAACGCTGGGACGCCAAGAATAAGTGGCTTGATCCCGTCCAGAAAAGCGCGGCTGGTATGGGAACGGACCCCGGGCAGGCCAACGTTCTGTTCACGCGCAAGGTGGAAGTTCCAGGCTTCCTGAACCTGCAGCCCAAGGAAGTGCTCGGAAAGAACTGGGGATGCTCGGACATGCCGGCTGCCTCAACGGAAATGCCGTACTCGCTCGCCCTGATGATGGTGGTCGACGTCGTCAGCAAGAAATGGATGACGGATCGCGGCATGACGGAGGCCAATCAGAAGGCGCTCTGGGGTCCGCGAGTGAATTGTCCCAACGAGGAGAAGGAAACCCAAACTTACGCGAAGAGGCCCCAGGTTGACGCGAAGCAACCGCAAGATGACAGGAAACCGTACTATCGCGCGCGCCCGCTGAACGGCGTCTGGGCAACCGCACCCTACCTTCACAACGGTTCGGTGCCTCGCTCTATTGGATGCTGACACCTGCCGCCCAACGGCCGAAACAATTTTGCATGGGCTTCCGGGATTTCGATCCGCAACAGGTCGGATTCCACGTGGAGCCAGGGGAAGTGCAGAAGTGCGAGGACGGCGAAACCCGGTTCTCGACAACCAATCATGACGGATCGCCGATCACAGGTAACAGCAATCTCGGCCATTCGTTCGAGGGAACGGGTGAGCATAAAGCGGGAATCATCGGCCGCCTGCTGAGCGATGACGAGCGCTACCAACTGATCGAATACCTGAAGACCCTCTAGGAATGACGCATCGCTCCTTAGAGCGTGCGTCGCAATTGAGCTCTCGATTGTCGGGCAATACGGCGGCTGGAAATCTTCATCGATCCAGCGGCTGTGTCGGCTGTGGATCCCAATCAAGCCATGAGAGACACGGCCGCGCCAAAACGTGACGCGGCGGCCGATCCTTTTGGGGATGTTTTAGTTCGGGGTGCCGCTGGCCTTGGTTCGCTTCGCCGGGGGGTCCTTCGAAGCGGACTTAGGCGATTCCACCGCGCGTGCGCCGCCCCAGGGATCAGCGGGGGGCTGGTCGGGAATGTTGCGGAGCGAATTCTTGTAGGCTCTTTCAGTCGCCTTTTCGGCCTCAATTTCCGACGGTGATTTGGGCGACTGCGTCGCCGGCGGAGGGACGGCCTTTTGCGCATAAGCCGGCCCGGCCAGAAACGACGCGATCAGGGCTAGCGCCCAAAGAACTCTCATGCGTAGGCTCCCTCGACTCTTACCCTACATATCATTGCGTTCATCGTGGCGCCAACAGGACACTTCGCTGCACTCTCGGACAATTTTGGCACGCCCCACCGCCACTGGCCTCGCTTGCGGAACTTGCTCTGGGATTCTCCACCCTGGCCACGAAGCGCTGGTGAGATTCCGACCGAGCGCGCGGGGCTCAATGCGAATGTCTGACTGGTATTATAGTAATGATCCCTCCCCAGCTAAAGTATCCAGCTCACGGACGAGGTGGAAAAATTCCTGGACAGCGTTCGCTCGGCGTGAGGACGATCGACTGCTCATGGGAGATCAGTGTCTTTGCGTTCGCTCAACGCTCGCGTGACTCCGGCACGGTGAAGCCGGCCCAAGTCAGGTAGAGCCCAATTACCAGCGCGGGCGCGAGAAACAGCTGGTAGTGATCTGCGTAGCGCATCTGCTTCATCGTCCCACTGAGCGCCTCAGGCGGAAGGATAAGGAGCAGAAGTCCCTTGGCGAGGATCAACCACCCCACCAATGTGACGACCACCGGCAGCGCGCCGCCGGACCACACATTGTGACCGACGACCATCGCAATACCCATCGCAAGGCTGATGATGGCGTAGCTGAGCATCACCGGGCCGTCCGCGGCCGTGGTCTCAATAGCCGCACCGCCGCGCACCAGGAAACCGGCCACGAGCAGGACGGTGAAAAGCCCGATAGATCGCGCAAGAAAAACAGTGAGTCGGGACATGCAAACCTCCGCGGTTTTGAGCCGGATTCTCAAATTTCAAAGCGCCACAACGATGTTCCATGACGGGTATTTCGAGGGGGCGCCGTCGCGCAACCATGCGGCGCCTTATCCCGCCGGAAAACGTCGCCCTCGCTCTGAAATATGCTAACTTTCCACCGCGCATCGATCAACCGCGAGACGGGGCGCCGGGCCACATGCGAAAGATCGGTTTCAAAGCTCTGACGGCCATTTTGACAATCGGACGGCGGTCAAAGCAGCATATCGATTGGACACTGGCGATCGCGACATTCTCGACAATCGTCACCGTTGGGCTTATCGCGCTTTATTTTTTGCAAGGCAGGGCCGATCCTCGCTGATCCCAGTCATCCGCGCATGAGTGAACGATCAACCAGGAACGCCGCCTTCGGTAGGTGAGCCCGCGAGCGTCTCGTACTTGGTGGAGGCCCGCTTCGACCTCTTGATGAGCGGTTTCGACGCATCCTTCTCGGCTTCTGCCGGAATGTTCATGGCCGCGGTCATCTCATCTAGGACCACCTTGTATTCGCCGCGCGCTTCCTCTATCGCCACCCCATTTTTTTGTGGCGAAGTTGCTTGCAGCGGTGCCAACTCGATGGCCCGGTAGTCGAACCGTACCCGCTCGAGTTTGTCGCCGATAAACCAGACACAGAATATGCCTGTGACCTTATTGTCATCGAGAACATCCGTGTTGACGGTATCCACGGTCATGACCGGCCCACCGGATTTCAGCACGACGAGATCGCCCGACTTGATCACGGTCATTGAGAAACTCCGGGCTCAAAGCGGTGAATCACGCGCGATCGCATCGCAACAATAACAAATTGCCGCAACTTCATCAGCCGCGCGGAACCAAAGGAGACCCGCTCAACTCGCGACCTAGCACAGCCTGCCTTTTGAAATTGAGTCGTGCGGTCAACATAAGTGCGACCTATCTGCCACTCAGACCCAAATAATCAGCGCGGCCCCCGCGTCGTAAAAATTTTAATTTAGACTATCACATCATACTGATTCGCGGCACGAACGTTGCTTTAAACGAACTGGCTGGAACAACTCAGGAGTGCGGCATGAAACGCCTCGTCCTTTGTACAGCGTTCGGTTGTTTGATGAGCGTGGCGAATGCCCGGGACTTCGGGCAATGGGAAGCGACAGACCCGCAAATACGCGAATGGTACCAGGCCTTGATGCAGCCGGATAACCCGGCCGTCTCATGTTGCGGCGAAGCGGATGCTTACTGGGCGGATTCGTTTGAAGTCGACGGCGACAAATATGTCGCCATCATCACCGACTCCCGGCCCGACGAGCCGCTACGCCGCAAACACATCGATGTCGGAACCAAGATTGTCGTCCCAAACCATAAACTGAAATATGACCAATCGAATCCGACCGGTCACGGGATCATTTTCCTGAGCAGGGGCGATTACGTTTATTGCTACGTCGCGCCGGGCGGCGTCTGATTTTTGGGCAAGGTCTGCCGGCGCGCGCGGCATCGCCGGACAACCCGTAATTATCTCGCGCAAGATTGATGTCTTGCGGGAAATCGGATGGGAACCCGATCCATGACACAGCTTTGGATCGATCAGTCCGCGCGCCACCCGAACGGGTCAATCGAATGCCAGCAACACTTCATCTCTGCCGGAACGAATGATTGAACGACATCACCAGCGGGCCGACGATATAATCGAAGGCCGTTCGCTGCACGGTCGGAATCATCACCGTCGCCGGCATGCCGGGATAAAGTCGGATGTTGGGCATGTCCGCAAGCTCGGCCTGGTCGATCTGAACAAAAGCAACGTAATAGGGATTGTTGGTCTTGGGATCGGTGAGCCGATCGGCCGAGATCTGAACGACGTCGCCGTGTATAATCGGAACGATGCGCTGCTTGTAAGCGGTAAGGTGGACTTCAGCGCGCATGTTGGGATGAACGTCGCTGATATCCTCGACGGCGACCTGGGCCTCGATGGCTTGCGCGGACGGGTGGCTATCATCCGGAACAATTGGCCGGACTTCGGGGTTTTCATTAAACCTTGCCATAAATTTGTGAGGCTTTAGAGCAACGCCCGATGTCCACGCCTAAACCCTCCAACTTCTTGTTCGGGTTGCCCGAGACACTGCTTTCGGGGCTGTTCGAAGATGTGGTTGTCCACACCCTGCGCGATGGCCAAGTGCTGTTTCGGGCCGGCGATGTCGGAGACGGCTGTTACCGGATCCAGACTGGATTGGTAAAAATCGTGGTTGCATCGCAACAGGGGGAGGAGCGCATTATCTCGCTGCTCGGGCCCGATGCGATCGTCGGCGAACTTTCCATGATTGACGGCCGGGCGCGCTCCGCCTCGGTGATCGCCATCGCGGACTGCTCGCTATTGTTCGTCAGCCGGGCCAAGTTTCAGAAGTGCATTGACGCCCATCCGGAGCTGACGAGCTACCTGGTGAGGACCCTCGCCCGCCGGCTTCGCGAGGCCGACGATGCCTTGGCCGCGGCGACATTTCTCAGCGTCAAAGGACGACTGGCTCGCGCCTTGCTCAACCTCGCGGAGTATGTGGGCAAGGACAATGGCGGCGGCCAGATCCAATTGCGCCTCAAGGTCAGTCAAGGTGACCTTGCAGCCATGGCGGGCGTGGCGCGAGAGAACGTAAGCCGGACCATGGGCGAGTGGCGCAAGCGGGACATCGTCACGCGATCTTCCGATTACTACTGCATCAACGATCCGAAAGCGTTGGCGCTGGATATGGAGTACGACAGCTGAGGCGTGCGCGGGAGCGCCGGCACGGTCAGCCTGGCGGCTAGCAGTCTCCAACTCGATGCGCCACCAGCGTTTCCTTGGTCGACGATTTTCCGATGGTGCCCTCGTTGACCTCGGTATAGGCGCTATCACCCGTAACATCGATCTCGGTCTTGATGGGCGTGGTTCCGGAACAGACTTTCTCGAAAACGTAGCCATCATCCGTCTTCTGAAGGTCCTTCTTACTGCAGCTGCCCGATTGAGGCGATGCGAGTTCCACCTTCAATGCTTGGGTTGGATTAACACAGCGGGTCGTTTCCTGAGCGATGGGCAAGCCGCTGGTTTGCAGCCGATTGGTCGGTTGGCCATTGGTCTCGAGTGTTCGCTCAAACTTCCACAATCCACTGCGCAGGACCGGGCCGTCATCGGCCAGGCTTGCGGATTCCGCGGTAAGAAGCGCGCAGGCCGCAGCGACAGCCAAAATTGCTAGGTGACGGAGTGCTTTGGACTTGATTTGGCGAGGCCTCGGTTCGGTCATTTGCAAGCCTCCGGAGAAATTGGCCCTTCAACGTAGGACCATAGGCAAAGTTCCGCAAACTCGACGCCGGCAGAGCACGATGACAATTGCCAATGCGTCGGCCAGGTCACTGCCGCGCGGCCCAGACGTACGCAGCGACAGGAAGATTCTGGCAGGTTGCAGTGGTTTCCTCCTAGCCGAGCCGGCTTTTCAACGTTTGCAGGGAGATTTGGACCGTTTGCAGGGAAACCGAGTTGCTCTGCATATGGAAAATACTCTCTACTATCAACATCTTATGGGGGATCCTCCCTAAGCGGGGCTTGCAGGGAGAGGGTTAGCGACTTGCAGGGATCCCGAAATTGGCATCAGTCCGCAACTTAGTTGACGGGCGCGCGTCAACTAAGTAAATTTCAGCATGGCATCGCCTGATAACAGCTTCAGGAAGGCGCTCCGTCGGTACCAGGCGGGCATCTTCAGTGATGCTGACGTGATGCGCTGCACCGGGCTCTCCGCGCGATCCGTTCGCCAGCTGATCAAGATGGGTGCGGTGCGCACGGCTTCAGAGGACCGCGGTGCGGGTCGCATTCGCACCTTTGATTCGACGACCTTCAAGCGCTTGGCGGTTGTTGCGGCCATCAATGACGCTGGCTTCAGCCTGAAACTTGCTGGCCAGATCGCTTACCTGCTGCCGAGCGATGACCATCTGTACCGGACCTACGATCCGCTCAACGTACTGTTCGACACGAGCGTGAGTGTCGACCGCGGCCGCAAACTTCCGCCCCGCCTTGTAGCGCCAAGATTTGACTGGTTCGATCCCGATAGGCCTGCAACTGCGGACCCCGAGCGCGACTGGCTGATCGAAATCTATGACCGACGCTTCGTGGCGCAGGTCGCCCAAAAAAGTCGCTTTAGGTCAGTCTACGGCGATTTGAGAAAGGCCGGCACGGAATTTGTCAGCTGGTGGCCGTTCCATGCGCAGCTCATCGACTACCCTTCGACCAATGGCGAGGTCGCCCCAAAGTGGGAGGGCAAGCGGTTATCGGCCGACCGGATTGATCCGAAGTTTCTGGATTACCGGTATGAGAATCACGTCAGCGACGATGACCCCCTGAAGCGCATGGCCTATGCCACTGCGAAGCGCCCCATCTTCAAGACGACGATTAATATCGCGCTCGCGATCCGGCTCGCGCTGCGCCGCTATCTTGGCATTGAGCCGCAGGCACTGACCTCGCTGGCGAGTCCGACCGCGTCGACGCGCGGCCGTATCACCGCGGAAGCCTCAGTGCAAGTCCACAGCAACAAAGTCCGAAAACCAAAATGACAATGCATAATCCAAAGCCCGTTCGGCGGCAGCGCATTGCATCGCGGAGCACCTTCAAGCCACATGCTTCGAACGGAGACTACCGTGTAGGGCCCGGGTGCCCGCCGAGAGAGCATCAGTTTAAGCCAGGACAAAGCGGCAATCCTGCGGGCGCGCGGAACAGGCCACCCTCGATCGCACCTGATCTCAAGGTGCTGCTGCAGACGGCGCTCAGCAAAAAGGTCACGCTCACCATCGGCGATAAAGAACGGATTTTGACCAAGGCCGCAGCCGGCATCGAACAGCTAGTCGATCAATTCGCGCGCGGCGACCGCTATGCGCGGCGGGATCTGTTCGATCTTGCCGACAAACTCGGCCTCGACCTGGCAAGCAGCAAGGCCGCCCTCGAGGAGCTCACCGGCAAAGCGCTAGCGGCCCAAGACGAGGCCCTCATCGCCGCCTTCCTCAAAAGACAAATCGGTCAAATCGCCGACGAGGACGCGCAAGCGCCACGCGGTGAATCCACTCAAACTCTCTCGATGAAAGGCAATCATCATGAAGAAACAACAGGCAAACATATCAGCTGACCGTCGCATCGGAGATGCAATCATCCGGACGGATTTTTGCACGTTTATCGGGAAGACCTTCGAAATTCTTTCGCCTTCGGCGACCTACTGCGACAACTGGCACATTCAGGCGACAGCCGACAAGCTAGAACGTGTTCGCCATGGAAAGATCAATCGGCTCATCATCAACGTCCCGCCCCGCTCCCTGAAGTCCACGATTTGCTCGGTCGCTTTTCCAGCGTTTCTACTTGGCCACGACCCCACGAAGCGTATCATCTGTATTAGTTACAGCTCCGATCTCGCCATCAAATTAGGCAATGATTGTCGCGAAGTCATGAACTCGTCTTGGTATCAGCAGCTGTTTCCACAAACCGAAATCTCGCGCCTCAAAAACACAGAAACGGAATTCGCCACCACAGGATTTGGCTACCGAATATCAGCCTCGATCGAAGGGAGCCTGACCGGGCGCGGCGGCGATATCATCATTCTCGATGATCCCATAAAGCCGATCGACGCTTTGCGGGACCGCAGGCGCGAGCGCGTGAATAGTTCCTTTTTCAACACCATCTTGTCGCGGCTCGATGACAAGCGGACCGGTGCCATCATCATTGTGATGCAGCGCCTGCACGAGGATGATCTGGTCGGCCGATTGCTGCGGGAGCAGCCAGAGGAATGGACCGTCCTCAGCATGCCGGCGATCGCTGAACAAGAAGAAAAGATCCAGATCGGCGAACAGAAATACCATGTCCGGCGTGTTGGCGATTTGCTCCACGCCGAGCGCGAACCCTTGTCTGTGCTTGAATCGTACCGGAGGCAAATGGGTTCCGAGGTGTTTGCTGCTCAATATCAACAATCCCCCGTTCCGCGCGAAGGGGTGATGATCAAGCGAACGTGGCCACGGCGCTATGATCGGCTTCCAGAGCGCAATCCTTCAACCTTGACCATTCAGAGCTGGGATACTGCCACCAAGGACAGCGAGCAGTCGAACTACTCGGTCTGCACCACCTGGCTCCACCACGACAAACGGTACTATCTCGTCGACGTCTTTCGCGAGCGCGTTGACTATCCCGCGCTCAAAGCTCGAGCCACCTCGCTCGCAAAACTCCACACCCCGAAGGCGATCCTGGTTGAGGATGCGGGCCTCGGCAGCGGACTTGTAAAGGAACTGCAGGCGGTGGGGCTGCCCGCAGTCGCCGTCAAGCCAGTGTTCGACAAACGGACCCGGATGTCGATCCAATCGGCCAAGTTCGAGAGCGGGCAAGTTTTCCTTCCTGTGGCGGGGTCTTGGCTTGATGACCTCGAAACCGAACTCTTCAGCTTTCCTGGCGGTCGCTACGACGACCAGATCGATAGCATCAGCCAAGCCTTGGCGTACGAGATTTCCTTTGGCGCATTGATGACGGACAAGGCCCTCGCAGGGCATGCCAACTTAATCGAAGCACTGTGCTTCGATCGGCTTTTTTCGGGCCCGCGCTGACCAGTCCTCGAATCCTATGGGGCCCAAATCACGCGTGTTTGCCTAATCGCATGACATTCGCTGCAGACGTAGCGTGTTCGTTCGAAATTCAGTCGGTACCGTTTGCGTCATCTAAGGTAGCCTCGACGGATTCGAACGAATGGACTGACGCAATATCTTTGACCACTACGGCCTCCCGCGTTGACTTGTTAAGGTTGCATCAGGACGATTGCCGCGGCCTTACAGATTGGCTCAATTGCGATTTTCTTGAACATGTGTTACTATGTACACAATCAACTACGTGAGAAGAAAGACAAAGACAATGGCCTCGACAACATTTACTCTTCGTGTCGAAACTGACGTGAAGAAGCGTCTGGAGAAACTAGCGAAGAGCACTGGCCGCAGCCGATCGTTTCTCGCAGCGGAGGCGCTCAGCGAGTACCTCGACGTCAATGAATGGCAGGTGGCGGGCGTCAGGAAGGCGATGGGTTCGCTTGATCGCGGGGAAGGCGTCCCGAACGAGCAGGTCAAAGCATGGGTTAATTCCTGGGGCGGCAAGCGCGAGCGGCCCGCTTCCAAACGATCGGCAAAATGAACATCGTTTGGTCGCCAGAAGCGATCGAAGACCTGGTTTCGCTGCGTGCCCTACATTGCGGAAGACAATCCTCCTGCCGCGCGCCGGGAGGTATTGCACATCATACAGAACGTCGAGCAATTACTCCCCGACAATCCCCAGATCGGCCGAGCCGGGCGCGTACCGGGCACCCGCGAACTTGTCGTTCCGAGGACACCCTATATCGTCCCCTATCGGATCCAGCGCACTACAATCCAGATCTTACGCGTCTATCATGGGGGCACGGCGTTGGCCTGACCGACTTTAATCGGTCGACTGCCGCGAGAGCGGGCGGCGTACTCCTTAACGCCCATCAGCTCGAACAGGCCGAGCTTTCCCTTTTCGTAATCAAAAAACAGGTCAACGTCGGAATCGTCCTTGCCTCGCCGCGCGCGGTCGAGCCGAACATGTAGAGAAGCCGCTTCAAGTCGGCTTCGTGCTGCTGTAATCGGCTTATGGCTTCGTCGCGTTTCATAAAGCCAATATAGCAATTGCAAACCAGAGCCTTCGCTTCCACGACTTTTGCCTGAGTCGTCGCGGTGGATGCGTCTGCGGGCGCTTTATTGTCTCAGAACAAGCTCGGCCACCACGTGCACCGATGCGGGCGATTCAATTCGCACCTCTTTGCCGTGCACGTGCAAAATGCTCGACCATGGATCGAAGACGGGAACTCCGGCGGCAACAAACTCCCCGGTATCGCGCGTGACGACGGCGAGGTCTTCCAACGCGGCAATAGCGGCAATGAACAGATCTGGCTGCCCAAAGGTGTGGCGGCGCTTTTGTCCTTCGACCGCCATCGTCTTCCAGCGAACGATGACGTCTTCGGTAATCGCGAGCACGCGACCGAAGAAAAGCGGTCGCAGGGTTCGGTTGAGCCAGATGTTAATGTCCGTGCGACGGCCCGCGTCTTCAAGTTGTTCGATCCCGAACCGGATTTCACCAAATGTGACTTCGGTGGTGAAGAGCACCTCGCTAGGTTGCGCGGCGACGAACTCAGCAACAGCAGAATTTGGTCTCGGCATGCGAAGCTCGGAAATAACGTTGGTGTCAAGAAGCCAACCCCTGGCTCACATCTCGCACCGGAGATTTGGCGGTCAGCCGCTCGATAGTCAACTCGGCCAGCGGGGAAGCCGCAAGTGCAGCGACAATATCGCGACCTGAAACCGGCCGCTGGATCCGATCGAATTCATCCGCCCGGACAACGACGACGGCGTCCCGACCGTGCAGTGTTACCCGCTGCGGGCCTCGCTGTTGGGCTCGTCGCACAACCTCGCTCAAGCGGGCTTTTGCGTCTTGAAGACGCCACCGGTTGCCTAGTCGCGACACCAAGGACTGTGTTGGTTTCTTCATTTTCGTTGGCTTCTTCATATCGCCTCGATATTCTGGTCAGTCTGACTAGATTATCGTCTAAGCCGCTGCCCTGTCGCCAGAATCTTTTGGCGTCCGCCAGCGGCCCTCGGAATGATAATTGCGGGCTCAAGTCTAGCGGCGCTGGTTCCATAGCCGATCGATGAGTGCGCGAGCGCGAAAAAGCTCGGCATCACTATCGATCAAGATGAGGGTCGCATCCATTACACGCTCTCCGCATCGATCTTGTCATACTCCGCGAGCAACGTCCGTCGCTCTATGCCGCCTTGTCCGACTTGTAGCGTTTGATCTTCGCTACCTCACGCGCAATCTGACGCTTGGCCTCCAAGGTGTCGTAGGCATTCTGCAGGCGCAAAAAATAACCATCCGTTAGCCCAAAGAACTTACACAGACGCAGGTCCGTATCGGCCGTGATATCGCGCGTCCCATTGACGATGGCGTGAATGCGATTGCCCGGCACGCCAATCGCGTGAGCCAGTTGGTTTTGGCTGACACCGATTTCGTTGAGAAACTCCTCCTTCAGAATTTCGCCGGGATGCGGATTGCGAAGTTGGCCCATCGGTTCTTTCCTGATCTTTGCGAGGGTTAATGATAGTCTACAATTTCTACATCTTCGGCGTCCGCTACCACCCACCGAAAACAGATGCGCCATTGGTCGTTGATTCTTATACTCATCTGGCCTGCTCGCTTTCCTTTCAACAGTTCCGGGCGATTTCCCGGCGGGTTACGTAGGTCCTCGATGGTCACAGCAGCATCCAGTTGGCGCAGCTTGCGGAGCGCCCGCACCTGTATTTCGCCAGGGAACTTGCGGCTTGATTGGCCTTGCCAGATACGTTCAGTTTCCTTGCAGCTGAAAGACCGGATCACTGATTAGGCTCATCGAGCAAGAGCGATACTTGATACGTATCAAGTAATATAGCACCATTTCATCAAACTAGCAACAAGCTTCGGGGGAACCCGTTCGCGAATCAGGCCGCAAGTCGAGGCCACGTTTCTAGCCCGTGTTCGGCTTGCCTTTGCGGAGGTCGACGCCGTGCCCCCTTCTTCTCGATGCCGGGTGAGGACGACGGTCGCCACCCTATTTATCTTCGAGACTTATCTTTTAATGGCTTTCGGAGCCGAACACCCGGGCCCCCGCCGTTCTCGTCGATGAAGTCGACGCCGGCGGCTTCCAAGGCTGGCGTTTACATGACCAAGGCCGCCGGCATCCGCACCCGAGACTGCGGCAAATCCGACCAGAATACCGAAACGAGCGTGATCTCGACTGATTGTCTATTTCTGGCGCTCTCACGTTATGCTGGGTAGCCCATGAATATTTGGCCTTCAATTGCGTTTCGCAGACAAGGCCTGCAGTGCAGTTGCGATCGGCAAGTACAGCGACGCCGGCCTGCTCGCGAAACGTCGGAAATCGTGGTGTTCATAGAAGGCGACAGCCGAGGCGTCCTTGGCATCGACGATTAGGGCGAAGACTGCCGGTTCGGCCCGCGCTGCGCGTGCGGCGGCATCCATAACAAGCGCGCCACCGAGCCGTTGCCCCTGATAGTTCTGATCGACGGCGAGGCGACCGATCAGTCCAGCGGGAAGGAACGCATATCGGGGCAAGCGCTGCTTGTCGTCAGCCGACAGTTCCGTGAGCGGCAGGCTGGCAGCTGCGAGGGTATAGTAGCCCGCAATAACACCGTTAGCATCCAACGCGACGAAGCAGTTGCTGACCCGGCGCTTGACGTCTTGCGTCACCAGTTCGCGAAAATAGCGATCAAGCGGTTCGACACCACTCGAGAAGCCTTTCCGGTGATGAGCCGAATTCAAGGCTTCAATACTGAAGCCCTGCCTCAACGTGATGCCTTGATGAGAGTCCGGTAAGCTTTGGCGGCTTTCAGCAGGCTGACGGACGGCGGCGGCGGATTAAGGATGGCTTCCGCAAAGGCGCGCTGATCCTCGACCGAAAGGCGAATGATTTGAGCGTCCTCAATGGTTCGGGTCGCGACCTCTTGCGCGGCAGCGATCACGAAATCGCTCACGCTGCGGCCCTGGATTTCGGCAGCGCGCTTGACGACCTTCAAGGCGTCGGGCGCTATGCGCGCCTCGATACGCGAGGTACGAACTGGCTTTTGGGACATCACACCGCCTCTGCTAACAGCTCCATAATGTACGGCAATTCACCGTACATTTCAAGAGGCCGCTTGGCTTTCGTGTAAAGCGGGCAAGCGCCGGATCGATCTACTTCCGCGGCTTTTCTTTGGTGGGCTTTCGAAGACGCACACCAGGACCACCACCGTTCTCATCGATGAACTCGACGCCGGCGGCTTCCAGGGCACGACGGACCGCGAGGTCGTTCGCTGCTGTCATGGACGTCTCGTCGTCGGTCAGTTCGGCGCGGCGGATAGTCGTGAGCCCAACCGCAGACGCGCGTGCGAGATCTTCCGCGCTCCAACGAATAAGTGCACGGCCGGCTCGAAGTTGAGCGCTAGTCAACGGCGTTCGCTCGGGACTTGACTTTATCATTCCATATGATACTTTTCATTCCATTGAGGTCTAAAACATCCACAAGGGTTGGTGAAAGCTAACACCAGCTGGAGGAAGCCATGAGTCCCCAGGTTTCTGCAATATCTCGATCCGATCGCCGCGCCTTTATTGGCGGCTCGGACGCCCGGATCATCATGGGCGATGACGAGGCGGCGCTGGTACGGCTGTGGCGGGAGAAACGGGGCGACGTCGAACCCGAGGACCTCTCGGACAACCTGATCGTCCAACTCGGCACCGTGACCGAGCACCTCAACCGGCACTGGTATGAGCGCCATACCGGCCACGTGGTGACCGAGGTGCAGCGGCAGGTGTTTCATCCGGTGAAGCGGTGGATGGCGGCAACGCTGGACGGCATGGTCGAAGCGACCGGGGCGGTGTTCGAGGCCAAATTCATGCTGCCTTGGTCGTTTTCGGAGGAAGGCGCGGCCGAGAAGCATATGCCCCAGCTGCAGCACAATATGTGGGTCGCGGCCTCAAGGACGGCGGTACTGTCGATCATCACCGGCGGCGGCAAGTGGGTCGAGATGACCATTCCGGCCGACCCGATGTACCAGCATCTGCTGCTCACCGCGGAGAAGAAATTCTGGCGCTGCGTCGAGACGGGAGAAGCCCCTCACCTTTTCGACGTCGAGCCGCCAAAGCCGCGAATTCAGGCGGTTCGCACTGTCGATATGAGCGGATCAAACGCCTGGGCTGAGTTTGCAGGTCTGTTTCAAGGAACCCGTCAGGCGGCCCTCGACCACGAGCGCTCGAAGACTGAATTGAAAGCGCTGATGCCCGAGGACGCGAAGGAAGCCTCCGGTCACGGCGTCCGCGCCAGGCGCTCGAAATCCGGGGCCATCAGCTTTGACATAGTGAAGGAGGAGTCTGGCCATGCAGCGATCCAGCAATAAAGTCGGCACACTGGCCGCAGCTCTCGCCAAGGCCCAGTTCGAAATCGCCAACCCGGAAAAATCCCTCACCGCCACGATCGAGTCTCCATTTCCCCGCGAGGGGCAGCGCACGTTTCGCTATGCACCGCTGTCGACGGGGCTCGACATCGTTCGCAAATGCCTGGGCCAGCATGAGATCGCGACGGTCCAAACCACCGCCATCGATCGCGATACCGGACTGATCAGGCTGACGACCACCCTTCTCCACGCATCCGGCGAATGGGTGTCTTCGGACTGGCCGGTCTGCCCGGTCAGCGAAACGCTAGCCCCGCATCGGATGGGCGCCGCCCTCACCTACGCCCGGCGCTATGCCCTGTTCACCCTCGTTGGAATTGCCGGTGAAGACGATCTCGATGCGCCCGACCTCGCCGTTCAAACGGTGGCGCCCGCCGCGCATGGCGGCCCGCCGGCAAAGCAAAACGGCTCTAATGGGATCGGGACGGAGCCTTCCGCGCGGTCTTTCCAGGGGCCCCGCAAAAGTGCAAGAGGTGCGAACAGTGCCGTTCTATCGGATGAGGCCTCGGCGCACCTGCGCGACCAGCTCCTGGCCGACATAGAAGGCTTAGGGCGCAAGAACGACAATCTGGACGGTTGGACTTTGCGCGTATGGCCAAAGGTAAACGGGCTGACGCCAGCGGATGCGGACAACGTCAGACAGGCTTTTCAGGCAAGGCTAACTCACCTCGAAACGACTGCGGATGAGGACGTCCTGCCAGCCGAACCCGATCGAATGGCAGCGCGCGACGAGCCCCCTTCCCGCATCGATAAGAGCGTGCTTGCCGTCCCCGAAGCCAAGCGGTTGCGGGACAAACAGCATCTGCGCTTTGTGGCGAAACAGCCCTGCCTCGTCTGCGGCCGCGAGCCCTGCGACCCGCACCACCTGCGTTTTGCTCAACCGCGCGGGCTCGGACAAAAGGTCAGCGATGAATTTACAGTTCCGCTTTGCCGGGCGCATCATCGCGAACTGCACCGCGCCGGCAGGGAACGGGACTGGTGGTCGCGAAACGGCCTTGAGCCGCTGGAATCCGCACGCGGCCTGTGGACTCTGACGCATTCAAACGGCGGGCACCGGGATAGTTAATCAAACGATCGATGGTTCACGAACAAATCGGGCCGGAGCAGAAAATGCTCCGGCCGTGTCGATTCGTGATGGAGGATCAAGGCAGCTGCACACCGAAAGCCCGAGGCTCACACAAAGCCTTTGCGTATATCAGCCAGCGTGACCATAAGGGTCATCGGCTCAATCGGAGATGGTTCGAATCCAAGCGCGAGATAAAACGCCTTGGCGTCATCCGAGATTGCATGGACAATGATGCCGCGGATGCCGATCGTATCGGCGGCATGCACGACGCGCCTTGCGGCGTCCCGAACCATCGCCCGGCCGAGACCTTGGCCCTGATAAGTGCGATCGACAGCAAGCCGGGCGAGCACAACAACGGGGATTGGGTCGGGCATGTTGCGCCGGAAACGACCCGGAGCTGCGGCGACATTCACGGCGCCGGAAGCCAAGGCAAAATAGGCAACGACCCTGTCAGCCTCGCACACCACGAACGTCCGCGCAGCGCCGCTCGCCTGGTTCGCGAGTGCCCGCCGTTTGAGCCACTCATCAAGGGAAACAATACCGGAGCTAAAATCCTCGATTTGATGGTGGGGGCCGATGGGTCCAGGAGCAGATAGCGCCATCCTTACTCCCAGGGAGCTTTAGTCCGCAGGGTTTTCCGCAATCGCTCATTGGGTTGCGGCGGCGCGTCCAAGCGGGCCAGGAACTCGGCATAGGCTTTGGGGCTCGCCGTGATAATGGTGCGATCAAGCAAGGCGTCTTCGGCCGCTCGGCGGGCGGCGTCGAGCACGAAGTCGGTGCGGTTCTTACCTAATGACTTGGCCGCACGGTCGATCAAGCCACGCTCTTCCGCCTTGATGCGCAGGTTCAGGGATTGTCGTTTAGGGTCCTGGCGCATGATGTAATCTCCGTCTCTCCCCGGTGCAGCCACCCTGATCTAACGTAATGTCAATGTCATTACAAGAATGTTTGAGAGGTAAAAGGCCATCTGGCGCGCATCATCGCGAACTCTACCCGCTCCGCAAAAAGCGAGGGATTGGTGGTCGCGAGACGGCTTGAGCCACTCGAATCGCCATCACGTACCAACCGATCCTGCATAATGCCAGGTACGCCAGCCTGCCAGGAGAGGACCAAAAGCCCGCATGGACTGCGCTCAAGTGTGTTGCGACCGTGAAAGGAAGCCTGGATTTGGCTACCAAAGCAGGCAGCCCGAAGATCGGAAGCGCAAGCCCGAAAGGCTGAAACCCATCAATCGCAACTGGCAAGCTGCCATGGAGGTCCTGCGCGGCCCTGACACGAAACTGTTGAAGGATTAAATCAGGAGTTGTTCCGTACGCGTCGCTACACTTCCAGGCGGCGCTTCCTGAGCGCCATTGCGATTCAAGACTATACTTCGACTATTACAACACCTGCTCAAGACTTGCCCGCCCGGAAATTTCGGGCGGGGCTTTTCGTTGTCCCAATTCAAATCGCGAGTGTCCGGATAGCACCCAGGGAACTTGTCCATCGTTTGC